>OLFS01000213.1_pt1 | contig 60127 bp, 84 predicted proteins | sample 1605491 | NCBI WGS metagenome assembly OLFS01 (sample SAMEA3888921, study PRJEB22519) | human gut metagenome | biome: human gut; feature: human-associated habitat; material: faeces | place: Denmark | collected 2011 | reverse complement strand
AGATAAATCAGCTACTCGAAGAAGGGTTGTTGACAGAAGAGCAAGCGTATATTGCTAGATTAAATCTTCAGGCTGATTATTATACAAAACGTTCTCAAATGCAATCCGAGCTGAACCCTGCTGGTCAAGCGAAAGATGAAGAAGCCGCTAAACTTGCAGAACTGAAGGCTCAATATGAAACAGCCATAGAATTGGCTGAGGGCAATGAAGAACAGCTAACAGCCATCAAGGAGAATTATGAGCGTAAACGTTATGAGATTCAATTAAAATATGCCGAACGGCAAATGATGGCACAGAACCAGACTGCGATGTCCTACATTGAAAGTCTAAGTTCTATAGCTGGTTCAATGACCACAATTATGCAAGCTGCTGGAGATGAGTCTTCCACGACTTACAAGGCCATGTTTGCAATGTCTAAAGCCTTTAACATTGCGCAAGCGTCTTTGAGTTTATCTAGTGCTCTCGCTCAGGTATTAGCGGATCCGACTGCTGTTACTCCAGCCCAGAAATTAGCTAACTATGCAACTATTGCAGCGGCCGGTGCAAGTTTAATATCCGCAATCAGTAGTGCCACTTTGACAGGTATGGCACATGATGGTATTTCCAATGTGCCATCAGAGGGCACATGGTTGCTTAATAAAGGTGAACGTGTATTAAGTCCTCAACAGAACGCAGATTTGACATCATTTATGAGGCAACAATCTCAGGGTGGGACAAATTCAAGCGGCAATGTTACCATACAGCAACATATCATAGTTCAAGGTAATGGAGACGCTGCTCTGAAACAAGCAATGCAGCAAGCGGCTCGAGATGGTGCAGAACAAGGTTATAACAAAGTTCTGCAAGATTTCGCAAATCGTGGTTCTATTAGGAAAGTGGCTTTGGGGTAATAAATGGCAATATTAACGTGGCCTGAAGCATTAAGACCGTCAAATATGGAGTGGAAATTAACGTCTAACTCCAAGGAATTTACAAGCCCCTTCACTGGGGCTTCACAAGTTGTATCCTGGCCAGGATCTAGATGGTCTATGAGCTTAAAATTTGAGAATTTGGATGACTGGGAATCTAGGAAACTCGAAGTGCTCATTGCTAAACTGGACGGCATGGCTGGTATGATCAAAGTCGGAGACTTTGGTCGATGGGGAAGACCTCCATTTGGAAAACCAGTTGTAAAAGGTTCGAATAATACTGGAACAGAATTACCTACTCGTGGTTGGGATGCTAACAGACTCGTGCTAAAAGAAGGTGATTATATTACAGTCAATGACGAACTTAAATTAGTAACGGAAGACGTGTGGAGCGATGCTCAAGGTTTAGCGACAATAAAAATCTCACCGTTATTAAGAGAGATGCCACCGGATGGTGCGACAATTGAAACTCAGAATCCATATGGTATATTCAGACTGAGTAGCAATGAAAACAGCGTAACAAGAGCTCCAGCGTTCAACAATACAATTAACCTAGAGTTCAAGGAGACATTTTAATGATATTTAGCCCATTCAGTGAATCCGTGATGGACGCGATGGACAAAGATGTGGTTACTATGGTGCTCGCTGTAGCAATTTATTTCGATAGTGGTACAACTAGAGTCCATTCTGGTACTGGCACTATTGTAATAGATGGTCAAACATTTCTTGGTGTTGGTACATTGGGTCAAGTGGGTAGTGTTACAGAAGAAAATACTACCAGCTCTAGCACAATGAGCCTTACATTAAGTGGGCTTGATATGACGCTTGTTGGTCAGACACTTAACGAAAATTGTATAGGTTCCAACGTGACAGTTTATGTTGGTGTGATGAACGAGCAAGGTCAAGTGGTAAGTGCTAACGTTCTGTTTGAAGGTTTTATAAGTGACACCGCAATGCAAGCGGGAAACACTAACGCAATATCCTATGTTGTGTCAAACGTGTTTGAAAAATGGTCGACAGGATTACCGGATCGTTATACAGATGAAAGTCAACAACGATTACATCCAGGGGACCGCTTTTTCAGATATGTTGCACAAATGGCTGAACGTTCTATTTATTGGGGAAATAAAAAAGACGCTCCGGGGTTCCATTATGAATAAGACACCAGGCTGGCAGACAAGATTGTTGACCACAGTTAAACAGCTTGAGGCAGTTCCTTTTGAATGGGGACAGAATGATTGTTGCATCTTTGCGGCTAAATGTATTGACGCTCAATATGGTACTGCAATTAGTCAAGATGTTGTTGGTAAGTACAATAGTGAAATCAGCTGCAAACGCTTTATGATTAGTCGAGTAAAAGACACGTCCTTACCTAAAGTGTTGGATTCCTTTTTACCAGTGCGAGTAGACCCAAGATTAGCTCAGAGGGGTGATGTTGTCATGTTTAATACGGACAATGGATTGACAGCCGGTATATTGTGGACTGGTTGCGTTTGGGCTATGGGCCCGAGTGGGGCCACTACATTTAAGCGTGCCGACATAAAATTAATTGACGCATGGAGGGTTTAATATGCCACCAGCAATAATTGGAGCCGTTGTAGCTGTCGGTGCCGCTGTAGCTGGAGCCATAGGTGTTATCCCAGCTACAGTGGCACTTGTTGTGACTATTGCCGCTAGTACTGCTGGCGCATTATTGACTAAACCTAAGAGCTATGACTTTGGTGCTTATACACCTCAGAGTGAACGTAAACAAGTTATCCGAGCTGCCGCTGCTGCAAGAACAGTTATATATGGGACTACAGTATCTAGTGGTGTTCTTGTATTCGCTGAGGAAGAACCGGGAGAACAGGACGAAGACGAAAGGTTGACTCTTGTTGTCGCGTTAGCTGGCCATGAACTGACTGAAGTAGGGCAAGTGTGGTTAGGTGACGACACAATTGAAAGCTACGCTGAAAATGCAGAATACGAAGTCTTTAATAATCCGACAAAAGTAAGCCAGAAGATGTTGAAATCATGTCCTTCATGGAAAGAGGATATGATTGGTAAAGGTATTTGCTGGTTAAGATTAAGTTTAAAATTTGATTCTGAAAAATTCCCGTCTGGTTTACCTAACGTTAAATGCCTTAAGAAAGGTCGAAAGGTATTGGATCCAAGATCTAAACAGATGGTGTTCACAGCTAATGCCGCTCTTATTATCTTAGATTACCTTCGTGTGTATTTAAAAAGAACGGATGATCAAATCTACTGGGATCAGTTTATTGAAGCTGCAAACATTTGCGACGAATATGTTGAAAACGTAGATGGATCATCTGAGCACCGATACACCATTAACGGAGAATTTGATATAGATGAAGCTCCAGCTAAAGTCTTGGAAGACATGTTGGATGCTTGTGGCGGCGAATTGACCTACATTGGCGGTAAACACGGGATCTTAGTTGGTGCATATTATGGGCCTCCACAACACGTATTAGATGAGAGTTGTATTGCAGGCGATATTAAAATTACACCTGAAACTTCGTTCAAGGATCGCACAAACACTATCACTGGTAAATATGTAGATCCACAACAGAATTATCAAGAAGCTGACTTCCCATCTGTTAGCATCAAAGAATACGTTGATGCAGATGGGCAAGAAATTACGGAAGATTACGACTATCGCTTTGTCACAAGTCCATACCAAGCTCAACGCCTTGCAACATTAACGCTACGTCGTAAACGTATCGGTCGCTCTATGGAAATACCATGTAACATGAAAGGTTACAAGTTCCGTCCCGGAATGTACATATACGTTACAATTAAACAACTCGGAATTGAAAGAGTTGAAATGCGTGTCACTCAATGGCAGTTTGATCCACAAGGTGGCGTAACTCTGACCTTGCGACAAGACTTCGCGGAGTTGTGGGATGACGCAGTTGGTAAACCTGTAGAAAGACCAGACCTAGTTGAATTACCTACTGGTGGAGCTGTTCAACCGCAAAATCTGAAATACGAAGTTCTTGAAATTAGCGACGTAGTGCAGGGTGTTTTATCGTGGCAGAATATTGGCGCTGTAGCCTATAACAGTGTGGTTATTAAGAAAGGTGGTGTAACCGTATTGACAGTGCAAGTACCGGGGCAGAGCACGCGGCTTACTGGGCTTATTCGGGGTACTTATACCGCACATGTGAAAGCTACTGCTTACACTGGTGCAACTAGCCCCGAAGGTTACTTGGAATTTAATATTCAAGCACCTTCGACCCCATCTTCAGTAGAAGTAACTCAAGGTTATTTTTCAATAACTTTAAAACCAAAATCCGCAGATTTAGCTAACGTTAGTACACAGTATGATTTCTGGACTTCTGGTGAAACGAGACTTCCATCTGCTGCTGTAGATATTGTAGAAAAACAAGCGACTCGTGCTGGTATGGGTACAACATGGACTTCGGAAGGGTTGCTCAATGACCACACTTATTACTGGTACGTGCGAGCAATTAATGCGTTCGGTTCATCAGCATTCATAGAAGTAGCTGCAAAATGCTTTACTGATGCTGCTGGTCTTATTCCTCAGATTGACAAGGAATTCAAAGGTACAAACACTTATAAAGAGTTAATGTCTGAGATTGAAGGTGTCAGTGACGGGATTACATCTGTCAACGAAAGCCTTGTAGACGCGGAAAAGAGACTCAGCCAGAGTATTAATAGCGTCCAGGAGACTGTGGATGGTGTTAGTGCAACTGTGCAGGAAGTCAGTAAAGCTGTCGTAGATTTAGAAGGTAACGTTAACGCCCAATGGGGTGCTAAAGTTCAAGTTGACAGCAAAGGTCAGAAATATGTTGCTGGTATCCAATTAGGTTTAGAGGGTTCCGGTGGAGCTGTTCAATCTTACTTCATGGTAAGCGCAAACAACTTTGCTGTATATAATCCCACTAACAGTACTGCTGATCTTGCATTTGCTGTCAAAAACGGTCAGGTGTATATGAAGGCAACGTTTATTGAGAACGGTTCCATTGATAACGCTAAGATCGGTAACTATATTCAATCGAATAACTTCTCTGCTGGCTACAGTGGATGGAGATTAAGTAAAGATGGTACATTTGAAAACTACGGAACTCCTACAAGTGAAGGTGCAATGAAGTTGACTAACAGCACGATCAGCGTAAAAGATTCCAATGGTGTACTCCGTGTACAAATAGGTCGTATAACAGGATCTTGGTAATTTAAATGTGCACACATAATGTGTGCACATTTATCTAGTCGTATTTTGATGTGTTAATAACTAGAACCGTTCTTGAATAAATCTTTTTAATATCTCGTGTAATATTTCCGGAATACCACTGACCGTTATATATTTCATTTCCAGTCGCACCGGTCATAGTCACATAAGTAGGCCTGTCATAGTCGGTACGTCTGTAATTATACACTCCAACCATAACAGGCATTATTGCACACGGATAACCCATGTTTATTGTAAATTGCGGGTCGGAAATATTAACAAGTTGCGCATCCAAAGGCATCATCTCGCCATGATATACCATCTGACCGGATCTGTTATAAAAAGCAACACCATATCCAGAATGTGGTAACACCATATCAGAAAATGCGTAAACTGTTATGACACCTGGACTACCGTTAACTTGATGTAATCTTAATGCGTTGTAGCCGTTCCTTTGTTCGTGCATAAACATCATGTTCGCCTTTGCACCACTTTTTATAAAGAAGAAACATGATTTGTTTGAAGGTATGGATGTTGTAAAAACAGAGTCCTTTGAAGTTCCCATCGTACCTTTATTAATTAAGTTCTGAGGTGTGAATTCAGGGCTCAACCACACATTTCCATTCGGTTGAGCAATAGACATCCCATACATAATTACCCCCAATAAGTATAAATATAAGATCCAAGACCCGTATATAAATTCGACCAACTAATTGTATTACCACTAATTACAACAGACGGAACTGGTAAGTCTATATAGTTATCGTTGTTAAAAGGAAATATAGACCAAACAGCCTTTAATGTCTTTCCAGGTGGTGGACTGTCGTATGTCTTAGAACCAGAAGATGTTGTGAATTTATCCAAAAAGAAGATTGGAGTTAAAATACCAGTGACATCTACACCTTTAGAATTGTATACAGCAAAACCGTATTTCATTTATCACTCCAATAATCAAATGTTCAAATCTAATACTAGAATAAAGCTATTACACATTTATATTATATACCTAATGCACATCTGAATACTTGTTATTATACCTGTTTAATTTTAATATATGTATCTAGTATTCTCAATGTAAAGAGGCGAACATGTCGATTCGTTTAACTGGTATTTTAGTTGACGGGTTGAATAATCCGTTAGTCAATACTACTGTCACACTAATTGCAAGAAGTAACACATTATTAGTGTTAGGTGGAAGTGAAGCTGTATTCCGCACAGATTCAACCGGACATTATAATATACAGGTGAACTCCGGACATTATGTGGTTATCGTTGGCCCACAAGGTATCGAACCATATAAAGCTGGTGAGATTGTCCTTTATGCGGATAGTGCAGACGGGTCACTTAACGGTTATCTTGTTGATTGGGTAGAAGAAGAGCTTACACCGGATATCATCAAGCAGGTACAGGATTTAGTTGCAAGCTCCCAAGAGTACGCGTTACAAGCAGAACGTGCGGCGTCTTCGGCTAATGCAGATGCTACAGATGCTCGTAACAGCAAAGCGGCGGCCGCCTCATCGGCTTCATCTGCATTGACTTATAAGAATGATGCAAAGAAGAGTGCGGATGCTGCTAAAACGTCACAGACTTCCGCTGCTGGTTCTGCAAATACTGCCACTCAAGCTGTGACCACAATACAAGGTCTCAAGACTGATGTTGAGAAACTAAAGTCCGATACGCAGACCATTAAAAACAGTGCAGTCACTGAGACTACTAAATTAAAGGATGCTGCTGCCGCGTCTGCTACACAAGCGGCCAATAGCGCCACAGAAGCTGGTAAGCAGGCCACTAATGCTAGCACGAGCGCAACCGCAGCTAAGAAAGACGCAGACCGTGCAAAAACAGAAGCTGACCGTGCTGAAACTGCTGCCAGTAGCACACCAGAAATCCAACCATTACCAGATGTATGGATACCGTTCAACGATTCACTGGATATGATTACGGGCTTTTCTCCATCTTATAAAAAGATTGTTATTGGTGACGATGAAATTACGATGCCGGGCGACAAGATTGTTAAATTTAAGCGAGCGTCTACTGCAACGTATGTTAATAAGTCTGGCGTGTTCACAATTGCTGAAATCGATGAACCAAGATTTGAACGTGAAGGTTTGCTTATTGAGGGGCAGAGAACTAATTATCTGTTAAATTCAAATAAACCGCAGTCGTGGCCTATACACTCATCACTAAATAAAGAGTTTAGTAGCGACAATTTTAACTTCAACTATGCAACAGTATCGCCGACTAATAATATTATAGGGACAACAGGTGGCTACGCGATAATCAATGTTGCCACCAGAGATAGGTTTGATCTATCTAACGGTGAAAGTTTTACTTTTTCTTGTCGTGCAAAAGGTAGCAAGTGCAGACTCAGAGCGCGTGTAGCTTACGCTGGTGATGGTGGTGCTGATGTTTTTTCGGCAGACGCATACCTTGACTTTGATTCAGTATCGGCTTCAGTAAGCGGTCAAACCAATCTTATTAGATCAAAAGTTGAACAGCGCGGAGAATGGCTTTATTTTGAAGTGACATACACGGCGGACGCTGATCGCAACGCCATAAACTGTGCTTTCTTTTTTGCTAACAAGATTAGAGAAGAACCATTTTATGAAGATTCAACGATGACGCTAGCTACACCACAAATTGAGCTTGGTTCATGCGCATCATCGTTTATTGTATCAAGTGGCACTCCAACTACAAGATCTAGTGACGTTGTGACCATTCCATCACAAAACAACCTTACTGTTAGGCCGTTTACTGTTCTTTGCGAAGTAAACAAAAATTGGACTACTCCACCAAATGTAGCCCCACGTATATTTGATGTCGGTGGGCACCAAATTGATGATAATTATCTGTCACTTGGTTTTGTCTCAACAGGAAAGCTGGTCGCAAATGTCGGAATGATTCAACCGCTAATCGATGTTGATGGTGATAAGTTTGTTGTTGGTTTAAGAGCTAAATCAGATTTATCTATTAATGCTATATTTAATGGCAGCTACACAACAAACCCTAACGGTAAAGTATTTGGAATTACAGCAACATCATACCGATTTGGAGGACAAACTGCTGCGGGGTCGCGCCATTTATTTGGGCATGTTAGAAATTTCCGTATTTGGTTTAAAGAGTTAACCGACCGTCAGTTGAAGGAGTTAGTATGAAAGACATTATTTTAAAATTTAAGGATAAGAAAGAATACCAAAATTTCTTAACTAGAATAAATTGGCAAGATAATGAGGAGCTTCAGGACAAGATCCTCCTGGACGAAATTGGTTACACTTATACAAATATTTCAACTAGCGAAGAGGAAGAACCAATATACATTAGAAACGACGGTTACTTTGTTAACGTTCGTATCTTGAACTTTGACTTCAACCAGCAAATCTTCGATGGATATGTGGTTACATTAGATCAACCTTTAAGAGAATGGGTGTAAGGAATAATTATGGTGACTAAAACTATTATACCAACAGATATAACTACACTTAAACAAGATGTGAGTACAGCTAGGACTGACATTTCGAAACTCAAAGAAGATGTGTCTAACATTAGTTCGAAGAACGTATTTAATGAAAAGGTTGAAGTAGAGAAGGTTGTTTCTCCTCCGAGTAGTGGACAGACTAATAATGGGCCTGATTTAATTTCTACAATAAAAAGAAATACGGGCAGTATTGAGACTCAAGTTAAATACGGTTCTAGAGCAAAATATGGCTATCCATCACATGCAGTAATTGGCATCAAGTATTCTAATTCTTCCGGAGTTGTGGAGTGGCTTGTTGGTAATGATGGTCACTTTTATTTCCCTGGCCCCGATGGGTATATTCATTCTGGTAACATGAATATACACTGGAATCAGGATTCCAATTCTTTTATATTTGAAAATACAAGTACAATAGATGTATGGCACATCGATAAATCGTTTGTATTTCAATGCGCTGGAACATCTGTGAGTAATGGTGGAATTCATCTATGGGGCAATGGTGGTGATCGAAAGGATGTAATAGAATTCAGTACAAGTGAAGGTTATTTATTTTATGCAGAACGTAATGCAAGCGGAGACAGAAACTTAACATTAAATAACGGAGCTATCAACTGCCGTGTCGTCAACCAATCATCGGATAGAGATTTAAAAGATAACATAACACCTATCAAAAATGCTACAGATAAAGTCAGAAAAATAAACGGGTGCACGTACACTTTTAAATCAAACGGAATGCCTTATGCTGGTGTGATAGCACAAGAAATAATGGAGGTTCTACCTGAAGCGATTGGCAGTACCACGGTATATCCAGATGATAGTTCCGGTATAGATGGTAGTGAAGGTCAGCGTTTCTTTACAGTAGATTACTCTGCTGTAGTTGCACTTCTAGTTCAAACATGCAAAGAATCAGATGACAGAATAACAAAACTAGAGTCTGAAGTCCAGGAACTCAAAGCTATTGTAAAAACTTTGTTAACAGATAGCGACACATCTTCAACTGACTTACCGTAAGATAAAAGCGCCTCTAGTATGGCGCTTTTATTTTTTATAATCAATATTTACAAAACAATTTACGCTTTACCTTGCGATTCCCCACTTTTGCTATATGCTTGCTCTGTAACGTAAGAGTTACATCAATTTAACAATCTAAATGGGGAATCCATATGTCTGACATGACTCTTATTCCGGGCGGTTTGGGTGGCGGTTTCGGTGGTGAAGCTGGCGCAGCGGCCGTTGGCGGTGGTATCGGTGGCTTAATCGGTTCGTGGATCGGAAATGGTTGGGGTGGCAATGTCGGGTGGGGTGGTCGCGGCGGTTGGGGTGGTGGTGTCGGTGAAGTTCAGGCTTCCGTAGATACTAACGCAATTCTGCAAGCCATCAATAACGGCAACCTGCAAAACATCCAGGGCCAGAACGGTACTAACCTGACTGTCGAACGTTCTGCGGCGTCCACCTTCAACGGTATTACTCAACAGAACACTCAGAACATGCTGGCTTCCGTTCAGGGCTTTGCTGGTCTGAACACTGAAATTCGCACTGGTACAGCGTCTGTCGTAGCTGCTGTCAATGCTGCGGATGTAAACGCGTTGAACCGTTCCTTCCAGGCTCAGTTAGCTGCTCAGGAATGTTGCTGCGAGACCAACCTGAACATCGAACGTCAAGCGAACGAAACCCGTGGCCTGATTCGTGATCAGTTTGCTCAGTCTCAAGCTGTTCTGATCTGTGATCTGAAATCTCAGTTGCAGGAAGCTCGCTTTGCGAACTCTCAGCTGCATCAGACCGCACAGCTTGATTGTAAGATCAATCAGGTTGCACAGCTCGTTAACTTCAAGCTGCCAACTCCTCCGACTCCTCCGACCGGTTGCTGCTAAGATCCTAAAGTGTGGTCAACTAAACGCCTCTCACGGGGCGTTTTTAAAAAGAGGTCAGACATATGGGTCACATTAAATTAGCAACATTTGCGTTACCACATATCCGTCTTCCAATGATTGCTTTACCGCATCTGGTTTACAAGACGGGTGAGCACCATACAGAGGAGCATCACGAACATGATAAACTTCATGCTAGAGATCATGAATCTATGGCAGTTATGGAAGATGTGCATGAGCGGATGGAACAACCTCCGTCAACTTGGGCGGCGTACAGTAGCAAGTCCGGCGGTATGATGTCAATTGTCGAAATGGAGTATCGTGAACTGATGGAAAAGAAAGCCGAAGGTTCACATACTGGTGTAGAAAAAGAACTAACTGATCTTGCTGCCGCTTGTATTTGTGCGCTCAAGAAAATGAAAGCGAAGTAAAAGATAGGAAGCCGACATGCAGAACATAAACAATGGTATGGGCGTTACTCAATTCAACGGTATGAAACCGAAAAGCTCCATCAGCGTTGGCGGCGTTGAATGGGCGTTACGTCGGGACGCTACCGATTCAACGACTGCATTTCCGCACCAAAAGGTCAGCTGGCTAAATGCTGGTTGCGAACCTATGGCAGATGGTCGGGTTCATTATTGTTGGATAATGGGTGTGATACCACCAACGCCAGGTACTATCGAACGTCCAGTGAATGTGATGTATGTTGGCTTCCACCAGTTTAAGATCACAATAGCTCCGAACTCCATTAGCCAATCCGATCTTGATCGTATGCACGTATATGTGAGCGATAATTCTGACTTTGCAGGTGAATTCGTAAGTAAGTTCTTAGGTCTGGAACCCGCGCAGCCTGTAGAATCCCGTGAGAGCATTAGCCCATGGCCACCAACGATAGATCAGAGCGTGTTACACGCGAATCCGCAAACTCCAGAACCTCAGGCACAACCTCAACCGCACACTGTGGTCAAGCCAGAGCAGAAAGGTGAAGCTAAATGACGAAGAACGAAGGTATTGATAAAGTAGTTCAGCAACTGGCAATACGTGCCCATGTTGTAGTAGACGAAGGTCATTCCGAATTAGACATCCTAAAGTCCGCTTTCAATGACTTCAAATCCATGGGCTCTTTAACTGGTATTATGTCAGTAATGAGCTCAGGTAAATTAACTCAGCAACAAGTTGATGTTGCACAACGTATTGCTGTAAAGGTCTTGGCTGTGCTAGGCATCCAAGAATCAAATAAAAAACAAGAAAAAGAAGAATAAACAGAGGCAACGTGCGGCATTTTGGGGGCATTTTATTGTGGGCCAATACGTTTGTACTGGCCCACTTTTTATTAAGCGGCGTATGCGAGTTTTTCCAGCAATTTTTCCGCTTTAGCTATGTACACTTCGTGGTTGAGATCTGGCGGTAACTGGTCAGTGAGTTCCATCATAGGTTTACCACCTGCTGTCTTACCGACACGACCACCGCTCTTAACTATCAGTATTTCAGGTACTTCCTCTTTTGTATAGTACCAGCGAACAACTTTACCTAATGGCTCACTATTCCATGCAGCGCCACCGTTAGCTGTCTTGATGCAAACAAACTTACGAATGTCCTGACACTCTGTGATAGTTTTAGCAATTGGTGTACCGTCACGGAGAAGGTTAACCACAGCATCCATAATGATCTCACCTTCCGCGTTCTTAGCTAGACCTGTCTCTGCGAACCAACCTTTACGCTTGGCTTTACCATCCGCTTTGATTGCGACGTAGTTGTTAACGTTTGCAGAGTTAAGACGCAGGTACTGGTTCAATTCCATTTCAAAGCCAGTTGTCTTTTCCCACCACTTAATGATATCTGTCATTAATTGCTTCTTAGCTTTGCAAGGTTTAATAACGATACCATCCGTGTTAGCACTAACAACTTGAATACCATTAAGCTCCAGCGTCTCAATAAGCATAAGCAGTGCTAACTGGCCTGTTAGCGTAGTCTGGATAATAAGGTGCGGTGCATACAGAATAGAGAACGGTGAACCGAACTTACCATAAGAACCGTTGATAACGATCTTAAGAGTTTGTGCGGTCTTATCGTCATGAGCCATCTTAGCTGCAATACGTCGTTCTACGATCTTAACGAAGATATCGATAAAGCGTGGGCCCAGGTGCTCAGGATACAGTTGCTGGTTAATGATACATATTGGGTAATATGACGTCACGTCAGCATCCCACATCTCTTCATCGTCAGATGGTACAATCTCCATTAACTCTTCGCACGAGTGCAGACCACCGATACCCATGTTGTAAGTTGTCTGGTTGATCGTAAACTTCAAAGAGTTCATTGTAGATGGTTGCTTAATCTTACCATCTTCTGCAACTCGGAAGTAACTATCAAGCACGACCTGGAATACGGACTTCATTAGTGGCGTTTGGAAACCTAACCACACTGGAGGATTGTATCTGAAGGTTCTACCAACTTCCACCAAGCCCTTCTGTGGTACGAAGCCTAGCATTTCCTTCATCTCGTGACGGATTACAGCTTCTGCAATCTGTGCATCGGATTTAGAGCGAAGATCTACTTTATACTCTTCACTCATAATCTCACGTAGATGGATCTGCTCTTCCAGCGAGTTAAACAGAGCCATTGTTGTATCAAGGTCGTTAATACAGTAGAAGCGTACAATAGCAATCTGTTCTATGGATAGCGCCCAATGCGGTGGAAATGGTAAGTCCTGGAGCTTCTGCATGTGCATACGGCCACCGTACAATTTCAGGGAACCGAAACCAGGAGCCACTTCTTGAACGTCAATGTGGTCAATCCAAAACTGTTTTACACCAAAGCTGTTAAGAATGTCCCACGGAGCCCACTCTTCCTGGATCATCCTGTCACTTGCTTCTTTCAGCTTGTCAACAGTCAGACCCGCAATGGCAAGGAATGTCATCGTATTATCGTAGTTTCTTGAGTTGAAACCAACAGTACGAAAGTTCTTCATTATCCATTCATACTTTTCCGTGTCAAGTGTCTGACCGGCAGTCATTTCTAGATAATAAACCTTACCGAACTTAACCCCTTTAAACGCTACAAGAAAATAGTTCTTATAGCATTCGATATCGTATACGAACGTTTCTTGTGCAAAATACATCTCCACTAATTCACCGTCTGTCATACGCGGATCATTAGCTGCAAAACGCATTGCTGCATCAAGACCTGGAAGGTAGTCTGGTCGCTCCCATACCCTTTCAACTGGTTGACGTTTTACTTTCTGTTTCTTCTCTTTCTTAGCGGGAGGCAAATCCTCCCAAAAGAAACCAATAGCATCTTTTCTCATAGACGAAATCCTACAATTACCCCACGTAGATTTTCACCATAAAAAATAATAGGAGTTGAAAGACCCCTTTCGTCCTTTTCATTGAAACGAGAAGCATCCCAATCCGTTGCAAGTCCTTTCAACTGCATAATAAGATCTATATTATACACGCCAATTGACTTAGATTCCCGGAACATTGCACTAGCACCGTCCAGCTCGTTGTAATGGGTACGCACAACACCATTTTCCATGTAAATACGCCCATCGCGTTCACAGAACGGTTTTATCTTTTCTAAGCAGTTAAAAAGCTCAGTATCAAGCGTATAGACGTTAGACCCCTTTTCTGTACGCTCAATTATCTTATCAATATTAGGCCACTTTAATTCCAACAATTGAGTACGCAACCAGCAACCGTCTTCGTAGTGAAATGTCATACTGGTATCTGTACATTGAATTCGCACTGGAGGCTTTTTAATACGCAATAATTCTTTGATGGCCATACGTGGCACAACACAATCGACAGGGAATACAGCACCGAACCAATATTGTATAATACTAGCGTTGTTGGTCGCGTACATACTGCCCTGTTTTACCAGCACGCCGCAAGACCACGGGCGAGAAGCATCGTCGCTTATAAACGGCGTTACACGGCTTAAACCATTGAGAAAAAGCTGACCGTCTATTTCGTGAATTGTTCCTTCTGGCTCTACGTGTGCAGTTGGTTTCTGAAGAGTATCCACACTAACCTTAAAGCCACCAGACTTAATGCTCAACTTGCCGTTCGCTAACATTGTCATCTGTACAGCTTCGTCACATGCTGCAATAGCCTTCAACATTGGTTCAGCTTTAGGAGTACAGTCAATATTCAGTGGTACTGGACTACACAATGAAATAGTTCCGTTAAACCCGCGCACAGTACCGTCAACAATACGGAAGTGAGTTAAACCTTCCTGAAGTTCTTTCTTAGCTACAGAACCCTGAACAAACTTTAAAGCATCAAGTAAATCCATAAGTAACCTTATTCGTCAAATAAATCCTGGAGGCGTTCGTTGAACTTCCCATTGTGGTTAGCAAGAATCATAGCGTTGACCACACCATACGCCCATAAATTGTATGCAGCACGTGATTCGTATATCGTTGAAAGTCGTTCGTATGTAAAACCTGACTCCTCTAAGTAGCGCAGAACATTATTCTGTTCTATTTCTGAAAGATTACAGATATGCTGCCCTTGATAGTGGCGTGACGGGGACTTTTCAGATACTTGCATTGGGCCCCACTTAGGAGTTTCAATAGCACCAAACGCCGCAGATTGAATCCAGGAGGATGAGTCACAGGAGTACCACGGGTAACGCTCCATAAGCGGGCGGGACGTAATACCAAAACCATGAACTTTAATCTTAGCGCGCCCACTACCGTCTACAAGGTGTTTATCCCATACCCTGTCCAGCCATACCTGAAGTTGTTGTGTACTTGCTCCAACAAGACCACCGAGCGTGATGTATTCATAATTTCGCACATAATGGTCCAGGTATTCAAAAGGTTCACCGGCGTGGAAGCATGGTAAAGGTCTTACACCTCTGGCTTCCATCTCTTCCTGGTTGCGCCACGTTTGAAGTGGATCACCAATACCATCGAGTACAGAAGCCATAAGCGAACCATCTTCTACACGGATGATATCTATGTTTCGTTGGATGTAATCACAGTATTCTTTAACCGATAACGTAACTCCCAAAGTGTAAGCTGAGAACGCTCCGGAGTCGAGGAATATCTTGGCCCCATCGGCACGCATGGCATCAACATAGGATTGCTTTCCAACGTAGTGCCAGGATTCAAGAATGTTTGGAATATTCTCGACAACACGTTTTTCTTGTTCGTTGAGTTTGACATAGCGGTTCATTCCTGGTTTATAGCTGTTCGTATATACGGCAGCCATATAAATCTGAAAGGTATAGTTGATATCTTGTCTGTGCATTGTTCACCTAACAAATAAGCGCCCGTAGGCGCTTATTATATTAAAGATAATGTATGATTCGCAAATCAGTTACTTTTTACACGCTTCAAGAAATTCCCGACGCCATGTGTCACCAGTCACGTCCGGTAATACACCATCACCCAATGCAGTACGTCCGCGGAATGCTTTAGTGATAGTTGAGCTGCCGCATACCTGTTTAACACCGCGCGACTCCATGCACATATGTTTTGCATCAATGTAGACGCACACAGCTTTCGGCTCTAAATGGTCACGGATAGCGTCCGCAATCTGGTTAGTTAGACGTTCCTGGACTTGCAAACGTCGAGCGAAAGCATCAACTACACGAGATAACTTGCTGAGACCGACAATTTTTCCATTTGGAACATATCCAACTACCGCATGACCAATAATAGGAGCCATGTGATGCTCACAATGACTATATACAGGGATATCACGGACGATGACCATTTCATCGCAGTCTTCCCCACCATCTTCAAATGTCTTGAACAGGGATGCGATATCGACAGAATAACCCCCGAACCATGTAGCATAAGCCTTAGCTACACGATCTGGAGTTTCTACTAAACCTTCACGAAGATCAGTAGTATCGTACCCTTCAATAACAGATAGAAGATTTCTTACAGCTACTTGAATTTGATGCTGATGAGATTTCAACCCTAAATAATTTACATTTGACATGGTTTACAGTTTCCTTGTGTGGTCAATTATTTGCAATAGTTAACATGGCATTTAGACGTTTCTTCAATGGTACATTCTACCAGTTCAACACCATATTGGTCAAGCAGTTGAGGACCAATCACGTCAACCATATATGCAGCTAAGTTTTCCGCGGTCGGGTTGAATGGTAAAGCTACCAAAGAATCAAAGAACGGATCATAATCTTCATCCGTTACTAAATTGTTCTCACGTGCAAACTTAGTCGATGCGACAACAATGAGCGAATTAATTACGCTGTCTTGTTCCCAATGCAGGAACTTATGATCCCAATTATCTTCCAACCACTGGCAAAGCGTAGTTTTAACCACACTGAAGTCGATAACGCGACCTACGTCGTCCAGCGAACCTTCTAGAGCAAATCCACTTACAGACTTGACGTAACCTTCCGACAATGTTTTCTTCGGGGCAACTTTAAAATGGAACTTATAGTTGTGGCCATGCAGGTGACGACATTTACTTTCATGTCCTACGACACGATGCCCAGCGCAAATCTCATGTGAACGAATAACAGTGTAACCCATTTTATTCCTCGCTTTCGTATTTAATAACTTCTTGTGCATTATTAATATTAAACGCAGTCCGACGCATCATGCAAGGGCCACAAGTACCGCAATGCAAATCCCCGTTACGGTAACAGCTCCAAGTGTGCTCCAACGGGGCCCCTAAACGCAGACCTGTAGCGACAATTTCGTGCTTCATTAAGTTACCTACCGGCATGAGCACTTCAACGCGCTTACCGTCCCCTACAGCGAACGGTAACACTTGATTAAAGCGGTTAATAAACTCAGGCTCGTTGTCCGGATAGGCTCCAGCTTCTTCTAGGTTGTTACCAAGAACAATATAGTCGAAACCGTTAGCTTCTGCGTATGCAGTAGCAACAGAAAGCATCACAAGGTTACGAGCTGGAACCCATTCATGCGCAAACTCAGCGCCTTCTTCACCGCCCGCAATTGCAGCATCTTGATCAAATAACGGGCTATCTTTCTTATCGTAAATTGGGATTGGGAATTCAACTAATGGAACTTCCATCACTTCCGCAATTTTACGAATAGCCTTCAACTCGTTAGTTTCAGCACGACAACCATACTGGAAGTTAATCAAAGTAACATCCAAACCGTTGGACTTACACATCTGAGCTGCCACTGTGCTGTCCATACCACCACTGGCGACAACTAACGCCCGTTGAGTCTGCTTATTTGGAATAAGATCAACCTCACTGCATACACCAGTCGATGTGACCACATTACAGGTGTAAGGTTTCAACATTTGCTTAATAGCGCGGGTAGGTAACATGTCTTCCTGGCTGGCGAAATACATACCCGTATGAGTCTTACCAATCCAAATTGGACGGTAATTACATGCTGCAAACACATACCCAGGAATTGAATCATGCGTTGCAAGGATTGCGTAACTCCCTTTCAACTTGCGAACAACTTCATGGAATACGTTATAAAGGTAATTTAAATCAGACAGACACATTTCATCTGTTGAAAGTGTGCATTCTGCTAACTGTTCAACAATTGCAGCACTATCAATCTTAGTCTGCAGTGCATAGGTACGAAGACCTTTATCGTTCGCAATAGTACCGTTATGAACAATAGTCCAACCATCGAGATGATACGGTTGTTGATCCCATTCGTTCTTGTCAACGACCCACTCTGTAGTCGGTTCAGCGCGAGCGTTACCAATCATTGTGAAGCTACCAATAGCTCCAGCGTGAGATGCAATGCGCCCGACTTTAACAAGACGTTCCAGCGATGTTTCCTTACCGACGCTGACGATACGTTGCGGGTGCATACTGTGGTCACCATGCGTGAAGTGTACACCAAGACCATCACGACCACGGTTAATACTAGCTTTAATAAGATCGTCAATGTCGTTACGGATGATAAGACTTTCAGGTTGACCGTTAGTAATGACACCAAAGATAGAGCACATATTATTTACCTTCCTTAACCATTTCAATTTCACGCTCAACGGATACAATAATATCGTTGAGGTCTTCCAGTAAGTCTTTATGTCCACGTTCACCAGCACACAGCACTTTCTTCAGTGCATGTTGCATGGGCCCACTGGTTACATTAAATGCTTTAATTACATCGTACACGTCAACCCATACATCAATTTCAATTGGGCTACCGTTAATATCATGCGATTCAAAAGTCTTGATTTTGCGCATATATTTATTTGGACGTGGAGCTTTAATATCCTGGATACAATCCTTGTCGATAAACGCTTCATTAATGAATACTTCCGGATCACCTTCTTTGTTACGATCAACTTTAAAGACGCTCGTAAGTACATCTTCCATGATACCAGCTAATTTCTGAGTAGATGTTGTGTACTTCTTCACATTTTCTACTTCTTCTGCTGCTTTCTGACTTCTGCTGACAGAAGTATTAATACGCCATTTGTAAAGTGCATTACGTGGAGGTGTTACATGCGTGTTGTAGACCGTCTTTAAGTTCATAAGATCGTGCCCATCCATACCTTCAACAAAGACAGTGAGTGCAGGACAACTATCGTTCAGAACATCCACCAAATATCCTTCCCGAATTACAGATGCAAGAGCTGCATGTGACGCAGCCTGAGAAACTGTGGTTACATAATGTTTCACAAATCCGTCTTCATCAAACAGACACTGGTTTAACACATTTTCTGGAACAATTTCACCGAGTAATTGAACGTGTTTATTCATAATAATTTACCTTATTAGTTGAACATACCATGTCTTCTAGCGCGTTTTTGAATATGTATAACTTCACTCCACACCTAAATATTTGTGGATCTGCAATTGCACGATGTAATTGTGCTTCATTGCATATTTAACGACAGCTTGAGCGTTTGCTTTATTAGCATCGTCGTCCTGTTCATCCATAGGTTGAAGATAAATCTTACCTTTAAAGTGTACAGGCGGACGTGCGATAAATGGTGTCGCACGGTGATCCAGTGCCTGCAACGGTAATCCATCTTCCTCGTTGACGTTTCCGCTTTTCATTACATATTTGAAAGCATCCGCTCGAGCGGAAACGCTAGGGTGAACCTTTGCTGCCTTAGGACTACATACTACCACACAGTTATAGTTGAGTTCACGCGGGATAGGCATAGTTCCGTTAGTTTCAACCTGTACGCGATAACCTTTCATATCAATAAGGTAATTGATAAAATTAGCAACCTCAGGTTGACGAAAAGGTTCGCCGCCAGTAATGACAACTAAGTTAGTCTTGGCTTCACCAGTAACACGGACAATCTCTTGCCAGATGTCACCGTGATTCATCTTCTTACGATTGGACGTATAGTTTGTATCGCATCCTGGGCATTGCAGATTACAACCTGCTAATCGAACAAACACGGCAGGTTGACCACAAAATGGGCCTTCACCTTGAATGGTATGAAAAATGGAATGTACATCAAGAATACCACGTTCACGAACTAACTTCTCAGGTTCCTGAGTATTAATAATTTTCATATGATTTCCAAATTTGGCTTGAGCCCAGTGGTGGGCGATAATGGCTTGTGCAAACATTTGAACCTCGGGGTAAGATAACAAAGGGGCAGTAAATGCCCCTTCTGAGTTTCCGAAGTATCTACAGATTACTCTGCAGTTTTCTGAGACGGAATTTCTACGTTAGCGGCCGCTTGTGCAATATTAGCAGGTACTGGAACGGATACGCGACCAGTAATACCCATGTATTTCTTCCAGCGAGCGTATTCCGCCTTAACGTTGGCTTCGTTCAGGCCTTTGTCCAGTGCAACCGGCAGAACGTAGCTGATCGGTGCAGTCTGGCCCAGCTCCAGGGTCACAGCGTCAAAGATATCCCATGCAGCACGGCACAGAGTACCAACACCAGGCTTACGAATACCATTCTGTTCAGGCTCTTTCTTAGCTTCGCGTTCTGCTGCTTTACGAGCACGCTCTTCGTCCTGCAGACGTTTCTTCTCAGCGCGTTCTGCGTCACGTTTCGCTTTTTCAGCGGCTTTAGTAGCTTCGCGGGCAGCGGACACACGGCCTTTAACATCTTTCAGAGTGGATTCAATGGAAGAAACCAGATCTTCAGATGCTGCAACGGCAGTTTTCAGTTGATCGTTGTCTTTAACTTTACGTGCTGCCGCTTTAACAGCTTTCAGACCTTCTTTAGCGGTCTTCAGTTGAGCGGTAACTACGCCTTCAACTGCTTTAACTTCGTCCAGCAATGAACCTTCGTTCAGGGTCGCGAACTGTTCTTTAACAGCGGACATAGCACCTTCGATCACATTGTAACCGGCAGTGGCTTCGTTCATTGCGGCGTCAACTTTAGCCTGCAATTCACGTGCTGCTTTTTCTTCAGCTTCACGTTTTTTCTTTGCTTCAGCTTCTTTTGCTGCTTTCTTTGCTGCTTCTTCTGCTTCCAGTTGTTCTGGAGTTTTCTCTTTAGCCATGATTTAAATCCTCACAGTGTGGTTATTGGTTGTGAACTACGTTCTAAGTGGTTGCACTATAACCCCTCTAAAAGAACTATGCAATATTTTAGTTAATTAATTTAAGCCACGTTCTTTTACCCAGACCCCTAATGTATTACTTGATGTATTACGCTTCACACCTTGTGCCTCTAAACGGTCCATCATTTGTTTTCTAAGCTGAAGGATTTCCTTCTTGTCACGAGGTTCACCAGCTTCTTTCCACATTTCGTCAGCAACAGCGAAAATAATATCGCGAGTGCCGGCTGTACGCGACGTTGCGGCACGTTTTTCGTTTGCCGGTGTGCTAGTACCTTGCCGCTCTCTTGTCGGTGTCCATGCCCCTTGTATGCCCATATTTGTTTGTACGGTTGGGCCGTCAATGATGGCGGATTCCAATGAACTATCATTCCGTACTTGAATATTAGGCTCCTCCCCCAAATCTGGAACAGAGCTGCCTTCGCGGTACATGCACTCACCCTCTTTATTACTAGCAATTGCCCAGTCCGCTTGTTCAGCCACATCCGCATCTATTACTGTCTCCGGTATTTCATTTAAAAAGTAATGGATGATCTTACTGATCATTTTCTTTGGATATAAAGCACCTTGCTTATTACCCGTTAAGTTGATGTACAAAAGCTGCATTTGCACATCATCAAACTCCTTATACAGTTCTTCAACTTCTAACGGAAGAACTACAGAACTTTCGCTACAGCATAGAATTCCATACTCATGAAGACGTTGGAAGTTTGGATGTTTGGCTAATACCTGCATCCGATCGTAATCAATTAAGACGTACATATTAATCCTTCCACCATTCGGGCCCACAATACATTCCACGTAGTTCTTCACGCATATAATTTTCAAACTCGTCTTCAATATTGATTACTTGACTTTCGTGAAAAACTGCTACACCATGAATAAATCGTTTAGCTCTTTCTCCTTTAATTACACCGTAACCTAACGCCTCCCACTCTTTAAAAGTCTTCCATTCACCATCTTCCGGTGAATAGTCGTCACTTCTAAACGTCATCTTTGCCATATAAGCCTCAAAACGGAATGTCGTCATCAAAGTCTGGTGGTAGTTCTTTACCGTTACCAGTAAGAATAGGTTGATTAGACGTAGAATGCAATACTGTCGTACGGGAATCAGTCTGCTCATCTTCATCAAACTTATTCGTATAACTGCCACCAAACTGGGACAGACCATTCATTGCTGCAATTTGTACAACCGGACGTTCGTTTGTTGCTTCTTTCTTACCGAACTCACTACCGTCATAACAACTATTCAACACTTCGGGGAACTTACCCTTCAAGTTGACATAAATGTGCGTCGGTACACGAAGCTGGCTGACCACATTGAGAGCTTCGTCAATGTTAGCTGGGATTGCCAAGCTACAATGCTCGCGCCACCAGTTACGCGCTTTCTTGCCCGCAAAGCCAGTATGGAACAGGCAGATGTATTGCTGGATAGTTTGTGAGCCACAAAGATAGTCGACACGAAGTGTTGGTGGCTTAGAACGGTCGCCCCTGTTCTCGTGGCGGTAGTAACTCACCATATCAACTTTTAATACCTCAGTGACTGGTAAATCATTCTTGATAATAGCTTTCGTACTAGCACTCGCCATTAGTTTCTTCTCAAAAGTAAACTCATGACCGCAATAACCAGCACGGCACGCTTTATTATTTGTAATGGTATAACCTAATCCTTGCAGATAGAGTATTTCTTCATGAGACATGCTGCTTGTGTCGAATGGTTTTAACCCACCACAGAAGCGAACTGACGCATGGTTCCATGTCTTACATATTGGGCATTCTTTAACAGGTGCAGCGGATTTTCCTTTCTGTCCTGGACGCTTAGGAATGACCGGGTCATTAATAGGTCCAAGACGTCTTGTGTTACCTGCATAATCTAATACAAGACAGTTCTGTTTATGCGAAGCGGAGATAGCTTGCAAACGACCCTCTGTTGTGGTCAAATCAAAACCATCTGCATAATCAGGTCGTGTACCACGTCCAAGCATCTGAACCCACAAACGGGAGGATTGAGATGGTCGCATACCAATTATCAAGTCGAGTCCCGGATGGTCAAAACCTGTCGTTAATACGTTGTTGTTTGCTATTGCCTGTAAACGACCAGCTTTAAAATCAATAAGATACTGGTCACGCAAGGCTTTAGGTGTATCACCAGTTACAACTTCACAACTAATACCGCGCTCGTTGAGGTAGTCTTTGACATCTTTTGCATGGTCTACACCAGCACAAAAGATAAGCCAACTCATTCTATCCTCTTCTTCCGCAATACTAATCGCATCATCCAATAAATGGCGAGTTACATCGGGATCGTTTACAACCTTTTGAAGCTCGCTTTCAATGAACTCACCACCTCGAGTGTGAACACCACTTACATCATACTCTTTCTTTGTTTTACGTGGTACTAACGGAACAAGATAACCTTCGTCGATGAACCAGTTGAAGCACTCTACGGTACACGCGTTAAATACGATTTCATCAAATAGAGCATTAGGCGCATAATCATCTTTGATAATAGAGCCAAAACCAAGACGCCAACTCGTAGCAGTAAGACCGATAATCTTTAGATATGGATTCTTTTCACGAATGTGCGCAAAGAACTTCTGATAACTTGTTTGCTGATTTGGGCTAATAAGGTCACATTCGTCAACTATAATAATATCAACGTCCTCAAAGTATTTAGCTTGTTTTGCAACAGACTGAATACCTGCGAACGTTATCATTGCATTCTTATCCTTGCGACCCATACCAGCACTATAAATACCAGTCGGTGCTTCAGGCCACAACTTCTTAAATTTATCGTGGTTCTGGTCTATCAATTCTTTTACGTGAGTAATTACCATCATGCGGGTACTACCCCAGTTATCGTGAATTGTCTTTAATAGACCAGCAATTACAAGGGACTTACCAGTCCCTGTAGGCAACAAGATAACAGGATTTCCTGACTTTTCACCATGCTTGATGAAATAGCGCAATGTACTGTTTACAGCTTCTTGCTGATAATCACGTAGTTTGAACATTTACTCACCGTAATAATCTGCTGCTTCGTATTGACCACATGCTGCCATCTGATCTTCCTTCGTTAATACACCTTCGGTTCCATCTGTGATGTATGCAGTAGCAGAAGCTACTTTTATTGCACATCTCCAGGTTCCATCTTCAAGCGGATAAGAGTGCTTACAGGTGCGGCAGTTAACTTCAGGCATCTTGTTGTTATGGCACACTGCTTTGTGGTCACACCATTTGCATTTATAGTAGGATTTACTTTCATTGATCTTAGGTGGTGGACATTCTGCCAGTGCAATTACAAATCCACGGTCTTTGTAGCGTTCTGCGGTTTCTTTATCAAACGGTACAAGCTCTGCCCAAATCTCGTCCGTGTTCTTATTAACTGCAATATAAAGAGCGGCTGGGAGTCCATAGTACAACATGTACTCCTGCATCTGAACATAGTGCTCCCATTTGGATTCCATCACACCATTAACGACAAGTTTCTTGAACGAATCGTTATTGTGCGTTTTCATCTCCGTCAAGATTGGTGTAGAAGGTTGTGGCATGTCGGGGCAACCAATGACAATACCATCTATCGCAGAGCCAAAGTGTCCGTTGAGATAGCTAACTCGATACTGGCTGCCATTTTCGTCTTGTTGGATGACTTGCATACCAGCGGTAAGTAATAAGGCCACGAAGCGGCCTTCTTCAAGATGCCCGCGATTGAATAGACGTAATGTTTTACCGTTAAAGTGCGGTTTTGTTGCCCATCGCCATCCGTAGAAGATTGCTCTGCTACACTCTTGCCCGATAAGACTAATCCCAAGATGCGAACGGAATCCGCCATCTCCCTCTCGATATGCGTCTTCAATATGTGGTAATACTTTTCCGAGCCATACTCTGTAAGCGGATCCTTGATCTCGTTCAATACAGTCATTGAATAACTCCATTGTCTTAGTAGCAGGATAAAAATGTGGCATATCATAATCCTATATAGAAAAATAAAGCTCCCGGAGGAGCTTTATTATAACATGATTTTTAATTACTGTGCAGCGTCATCGCCTTCAGTGGAACGTTTCCACGGTGGAGTCTTGGTCTGAGCTGCTTTAGCGATATCGTCCTGGACTTCAGGTTCTGCATGGTTAGCAGTACCAGTGTTCTGAGCTTGAGTTTGCGGTTGCTCTGCTCCAGGCTGTACCTGCTGAGTTGCCCAGTTAGGCTGCTGTGTGGTTTGTTGCTGCGGCTGCTGCGCACCAGTAGCCCACGGTTGAGATTGCGCCGCACTGTTAAAATCAACTGTTCCAGACTGCTGCTGTTGCTGTACCGGCTGCTGCGGCTGTTGTTGCTGCTGCGGTTGCTGGAACCCCTGAGTCTGAGGTTGCTGCTGCTGTTGCTGCGGCTGCTGCCCAAATGCGCCCGGGAAACCCTGCTGCGGTTGCTGCTGTGGCTGCTGAGTACCACCGAACGCACCGCCACCAAATGCTGGAGACTGTGCTGCCGCTGCCGGAGTTGATTTAGGCAGGTTAGCCATGTCCGCCTTAGTTGCGTATACAACACCTTCCATATTATCAATTGCTTGATAAATCTGAGGTTCGTTGTTTGGCTCATAGCCAGGTTGCTGACGAACTTTCACTTTCAGGTTGAACGGAATACCGTGCAGTTGTTCAGTATCGTTCCAAACTGGAACTTTAACAGCACGGGACAGCTCTGCCAGTTCTTCCATTGCAATCTGTACAGCGACAGGGTTCGCGTTCTTGACGTTGTAACCGCCAAACATCACACGACCAGCAAAATCACCCTGCATAATCTTAAACTGAAGATTCAGACGCGCACCGCCTGGAGTTTTAGTCGGTTTGATTTCAGAGTTTACAATCTGAACAACATACCAACCAGCGGGCATCAAGCTGTTGTGTTGACGCTCTGCGTGCTGTCCAGCGTTAAATTGCATTCCTAAACCGGCCATTATTGTACCCCTTTGATTTTGTTAATGATTGCACCGAGATGTGGATATTCCATCTGTTCTAACGAACCAGAACGATCTTTACATACATTTGACAGATCTGGTCTGGTCAGCAGATAACGAAAATCTGCTTGAGTATTTTGGTCTTTACCAACACTAATTTTGAAAACTTCATCAAAAAAGTATGGTAATTCTGGACCTAATTTTGCACCAGGCATAGAAGGACCATAAGACGTAATACCTGTTAACTCGTCCTTATTACGGGACATTTTAGCTGCCATGTATACGTTAAGTCCAGGGATATCTCGAAAAGCACGAACTAACGTTTGCATCTTCTCAATGAGATCCCCATAAGCCTGACGCGGATCCTTCACAGTACGCTTCGCATTGTTAAGGCACTTTTCAGCAATCTCAGTAAGTGAATCCAGCGCAAGAGACTGAAAGCGCGGTAAACCATCTTCACCTACAGGGTTGTTTGCAGGGTTAGTCGCCCAAACATAAGCCTGCTCCACATCCTGGATATTTTCAACCGTGATGGTTGGAATATCGTAACAGATATCTGGTCTGTTTTCACCAAACACACGAGCAATGTTATTCGGTGTTAAAGACAAAAGCCCAGACTCTGCAGAAATCAGCAACGGTCTTGGAAGGGTTGCTGTAAGCATGGTCTTACCCATACCGGATTCACCATACACAAGCATCTTGACACCAGTGTCCAAAACTGCCTGCGCGGTAGTTGTAAATTGCATATGTTGTTCCTTGTGTGGTTACGGTTGCAATACTAGGACCTAATTAACCTGAATGCAAACGTGATTATTCACTAATATCTGTTGGATCACGGAAACTTTGATGCGTAGGAATACGCAATTTGTCTTTCATACCGTGAGCAAAGAATTTCCATTTAGAAATCTTCCCAATGAATTCATCAGGATGCTCAAAATAATATTTACGTTCTTCGTGCGTAAGACGACCAGCACCTACACGCATCTCTTGCCCGACTTCAATAAGATCTTCAAGGCCTTCAGGTACTGTAAGCACACGTACATCAAATGAGCCAACCATACCATTTGGAATCATATTTTCCTGATGGGATGAACGGAACGTCTGTCCTAATTCGTTAATCTGAGCCTCATTTGCGTTGGTGCAACCTTCAATGATACGAATGATCTCGCCTTCACCATCAGTGAAACGTTTGATGCGGAGATAACCGCCTTCACGCTGCGTACTACGACCCCATTTATATTTCGCTTCAAGGTCACGAATAATAACGCCTTCGTATCCCATATCGAGCCAAATATTTTCCCACTCCAGGAGTTCTTGTTCGTTGTTGACCACATACAACGGCACAAGTTTCACGTCCATTAACTCACCGTTAGCGTGGCATTCGTCCACGTACTTCTTGAGCATATCATAACGCTCTTTGTACGGTAGATGTGCAACATTTGGTTCGCACAAATCGAACACATGCCATGTCCAAACGTATTCACCTTCAATTTTAGATGTTGCGCTACTTGTCTTGCGACATAAGTCAAAGTCCGTTTCGTTCCCAACGGCAAGCTCACCGTCCATACCATCATAGATTGGAGATCCAAATACCTTTGCGACCTGCTTATTTGCAAAAGATTTAAGACTTCGTCCAACAAGCTCCCCAAACGGTTTCATCCCACGAACTCCGTCAATTTTAGGCATAATGCCTACGGGATATTTCTGTTTAGCTGAATCCCAATCTGTTGCAAGAAAAGGTTTAAATCGAGCCATTGAAATTTACCTTTGTGTGTTCCCGAACAAGAAGTTTTAACTTCCTAACCCAAGATTGCTGTTTCTCAATGTTAACTTTCTTCGGTTTAGGAATAACGGATTTTGCTGTATCTACTTTTAATTTATCGTAGTCCATGCGTCGTCTACCTGTTCGCATGTGCATACCCGCAATTTCATCGCACTTGTCTTGTGCAAGGCTACGGGAATCCATCCTACCTGAATGACCTTTAACATGACGAAATTTGAAACTAAGCCTATTCTCGACAATAGTATCCATGAACCATTTATATACTTGCTGCTCTTCTCCTCTCGGTGGACGTTTACCTTCGAACATATGGATAGCTGCTTTGCAATCCGTCTGGAACAATATAACGTCGTTTGTGTAGATAAGTCCAGCCTCTATACCGTGATATAAACCGTTAGCTACTGCAATACATTCAACTACGGTATTATCTGTGTGACCATGTGCAGGGCCACCAAAGGCCTTCTTACCCCGTTTGGAGGCTACCCAAATCCCATAGCCTCCACATTTAGTACGGTGACAAAACGACGCATCCGATATTATCGTGATGAGCATTTAACCCTTCTTAACAGCGATCTTAACCTGTGGAGAACCTGGAGTTGTGGTCACACATTCATCAAAGATTGCCAACTGTTCCGGTGTTAACTGACGGTATTTAGCAACTCGAAGTTCTACTTTAGTTTCAGTAACTTCGTTGACGTCAACTCCAGCTTTTACAAGATCTGGAAGGATTTGACTAAAGATAGCCTTATCAACTTTACGCGTATAAGGTTGAGTAACAACAAGATCATCACCTGTATCAAGTTTAATCTTGTTAGTATTTTCATTGAGACCATCTGGAAAGAAGACGCTGACCACACTCTGGCGCAGTGCGCGTTCTTGCGCTTGTACTTTGGCCAATTCTTCTTTCTTAGAATACCAGTTGTAAAGGAGTTCGTACTTCTGCTCTTCAGTTAAGTTCATTTCTGGTAGCTGGACCATGTTATCACCTTATTGCAAAGATAAAGATACAGTAATAAAGTTTCTTGCCTGAATATCACTACTTACATTTTTGTCATTCATTGTGGATTCTACGAACTGCATTACTTCCTTCGTAGACATACCCGATTCTGAAGCTGTTCTTGCAGCTTTACACAGACCGATGCTAGTCTTAATGACGTTATCAGCGTACTTCTTATCAATATTGTAACGCTCATTCTTAATAAGAATGTCTTTATTTACAATGTCTGAGACAGTTTCACAATTGAACGTATATGCGTTCGCGTTGACAGATACAACTAATCCTAACAAAACAAGTAGCTTTTTCATTTCTAGCTCCTTTTTCTTAATGAGGGTATATTACCCAACTAAAACGTTGATGTAAATACCCTCGGAGCTTATTACAGCTTACCAGTAGAACCAAAACCTCCGCGGCCTGTTTCTTCTACAATACCAGGAACAATGCGCGTACGAACCAACTCCACAAGACGTGCCTGTGCAATACGTTCGCCAACCTGGACTGTATAAGGTTCACAAGAGTCGTTATGCAGACGTATCTTCAACTCATCACGGTAATCATGATCAATGATACCAGTACAGTTACCTAAACGAATTCCGTGTTTAAACCCGTGACCGCTACGTGAATAAACTTCCAGGCCGTAACCATGAGGGATCTGTAGCTTAATACCCGTGCTGAACGTATACGCACGACCTCCATAGATAGTTACGGGCTCTGGTTCATCCGCATAGATATCAAAGCACATAGAACCTGGAGTGGCAAATCGCGGCATTTGAGCAGTGTCCGTAAGGAGCTCCACGATTAGCTGTTGCACAGCGCCATCTTGAACCGCAATAGTACCTTTGACAGTTACATCTTTGATAATATTAGACATATCACCTTTGTTAGTCATGTTTTTCACTCTCTTTATCAGACAGACGTTGTTCCCATTGTTGCTTTAACTGATAATAACGATAAGCGTCCTCACCAGTTTCAGCTTCCCGTTGCATACGTTCGCACCATTGAACGGGACTTTCCTCACTACTCACTTCTTACACCTCCTAAGCGTGGCCGTTTCTCTTAATGTATTCGTAAGCATGTGATTTAAAGATCATTCGAAAATCTTCCAGGGATATTTCACATCTTGGGGGATCTTCTTTGTGATGTTTCGCTTCATCAGCGAAAAGCATGATAGGGTTCATATACAGGACTACGCGCCAGGACTTTTTATTCTGACGGTACATAAGAACTGGAAACTTGTCTGCTTCCAATGCGCTCTTAACACACTGCGCCCACCATGTGTTAATTGATAACTGCTCCTGTCGTTTAACTTCTACCGCATAGAAACAGGTATTTGTGATATCACAACCACCTACAGCACTCTGATTTTGGTTACGTTGTGCTATGGGCTTTTCTGGATAAGTCATTCCAAGAGCGGCGTAAACTTCTTCGTAGATATCATTAAAGAATTTACAAATTTCACGCTCACCTGTTTGACCTTTGGTACGAGGATTAGCTCCCATGTTATAAATCTCCATCCAAAAAATAGGGGGTACACAAGTACCCCCGAAAGCGAAGCATATAATAGATAATAACATGTCAGCGAGAGGCAGCCTTCGAAAAGGGGTAATCTACCAACCACTCTCGCAAATAATGTTAACCCGTTTACGTGTTTGATTACAATACACGAATTCGTCAGAATTCACAGGTCATACCGTACATTTTTGCCAATGGCCCATAGAAAATGACAGCGAAGTACAGACAACTTCCAGCCCGTCATCATCACGCACCACGGGCAAAGCTAGGCCGCTGCGGACGTTATGTACAGTGCGGTGTACTCTATACACAGAGTTATGCGTAAAGCGCCGCGTGTTCGCGTTTGTGCAGCGTAATAACGCTCCGATATGTACAAGTGGAGCAGGCATAGTAAAACCAATCATTAGATCCTTCTCTTTCTTATTAGGCTGGCGTACAGTTACATTCATTGTGTCGTCCCCTCATTTAAAGATTCCAGGCGCTCACCTAACAAAATGAGCGATTTAATTTGATGCGGTTTCTTACCAAGATGTTCAGCAATGTGGTTATAAGTAAAACCTTTCTCCCGCATACGATAAGCAGTAACGGCGGCATTGCGATTGCGGATATCGGTTTTCTTACTCATGGTAAACTAGCTCTCCTTAATTTAGCTTCAATACGATTAATTAGCATCGACATACTACGATCTGCAACCATATGATGCGGTTCGTAGTAACCATATGCCCAATAGTTTACCTCTTGCCCACAATGATTACAATTAATCTTTGACTCGCACACAGGCGAATAGTAGCCATCAACTTGATCTACGACAGTCTCTGTAAACTCAGTGTGACCACACTTTGGGCATCGTATGCACTTCATTTGCTTGTCGTAGTTTGAGCGAAAAGTATAAGGCTTCCACCCTAACACCTTGTATATTTTGCTGGGCATTAGTGTAGATTCTCTTTAGGTTGTTCTTCTCTCGTCATAAGATGAGCTAATACGCTACATGTGTTTGATTTCTGCCAGGCTTTCTCAATTTCATCTAACGAGGATTCTGGTTTACATAAGCGATAGGCTTCCATGAAGGAATTCTGGGCTGCTTCAATGATTGCCAGAGACACCAACACTCTTTCGTCTATCATTGTCATCATTTCTTCAAATTTATCACACATATTATTTCTCCAGTGTCCTAATCATCAATTAATGTGATATCATCTACAAAAAATAAGCTATCGTTCTGGATACATTTACGTCGATTGATAATATCGTCGACATTGTAGTCCATCAAGGAAGGGTACTCGACCTCATCCTTCATACAAGGCCCATACACACTCAGACCCAACTCAGCCAAATGTTGCATGAATCCTTCAAGAGATTTTTTAGTATAAATTGTCGTTTTTAATTTACCCATCGCCCACTCCTTAAATCTTAATGGTAAACTGGAAGTTAAAAGAACGTACCAGTTAGCACATACAGCACAGCGTCGCGCAGTGTTGGCAACAAAGGTGAACAATTAGGAACGCTGTAGAATTTACGTGATCCCACTTTAACACTTACTATTGTAATAGAACGTTTATTGCGCTCTACTGCGTAGAGACCACCACCAAGACGACGGACTTTATATAGAGGTTGATGCTTTTGCATGTTTTAACTCCTTTCATTTATTTGCTGACACGCATGGCTCTACCTGTTAAGAAGGTGTATCCACAGTGCCGCATTAAGTCACGTTCTTCTATTACACTTCGTAACTGGCGTGACAGCGTTTCATAGTAAGGACGGACTTCGTTCTTACTGATAGCTAAAGCATAGGCGAACAGTTGTTCCGAGTCAATACGATTAGACTTGATTCTTTTGATCGCCTGCTCAATTCCTGGGAACTCCTCATCCTGGTATAGAGCACCGTACACAATTTTAATAGCTGCTAGATTGTAACTGGACATTTGACCCTCGGACGTAAAATAATTCTTGATACCTATTGCATTCCTAAGGAAATGCTCTATAGTATGTATTATACAGTTTGTAAGCGGAGGAACACAAAATGACTCACCAAGATCTTATTAAAAGAAACATCAGAACTGCAATGAACAAATCAGAGGAATTCTCACATAACTGTACCGATGGTACTCATAAAATTAGATACGAGTATATGGGATCCTCAACTGTGGTCACATTTGAGAAAGATGAGTATCACATTGGAGATTTTTCAACACCAGATTACGAAGAGATGTTTGAATATGTCGTATGTGGTTTCTTAGAATTGCATGAATAATATAATGGGCGCTATATGCGCCCATTTTTTTATAACTTAATAACTTCGTTCATTCTCTCAATGTCTACCAAATAACACTTCATCCTCGGTGGTGTAAACTCTGCACCGAAGAAACTTGAAAAGTCCATTGGCCTCATTTCAGTAAGAACTTCCATAGACATCAAACCATAAATTGTGTTGTCTATGACCTGCAAGATGTTGTCATTTCTTGTCTGCTTGAACGCTTTAAATTGTCTACAATAAGTACATAAGTCACTCCGTGTGACAATAAACGCGTCCTTAAACATTGGGAACCGTTTATACACACCAGCTTTAGCTTCCCCATCCAAGAACTTCTTGATAGAGTTGAGCATTATTTTCTCACGACTGGTACTATCTGTAGACCCGATTTGCCCACTATTACGCTTCTCTAAGAAACGCTCGTTACCCTGATCAATAAATGACTCAGCCCAACGATAATGTTCCATAGTAACAACAGGTCGTTCACTGTTATCCGCCACAGCAAGAAGAGAGGCGATACGCAATACCTTCAACGCCTTCCTTGTATACATCTGACGGATCACTTCATCCTGTACCTGCTCACCGTCATTGCCACTGTTCAGGAACTTCGCAACAACATTATCAAGATTATCAAACGCTTCGTGTACCTCTGCTTCCATTTCAACATAACATGGAGCAGTCCCTGACATAATACGCACAGCTTGTTTATAGATAGCTCCAATAGTGCGCAGAATTGCTTCTGGATATTCCAGGAGCATACTTTTATTCATCAACGGTCGGTTAGCAGTACATTCCCATGCGATAATGCGGGACATGAAACCACTTGACATCATACGGTCATCTACGTTCCCGTAAAATTCATCTGGTGTCGTTTCACCTGCAAAACTATACGCCTTGACCTTACCGCCAGCAGTCGTATTATCTTTACTAGAGTGCTTTGAACCACCTGAGAAAGCGTAGAAATGCCCCTTATCATAAAGGGAAAGCATTTCATCCATAATGTCTTTAGCTTTACCGACTTCCATCTTACCGTTACGGAAAAACGCACCGACTTCAGTCTTATAGTTAATGGATGAGCCACAGGACATAACTGACGTATCCATTATGACGTCTTTACGCAATGCAGCATCAGACGCATATGTACTTGTATCCAGGACACGTTCAATACCAAATATCTGCTGCCCGTCCTGGCCGCCATAATTGGATACTTGAGAAAGAATAGTTTCAATGTTAGAGCGAAACGCTTCTTTACCAATACCAGAACGTGCAATCAGTACAAAGTAGTTATTCAAACCACTTCGTGTGACTGTATTCCACGCCTTACCGCACATACCACTAAATAAAGCAAGAGCAGACAGAATACTAATGTCTTTAATAGGCAACAAGCTCGCTTTATACATATTACGCGCAACCTCGCCCATAAAGCCCGGAGGCCAAGCCAAACCGTCTGCCTGCTCTTCAGTGTAATTGCCATCTGTGGTCAACACTTCTTCAGGTGGGCGTTCTGGTGTAGTTGCTTGACGTAGTTTTTCCGTGCGCTCTATAGCTGCATTAACGTTATTCTGAACTATCTGCATAAGTCCCATAGATTTGACATGGGCATCATAGCGATAGTTGCGAATCATTCTATCCAGGTGATACGGGCGTTTGATTTTTTCACCAGGCAGACGACGGGAATCATCGTAACGACTACTCATCGGTGAATACATGAACAGACGTCTTACCTGGAAATTGTACTTACTCTTAAAGCAAAGAAAGTCAATTAATGCAAACTCTGCTTCAGATTGAGAAGGGAAACAACGTTCACCGATAGAAGTATCAACTTCTTCAGCTCTCCAACGACCTTCCCATAGCTGCTTAAACAATGTTCCGTTTTCTTGTTCGCACAACTGAATATAGACATCCTGGTCTTCCATTGCATATGGGTCGTTACTAAAATCTTCTTCAGTAAGTTCCAGCATCTGGAAGCCATCAGACTCATTAATCTCACTCATCTCAGACATAAGCTGATGAATGAGATTAGCAATATACCCTTCGCTTTCACTGCCTGGAGCACCAGACACAGTGCGCGGAGTAACATCCCAGTGATCGCCTGTACAGATAATAAAACGATACTGGGAATACACTTCCACACCATCACGGCGCTTACCAGCCTGAGGGATGGAATAAATCCATGTGTGCAACCCATCACCGCTTCTGGAAATTTCCGTATAGCTATGGAACGATTCAACAATCTTCTTATATCGCTCACCAGCAACTTTCTTTTCCATTTCCGACATGGTATCTTTAATATCCATGTCAATACAACAGAACGGGTCACTTGGAAGTAGATAGAAACCTAAACGCAAGTTATGACCAATCTCGTTATAATAACGAACGCAGCGTTCAGCATCTTCAAAAGACATAAGTAAATGCAGGTTAGACGGTTTCTTATCATTACCGTCTTTACGAAGTGGGACCATATCCCCTAAATCATCGTCCCATACATAAGGTTGTTTTTCTGATGATGTACCCGGATGGAAACCGCAGACAGCCCACTGTTCGTATTGTTTAATTTCTTGAGGAAAAAGTTCCAGCATGTTATTACCTTAAAACGTAGCGGGATTAATTTCAAATAACGAACGTGATGGTACAACATCAAAGTTGACATCTACCAGCTTAAAAGAATTCGTGTAAACACACCATGTACCGACTTTTTCATTAAAGACAGGCTTGTCATTATTAAATGCGTACACGCAACCATCAGAATCTGTTGCAATATACCTCGTGTCCTTTGGCACTTCTACATCTGAACCATAATAGTGAACGATAATTAAATCTGACATGTTATTCTCCTACGATCCATTAGGACACACATAGTATATACTGATGGATCGGCAGGGGTCTAACCCCCTGCAAATTACGGTACTAAGACCCAACGACAGTTGATAGGTTTACACATTATCTCTTCTTTAGAGATGTTTATACGATCCTTAAAAATAATTCTTGGATAAAAATATTTCATATAGTTATCAGAAGCTACCTTATATTCGGTCTTTAATATACGAGCACTAACAACAAATTTTAAATCTTCCCAATCTTTCATAGAGTCAGCAAAAGACAAGATACGCCCATTTCCACGGACTTTTGCAGAAGACTGAGAAGGTAACTTGTGGTTAATATCACATGGTAGATCTAAGGATTTATCTTTAAAGAATTTAGTTCCACCATTAAAAAATTTACTTACATCAAAAGAACCAATTTCCAAAGTATGGATATTTTGACCTTTAATTGGTTCTTCAAACTTAACATCGACAACGAGTTTGACTAACATAACTTACCCTATAATCACCATAAAATTTCTACACTTTCAGTATCCAGCTGACTTAATGGTTGCTTATATGAGATTGTATATCCAAATGATACCAGTTGTTCAGTCACCTTTCTCATTACAGGACGTGCATTAGGACTACCGATTTCACTATATGGCTTTTTAAATAATTTAATATGATCCCTGCCATCTAGAGACGCTTTAGTAATCCATTTATCCAAATCATCAAGATATGCACCGGTATCCAAGTTTTCACTGTTTGTGCGAGCTTCTTGTGCTGTAATCACGATTATTGCTCCATAGCTTGTTTCATCAATGCGTCATAGATACATTTCGCACTAGACGCGTTCCACAGTTGTTCGTCTGTCTGAACTTCCTGGTTCCATTGCTTATCAAATAAACCTTCTTCATACGCATCTTTAATACGCTTGCACAAAGTAAGGATGTCAGTTTGAAGAATATCAATTTCTTCTTGAGTTAACGCAGTTTGGAGTTCTTTACTCATCTTTGCCACCTTCTTTATTCAGTTGACCACATGCTGGTGTCCATTGTCCGTTCAATGTGCGCTTAAGATCATCTTTGCGCATACGTTCGAACCATTCAGTGTGGTCATGTGGATTGTCGCTTACTTTATAGTCAATATTAACACACGTTTCTTTGAAATCCATACCTTCCAGGTCCACGTTATAACAGATATCGATTTCAATACCAGGCTCAGTTAATACCCAAAAGCCATCGCCATCAATACATTCGCACCACTGAGGTTCATTCTCAAATGCAGTTAAAGTACCGTCCTCGTCGACTGCAAGGTATTTCGCCCACACTGGAACAAAGAACACTTCACCGAAGTAGCGCACAGCCTTCTGAGTAAGATTAATTTGCATCTTCACCTCCCGTTACCATTTCCAAAGTCTCACGAAGCAGACGCTCGAGCTTCGATTTATTTTTGATAAGCTGATATTGCCGATCCACCACAAGCACCTTCTCACGGTTACGCATAAGGTATTCGAACGCACTTTGAAAATCTTCGACTTTACCTTCATAACCTAAAGCCTTGGCAACGTGCGACACGCGATGGAACAGAAAGTCCGCAAAGTCCATAATTTCCATCGCATTGACAATAGCATCAAGTAAATCCGGATTTGTATTCGGGTCTACCTGTTTGGCTTGTTCAAGAAGTCGCACCTTTGCTTTATATAAAGGTGAATTGCTCACTGTTTGCATCACTTCCTCCAGATTTTACGTGATTCTTCAATACGGATGTTGTACCGTATAAGCTGTTGCATAACTTTATGCAGGTCATCAAGATGTTTCCGTAAACGAAGACGTTTCTTGATAGCCCACAGGTTCTTCATATCCGTTTCTTGGAGCTCCTCCCTTAAATACAATGAAAAGTCAGTCTGGTGGTTTAAGATAAATTGAATACGCATCAAGGTATCCGACTTACGATAATCAGGATACCATTTAGGAAGAAGATCTTGTTCGCCAACCATCTCACGCTCCAAACTGATCAATGTACTCAATGAGCTCTTGCAATTCTTGCTGTAACTGCACATTACCACTATTATTCGTCTGAAGTCTAACGAGGCGTTCTTTGATATGTGCAATGTGGTTAGTGCCCATCCGACGCTTCTGTACATCACACCAGCGAACAACACCATCTTCAATATACGCACGACGCGCTTTACCACGCGGGTATCTCAGCGGCCGAACTTCACACTTATCGCCAACCCACTTAAAGCCCAGGATCATAACAGCGTTACCTTCCGTATCAGGACACACGTCAAAGCAACTGTTGAACCCTTTACTGCGCATGTACTCGTCGAGCGGGATTACCTTATCGGGCGACAACCATTGATACCCGAAGTAAATGTCAACAGTAAACATCATCCCCAGCATCGGAGCAGACCAGCACATATACGTCCGCCCGTCATCCAACTTCTTGACCGCATTCGGCCGCAACACGAGGCCAGCCTCCTTCCACGCTTTGACCACATTAATTGTGTTGTCCTGCTCCTGAAAGATTGCGTCTGCTTGCATATATGTAGGTGCGTCCCAGCCAAACATTTCCTTTACATGAGCACTAGTGATTTCAACCTTTTGATTGCGCATAACCTCACCTTTGATAATAATAAATCGACTGATTTTGAAATTCAGTTGCCGGTTTTATGTTTATTTTAGGCAATGTGTTTTGCAATGCAATATTGATATATTTTGTTTTTGTATTGCAATATTTTTGTATTGCAAAAATACAACAGTCTGAAGGTGAGAAATTGTACATTTATAAAGATCGGTGAAAAAATGCACAATTTATAAAGACCCCGTAATACATAAAACGGCGAAGCGAAGTGTATGAAAAACAAGGGAAAATTTTGAGGGTTGTGGGGGGCGTATGGATTTATAAATTTTATAAAGGGGTCTCGTAGGGGGTCGTCAGTAGACAACTAAAAAACAAAAAATCTTTATAAAATTTATATAAATACACACATATACACATTTTTTACCTTATTTTTCATGCACTTACCCCCTTTCATTTCGTACATTACGCGAAAATATACGAATTTATGAACTTTATAAATTTGGCTCGTCAGTAGACAGGGCAGAGCCTGGCGCCTGCGCATAATGCGCGTCCGCGCGTCTAACACAAAAGAAAAGTAGATTGCAAGTGATTTTTGCTGAGGTAACTCTCGAAGTGAAAGCGATTTGCGAGTTTGAAATTTTGTAGCCCGAAAACGATTCTATTTTATGGTATAAATGTCGGATTTTCGGGCAAAGCCGGCTTTTCGGTGAGGTTGGGTGGCTGAGATCGGGGTAACGGGTCGCCCATAAAGCGAAAATAGCCGCGAAAACGGGGCACGCAGCGCGATTAAATGGTTGGATCGGTGTAAGGGTGGCGGTGAGGGGCGAAAATGCCGCAAAATCGCGTACAGGGAAGCAGGGAGTGGATCGCTGTAAGGGCGTATAAGGCGACTGAATTGGAGTCAATGGTAATGTACGGAAGATGGATTCAGGTTCTTAAAGCGCGAATGGTGGAGTTATGGGGTGAGGAATATGTGGTCAGCAGGGTAGAGCGGGAGGTGGTGCGGGTACAAAAACGAAAGCGCCCCGTTGGACTTCAACAGGGCGCGGATTGTATAATGCAGTTAGAAGTTATTTACTAGTTAATAATACCGCCCAGGTATTATCCGGAAGCGTACCAACTCCAAGTATCTTAAACTGAAGTGACTTGTTCTGCATGTTGTAGTTGTCGAGTAACTCCTGGGCAGCGGCAGCGGCGTTCGCTTCACCGCTCAGGTTGTAGTCGTTTGCAGTTATTGCACACATACCGAGACCGACTGCTTTGAAGCGCATACCTTTGGATTGAGTCGGTGCCAGTGCTTTGACATGGATAGCGTTCATATTATTTATCTCCGTTACAATTTTAGACGTTAGCAGTTTTTTAACAGGTTGATGAAGCCCGCCAGCGTGGAGGCTGTTGCAACCAGGCGGCCCATAGTATGCAGTTCCGCGTGAACTTTACCGTCGTCAAATACAGTTAAATAAACGTTAAGACCATTGCAACGGACGCGATATTTGCGCGAGTTATTACCGAAAGTTTCTAGCTCTGCGGTGATAGTCGCAAGATTAGCCATACGTTTGCCAATAATGCGGCGAGTGATAGTGGACTGGTTTAATACTGTAGACATAATAATTTCCTCTGTTAACTATGCGAAGTGCATATTATTGCCCACTGTTACTATGGGCAATGTATATGTCACTCAGCGGACACATATTCTAACGCTTCTGATAGTGTAGCAAAGTGACCATCACTCATCAGATTAATAGCGTACTCAAGTTGATCTCGGGTCAGGTTGCGAAACTTGTTGCGAATGTGATAGCAACGACCGCGATAAATAACCTGGAAATAGTTGCGTTCCATAATTATCCCCTTATGCAACGATGAACGCGTAACCGCTTTGATCCGGGAGCTCACCGCCGGAAACAATCTCAAACTCAACGCCCGCTTTATCGTTGAACTTTTTGATAAGCTCTTCCGCTGCGGCGCGGTGGTTGCCGTAAACGCCCAGATCGTCACGCCATGTGATAGTCAAGGAGCCGTTCCAGCCCGTTGCTTTTACGCGCGGAGCGCGAGCGGCAGTCGGGTTCATGAATTTAGTGATGATAGCTTGAGCCATGATAATTACTCCGGTAAAATTACAGTGACGTTAATATTTGCCATGCGAGCGCACTCGCGGAAACCTTTTACATAAGCATCCATTTCGTCATAGGATGCGAAAGTTGCGTCCGGGACTGGTCCGTTGTTAATATTCACGCAATATTCGTGATCGTCCAGGTCAACCCAACAATACAGAACTATAGTTTCCATATTATTTGCCCTCCGTATAGTACAGACCTGCAACTATTGGAGCGCCGAACACTAAGAAAGCTAATAAGTAGAACATAATTAGTTGCCCCCTTTATTGTTGAGCCCGTTGAATTTACGCCATGCGTAGAATTCAATCGTTGCGTTATTAATATTCCAACCATTAGCTTTCGCAAGGTCACGGACGTTACCAATAGTTGGCACACTATCAGGTAACATATTATCCAGGGCATTCCAAACGTCTGCGCATTTACCTTTAATCGGGCGACGAACCCCGTTGCGCGTTTCGCTGCGCGTTTTGCTCTTGGCGAGAGCGACCGGAGCTTGTTGTGTGGTCACTTCCACGACAGTCGCTTTATCAGCTTCGACCAGATCGTTAGCCGCCTTATTAACCGCGCCTTCGCTGAACCAGTAGCGGCCACCGTCTTCCAGCGGCTCCTGGTGAATGAAACTGTTAGCGGTCGCAGTGTCCACATCCAGAACCTTTTTCAAGGCACGGCGAGCGTTAGACATATTGGTGAAGAAGCGAGCATCTTTTGCTACGCGAGTGATAGTAACCATTGTGAATATCTCCATGTTGTTCTAGCGGATTGCTAGTGGGAGCCCACTGTGACAATGGGCAACCATTAGCACGCTATTATTGTTGAATAGCTTTAGCTATCATTGTGATGAAGCAGAACACAGACCAAAGGCTATTCGCTTGGCATACTGCTCGACCATACATTACGCTATAAGAGCTGACAGTGCCGTCCTCGTTAATGCGAATGTATAACGCGGTGCTGGAATATTTTTCGTTGCCCGGGAGCATTACCAGATACTCGTCGAAATCCCAATCCCCGTTGACCTTTTCCGCTGTAAGGCCCATCTGATGTAGGCGCTTGCCGATAATGCGCTTAGTAATCTGAGATTGGGACATGGAACGCGGTAAGTAGATAATGGACATAATGCAATCTCCCTTCGGGTGAGGCGGGCGCGGAACCCGTGTCCCGCTTAAAAACCCCCTTAACCCTACGCAGTTATAGTATGACAACGGGGTATCAGATGCAACTATTATCTGCATTATTTTAGAACTTTTTTAGTTGTGTTTCATAATAATAACATCCGGGACTACACGGTAGATGGTGTGCCGGAAATACCAGGTAGCGCGAGCGTGTCGAAAATACCAGGTAACAGCACACGCCGGAAATACCAGGTAGCACATACATAGACAGCGTATAGTGGGCAGGTGGATAGTAACAGATGTAATTATACTGGACTGTACAGTATAGTCATGTAATAGATAGCATACTAATCAAATAAAAAATAATAACGCGTGTAACAATAAACAACGTTACAGTAGAGCGCGCAACAGTCACATGACGTAACAATCACCTCACTGACCATCACTGGACGTTATAGTAACGCCGCGGGGCGGCTCTTAGATCTCTGCCAAGGATTCATCGTTTGTAGATTATCTCGCCACTAGACACTTTATATCCTCACCTCACCTGCCCTATATTGTTCGTATAAAGTTAATTCCGTATATAAATACTCGAGAGGAGATCTGTTATGTTCGTTCTGGCTTTCAGTAGTGCAATATGGCTAGGTATCAACTGGATCCTTGCAATCATATTGGGTCTTGTGATCTGGTATGTACCGTTTATGCGTCACGCTGTTATCATTTCGCTTGCATATTTAGTTGTTAAACATTTCTTCGTATGGTGTGTATGCAACCCACAAGCTGCAAACATCAAACGTAAGAAAGCGAACTTCTTTAGTGTGCTTATTTTAGGTTCACTGATTGTGTACGCATGGTTGCTCGGTGCGGAGAACTTAGGTTGGTTCACGTTGCCTTAATGTGGTCACTAATTGTTGCGGCCGGCTATGTTAATCAACTTGCGTATCCTGTTATAGTTATTCCGTTAACGTTAAAGGGGGTTTATATGAACGAGAATATAGTTAAAGCCTGGTCTATCTTACGACCACAGCTGAAAGACGATCGTGTCGCTTTTGTTTTATGTCCTGCTAACGAATATCGCCGGAAGCTCGAAGAAGTGTTGCGCGAAGATCCTGAGTTCGTTCGCTGTGTGCAACTGTCGCGCGAGTCATCTGTTGTACAGTTTGATCGTTTCCATCTTCGTTTGGTTTCTCATCACAGAGCCTCGTATGAAGACACTGTTATTCGTACGAGTGGCTTTCATTGCGATATTGCAATTCTTGACTGCAAACTGGACATTGGGCAGAAACAGGATTTATATAATCTCGCTCGTGAACGTCATGGTGAATTGTTAATTGTGGAAGTGCAATAATGGCCAAAGATATCGTTATTCCGAAAATGTATTGCCAACTTCGTGATACTTTATTACAAAGCGGTTGGATTATTAGTCACAGCGATGTAAATGACACTTATATTGTTCTTATACAACCTGAAGGAACAATATCCTGCATTTTGCACTACATGCCCGAAGCAAAGACGGTTTATCCGAACGGATCGTTCCTACTTCGTCTACGCTCCGATACATGGAAGATCCAGACGGATACCTGTGCAATCGATGAGAATACCAGTAAAGAGTTTATTCGCAAGCTGACTCAGCTGAATAAAATCTACGAGCATGTTAAATTTGATTTGTTTAAGGAAGTCTTCTAATGCTTACTGTTAATGATCGCATCACCCATAAAACTCAACCGACAATGATGTCTTGCATGGCAGCCTGTCTGGCTATGCTTCTTGACAGGGATGTTGAAGAGGTTGACAACGAATTCAGCCTAGACTACGTTCGTGGGTATATTGATGTTGCTACTTATCTATATCGACAAGGTATCTTTGCACAGCCACATATCACTGCCGGTATGCACCAAATATATCCAGGGCGCTTATATCTTGCTACTGTACCTTCTTTGCAGTTACCTGGGCTTTTCCATCAGATCATTATTGACGCTCGTTTTGACGGTGTGACCGTATACGACCCAGCGAAAGGTCTGGAAGGGAAACAATACTATTCCTATGACCACATTGCAGAAGAAAACGAGCTGGCGTATCCTTTGCGGTCTTTCTTGATTGATTACGAAATTATATTACCGGAGTGATTCATGAGCTTGCAACGTTTTGACAATGCAGAACTCGCGTGTGAATTTGCAAAGCGCAAGTTCGCTAAAACAGGTACGCCGCGATGCGTGCACGCGGCTATTGGGCAAAATGGGGCAAAGTATTGGTACGTTGGTACAGTAGCTCAGATCAAGCGAAGATTCGCGACTACGCCCGACATGCGCCGGCTTGGTGGTTCGACAATTACACGCAACAGGCACTTGGATAAAGAGGAAATTTATCAGTTTCTTAGAAATTACACTGGTAAAGAGAATAGATTTCAGGTTGCGGCGAAAGAATTCAATATTGGTCTTACTACCGCTTATGTAATTTTTCGGGACTACTCACGTTTAATATGACTGAAAGACGAGCTCTCACTAAGAAGACATGTTTGTTCGTATGTAACCACGGTGATCGGATTGTTGGAATTGAAGCTCACCGTTGCGGTTGGAATGTTATTAAACGTCTTGCAAATAAGAAGTTTAAGTTTCGTCGTAAAGGTCAGGAGGTAATTATCTCCGTGTTTCATATAGAGAAACCGGATGTTGCCAAGCAAGCGATTGATACATGTGTCGCTAAGTATAACATCAAAGACCGTAATATTTATCATGATGATATTATCGGTCTTATTCTCGGAGATAAATAATGACTGCAATCGCTTATCGTAATGGTATATTGGCTGTAGATCGACAGGTTACATGGGGTAATATTGCAACGACTACGAATAAAGTTCATACTATCAGTATTCCAGGGATTGGTCTGTGTCTTGTTGCCATGTCTGGTAAACTACGTGCTGTAGATGACATTGTAGAACATTTACAAACTACGTCACGTGGACGTAAAGAACCTTTCTCAGATTTAAATCCAGATTCGCGTTATGGTATTGCTGTGACGCAGGAACTTGTCGTGTACCCTATCTACGGCGATGGTAAATTAGGTCTACCGGACACTAACGAATTTATTGCGGAGGGTAGTGCGTTTGAGTTCTTGATGGGTACAATGGCGGCAGGTTGCAGTGCGGAAGATGCTGTGCAATTGGCGTGTGTATATTGCGATAGCTGTGGTCAGGGTGTCAACTTCTATGACGTAGCTTATACTCTGAAAATGGCGCAGTGTAAACCCGAGGAGGAACCATTTTGAAGAAACCTAAGACTGGTCTGTTCCTTTGTGTTGGTGGACCTTTTGACGGTAAGCGTATACGCTTAACAACATCAGATTTGTATCCAAGTTCCTCCGTTTTCTCTGTTCCATCCTATAAAAATGGTGAGAAGGGGAAATACGTCTACAATGATGAAATTCGAAATAGTGTAATCTGGAGAACATCGTGAGTGATCCTACAAATGCGCAATTAGCGGCTGCTAGAGTGTATATGCGCGGAGCTGCCGCTGAGATTGAGGCCTTGCCACAATTTGAAAAGCATGTACAGCAACTTGAACATAAATTTAAGGCTCTTAAAGATCTAGGGGATAAGAAGGACGCTATAGCATTTCTTCTTGCTCTTCAATATTTTGTTATGGGGTCTGATGAGAAACTATGTTCCTTAGAAGAATAATTAGTATGGTTGCACCTTGGCTACCACTTGTCATAATTGTTATTCTAGCCAACTGGGCTTATGACAATGCTATAGAATCAGCTAGAAAGGAGGGTTTCGATGCCGGTGTGTCGTACCAAAAAGAAACTCAGAAATCGGTTGATTTCGAGGAGGAGAAACGAAGAGCATATGAGAAAGACGCTATCGAACGTCAGTACCAATCTCGCATTGAGTCTTTGGTTGCCGATCTTAATAATTATCGCGCTACTAATAACAGGTTGCACAACGAAATCGCAACCGTCCGTAAGTACCTCGGTGACGCTACCGGCCCTCAGCCCGACAGCAAGACAACCGCCCAGATCGCCCGTGTGCTCACCGAGCTGTATTCAGAAAGCGTCACAGAATACAGACAAGTGGCAGAAGAGGCTGAAAAGTATCGTGTTGCCGGCGAGCAGTGCGAACTACAGTATGATGCAATGCGAAATCCGCGTAAAGAAAGGTGATAAACTGCAAAGTCCTTGCTGGATTGCGTAACTAAACGTTCAGTCTTAATTGCACATAATTGATTGTGTGCATGTGATAATTCAACTATGCTCTATTCGGTTTAACTGAATGGAGCTTTTTTATGACTGTGCAACCACGAGGTATTCGGAACAACAATCCGGGGAATATTCGTTGGGGTGATAACTGGAAAGGTCTTGTTCCAGAAAACAAACGAACTGACCGTTCTTTCTGTCAGTTTATCGATGTAAAATACGGTATTCGCGCCATTACCCGTATTCTACTAAACTACCGCAACCGCGAAGGGATGAAGCGAGTCGGTAATAAAGGGATTGACACTGTACGGGAAATTATTTCGCGCTGGGCTCCGCCGAATGAAAATAACACTGAAGCCTATATTCAATCTGTGTCTAAGTCTTGTGGTGTTGGTGCAGAACAGCCGATTTCATTGACCGATGATAAGCTCATGCTTGCAATCGTGAAAGCGATTATCAGACATGAGAACGGTGTGCAACCTTATTCCGATGAAGATTTGCTCGCGGGTATCCACATGGCATAGTAAGGGGTTATAAGTGTCGCCGAACTGGGATTGGAATATAGTCTTTATTCTCACTGCCATTGCGATGGTAGGGGGTTCCCTTGGCTACGCTGCAAGAACCCATGATGCTAAAGAAAGGTTCAGACTCAGCGTCTTCATTCAAGAGGGTGCTTTTTCTGCATTCTTTGGTTTCTTGATAGGTGTAATTAACGTGGAACATGGTGTCTCACTGGGTCTCAGTGGGGCGTTCATAGGCGTGTTATCTTGGTCGGGATCAAGAACCATGCTAAAGTTTCTACAGAGAAAAACGGAAGCATGTGACCGAGAAAAAGAAAGAGGTTAATTATGCGTCACTTCATCAATGATCTTCTTATATTGTGTAAGAAACCGCGATTGCTTTTCATCTATATGATGATTGGACTTGCACAAATTGGAGTCAGTGCTATCGCCATTGATCAGATGCACAAGAGACACAAGGTAAACGTGCAACCTTCGACACCACCTGTTTATGTGGTCAACAAGGTTGAACAAATCAAACAAGACATCCGGGAGATAATGTACATTCCTAAAGCTGAAATGTAGATTGGTTTATAAGTAAAGCCCGCTCCTTGAATTTATATCGAGCGGGCTTTTTATTGACATTTACTATAACCCTTGCAATTACTTAATCCACCGCTTATATTCGTGTCAAGAATCGACAGGAGTAACGTTATGGTAAAACCTATTCTACCTTGGACACGTAGCATTGAATACGAGGCCGATCTCACTAAAGAAGAGATGGCTATACGTGACTCTGTCGTTGAAGAATATCTGTTCGATTATGATTGGGTTAATGCGTGTAAACGTGTTGGCATGAGCTCCGCAATGGCGTTTGATTATGCCAAACGTTTTCAGGATGATAGCTATTGCCAAAGACGAATCAAAGAACTTCAACAGCAGAAAGCAAGAAGTGCTGAACGTGACCGCAAATATGAAATAGAACAAGAGCGCCAGCGCATCATTGAAGGTCTTAGATTTGAATCCACTTATCGTGGTCCTGGATCTTCTCAAGCTGCTCGTGTTGCTGCATATAAACAATTATGTAGCATCTTTGGATTTGAAGCTCCTAAGCAACAGAAGATGGATGTCGGTGTATCTACTGGTGTTATGCTGGTTCCTATGGTTGGTTCTATGGACGATTGGGAAAGAGTTGCTGGGGAGTCTCAGACTAAGCTGCAAGAGGATACTTTAAATGGACTCAATGATTCAGACACCGTCCACTAAGGTAGTATGGAAACCACATCCAGGATCTCAGGTGTTGGCACTGAGTTGCCCAGCCGATGAGATCCTTTATCATGGTACTCGTGGTCCTGGAAAGACTGATGCGCAGTTGATGCGTTTTCGTCGCTATGTTGGCATGGGGTACGGGAAACACTGGCGCGGTATCATTTTTGACCGAGAATACAAAAACTTAGATGACTTAGTGGCAAAGTCACAGCGTTGGTTTCCTGAATTTAACGATGGTTGTAAATTCTTATCTTCCAAGTCAGATTATAAATGGGTATGGCCTAGCGGCGAAGAACTAATGTTCCGTGTTGCTAAAAAACCTAAGGATTACTGGCTGTACCACGGTCAGGAATTTTCATTTATTGGATGGAACGAATTAACTAAATATCCTGATAGTGGACTTTATGAAGCAATGAAGTCCTGTAACCGTACATCCTTTGTTGCAGAAGAGAACCCAATAATCATCGACGGTGATGTTTATCAAAGAACTGGACGTCTTGTCCTTGTTCAACCAGACCATGAATACGCAATGCGGTTCATACTACCACCTTTGCCGTTGCAGATCTTTTCTACGACTAACCCATTTGGAGTTGGACATAACTGGGTCAAGAAATATTTTATTAACTCTTGTCCACTTGGGTCAATGAAGAAGGAAGTAACGAACGTCTTCAACCCGCGTACACAGAAACGGGAAGACGTAGTTCGTACTCGCTGCCATATATTTGGTTCATATCGAGAGAACCGCAACTTGACACCTGAGTATGTTGCACAGCTTGTGAACATTGACGATCCTAACCTCCGTATGGCTTGGCTTGGTGGTAGCTGGGATATTACGTCCGGCGGAATGTTCGACGACCTGTGGCGCCAGAATATACATGTGGTCAAGCCATTCCCAATACCTCACTCCTGGAGAATTGACAGATCATTTGACTGGGGCTCAAGTAAGCCTTTCTCAGTTGGATGGTGGGCAAGAAGTGATGGTAGTGATATCATGTATCCGAATGGTCGTCGTGTACGAACAGTACGAGGTGACTTATTTAGGATCATGGAGTGGTATGGTACTAACGGAAAACCGAACGAAGGTTTAAGATTATTGGATTCCGAAATTGCTCGTGGTATCATCGTCAGGGAAATTGAAGCTGGTTTATACGGTCGCGTAGTTCCAGGCCCTGCTGATAACAGCATTTGGGACGTTAAGGATGGTAACAGTACCGCAGCGACAATGTCTAAGCCAATAACTATCAATGGTCGGTCTTATCCTGGTGTACAGTGGATCCGAAGTGATAAATCCCCTGGATCGCGTAAAGCAGGTTGGAAACGAATGCGGGAATATTTGGCTGCTTCAATTCCGGATCCTAAGGTTGCTGCTTTACGTGAAAGACCTTCTATGTTTATTTTTGATAACTGTCATCACTTTATAGATCTTGTTCCAACTCTTGCTAGAGACGAAGACGATCTTGATGATGTCGATACTGATTCTGAAGACCACATTGCTGACGAAGCTCGTTATCGAGTAGCCAACGAAGCACGTGGCGGTAGTATCGGTAAGACTGTGGGGACATAAGGAGCTTAACAGATGGCCATTTCTTCGGTTCATCCTAAATATTTACAGTTTAGTGCATTATGGTTGAAGATGCGAGACTGCTTCCTTGGAGCTGACCACATTAAGGCTCAAGGTACTTTGTATCTTCCACCGACACCTGCTATGCGTTATGACGGTATGAAACCAGGCGAAGATGGCTACATCCGTTACAACGATTATAAAGAACGTGCAGTGTTCCCGGAGTATGTTGCCGATGCAGTAGTCAATCATGGTGGTATGCTCCATAGTAAGGCAGCTATCATCCAGTTACCTGCTGCAATGGAACCCCTTCGTCAATCTGCTACCAGCAAACGCGAAGGTTTAGATCAGCTACTACGCCGCATAAACGAGCTACAGCTACGCGATGGTCGTCTTGGCCTTCTGTTGGAGCTGCCAGCGGGAAGTACCCGTGACACGCTGCCGTACATTGCGGTATACGAGGCGTTAAGTATACGAAACTGGGACGACGGTGAGGATGATCTTGGTTCACTTAACCTTAACCTAGTTGTCCTGGATGAGTCCAAAGAAGTAATGGACAAGACTTCATTTGATTGGACTTATAAAGTTCAATATCGAGTTCTTGTTCTTGGAAGCGCCAATGTAGATGAACCATCAGATAGCGGTTACGTGTATGGACAGTATATGACAGAACTACTTCCTGGTGAAGATGACGAACCAGAAGAGGTGAGCTCTGACGTTGTAGTCCCTCAATATAAAGGTACTCCGCTTGAGCAGATACCTTTCGTATTTTGTAACGCTATGGACTTAGTCCCAGAACCAGATAAACCACCGCTACTCGCATTAGCAAACAGATGTATTTCCATTTATCAGGGTGAAGCTGATTATCGACAGGCTTTGTTTATGCAGAGCCAGGATACGCTGGTTGTTCGCGGTGGTATTACGAACAGTGACGCAATTGATGATAAAGCTCCTGTTCGTGTTGGTGCTGGTGCTCGCATTGATGTATCTCCAGACGGTGATGCTAAATACATTGGCACTAACTCGCAAGGTTTACCGGAGCAACGTAAAGCACTTGAAGCTGACCATAAAGACGCGCAGGCCCGTTCCGGGCATTTGACCAGTGCAGAAAGTGCTTCTCAAGAATCTGGTGATGCACTGGAAACACGTCTTATCACCAAGACTGCTTCATTAGTTGGTATTGCTAAGACTGGTGCTGCTGCGTTAGAAAAAATCCTTCGTATTTGTGCTATATGGATGGGATTAAATCCAGATGAAGTTAAAGTTACACCTAACCTTGACTTCAGCAAAGCTAATATTGAAGGCCAGGAATTGGTGCAGGTGCAGACTGCCAAGAATCTTGGTGCTCCGTTATGTTCTGAGTCTATGCACAACTGGTTGCAGGATAAGGGAATGACCTCTTTGACGTTTGAAGAGGAGATGAAACGGCTTGAGAAGGAGCGCGAAGAATACCCGTTCCTTTTACCTCAAGTTAAAAACGATCAGAACCAAATCCAGCAAACAACTGGAGAACAGACGGGGAATGAAAATGCCGCTAAGTAAAGGCGTGCAACGTAAAGCAAAAGCCAAGAGTAAAAAATAGTTGCTTCATTCTTAATGATGTATTAGTCTTTATAGCGCGGTAGAACGGTCTATCGCGCTTTTAGTGGAACGGTCCACAATGGAGAATTTTATGAACAAATATCACATTCATCTAGCGGTAGCTTATTCCGCTGGCTTCTTCCAGTCCATGCCTCGTTTTGGTGCATTGGAACTTGAATATACTTCTGAAGATGAAATCCCGGAAAACGCGCGTGAGTATTATTCCCAAGAAGGCGATAAGTGGATCCTCACTGGTGTAAAGGGTGGTGGCAAACAGAATATTGACAGGTTGCAATCCGCACTTGAAAAAGAACGCAACGATCATAAAGCGGTCAAGAGTAAGCTAAGTAAGCTGAACGGACGTGATATTGACGAACTCTTGCAGCGAGACGCTGAATATGAAGAGCTTAAACTGCGTGCGGATAAAGTTGATGATGAAAAGTTGGAGCAAATCATTAACGTACGAATCCGTAACAAGTTAACTCCGCTTGAGCGTGAACGTGACGAGCTGAAAAACAAACTTTCTACCTATGAGAAGCAAGTAGAAGAGCTGACCACAAAAGAGAAGAACCGCATCGTTAAGACCGCTCTGAGCAAGGCTGCAATGTCTGCTAAAGTGATCACAGAAGCTATTGACGACGTGGAACTGATTGGTTCTCGTTTGTTTGAGCTCACCGAAGACGGTCAGGTTGTAACACGCGACGGTGTGGGCGTAACTCCTGGCATTACTCCAGAAATGTGGTTACAGGACATTCAGGATAAGAAACCTCACTGGTTCCCTGGAAACGTTGGCGGTGGTGCTGGTGGCTCACGTACTCCTGGCGCTGCTGGTAAAAACCCGTGGAGTGCCGAAGGTTGGAACCTTACTGAGCAGGGTAAAATTCTTCGTGAAAATCCTGAAAAAGCAGGCCGTCTGGCAGCCATGGCTGGCGTGGACTTGAAGCGTCCAGTACGTCCAGTTAAAAAATAATAAAATTTGTTGACACTCCCTCCGGTTGGTGTTAGTTTTACATCAACCGGAGCACGGGCTCCGATCAATCAAGGATTATTGGAGCCTCCCACGGCGGTAGAGTTCCAAAGTAAATCGATTAACTTTGCGGAGACTACCATGTCTAAAATTCTGTCAGCTCCGATGCTTAATTTGCGAGCTACCAATTCAATTCTTCTGTCTGCTGTTCGTCGTGGTGCAATCACTCAACTTGCAGATGTTATCGTTCCAGAGATCTTCGTACCGTATGTGCAGAACCGCACAACTGAAAAGTCCCGACTGATTCAGTCTGGTGCTATTGAGATTTCTGAGCGTCTTAACGCCGCATTGATGGGTGAAGGTACTACCTTTAACCAGCGTTTCTTCAAAGACCTGGATCGTGACGAAGAAAACGTTTCAAGTGCAAGCGATTCAACCGATTCTACTCCTGGTGGTATCAAATCCGGGCGTGAAATTCAGATCCGTCTGTCCCGTAACCATTCATGGGGTTCTGCGGACCTGCTGGACAGCTTGATCTCCCCTGACCCGCTGGATGCTATCATTAATCTAGTGGCAAGCTACCGTCAGAGCCGTCTGCAACGTGCATTCGTTGCAACTGTCGGTGGTGTGTTCGCCATGAACGCCGCTGCTCCGACTGGTTCCGGTGATAAGAAGTCTACCCATGTTCAGAACGATATGACCCACGATATCTCTGGTTCATCCTTCGTTGATGGTGTGACTAACTTCAACCCGGCTGGTGTTATCCTGGCTGCTGGTACTATGGGCGACTCCCTGAACGACCTGTCCATGATGATGGTACACAGTGTGGTTTACCAGCGTATGCAGCTCATGAACCTGATCGACTTCATCCCGGATGCCCGTGCTGAAGTAATGATCCCGACTTACATGGGCCGTGAAGTTATCGTTGATGATATGATGCCTCACAACAACGGTAAGTACGAAACCTGGCTGGTCGGTCGTGGTGCGTTCCAGTTAGGTGTTGGTTCACCGAAAGTTCCTGTTGAAACTGACCGTAAACCTGCATCCTACAAAGGTGGTGGTTCTGAAATCCTGTATCACCGCTGGGAAAACATCATTCACCCTGTCGGTCACGCATGGGTTGGTACTGCCGCTGAAGGTGGCCCGGATAACGCCGCTCTGAAGACTGCTACTAACTGGGCTCGTGTATTCCCTGAGCGTAAACAGATTAAGATTGCTCGCCTGATCACTCGCGAACACGCTTAATGCTTTAGCCATGTAATTAAAGGGGCCTATATGGTCCCTTTTTTGTTAGGAGGAAACATGCGTTATCAACGTCATTCAAGACATCGTCGTTATGTACGTCATGAACGTCACGGTTCAGATGCAACACCTAAAGAGAAGATTAAGACTGTAGGTAAAGTTCAGTATTCAGCTGATGGTGAAAGTGGTTGGCAAGATACAATCCCTGCTGGTCTTATGAAAGTAAGTACACCACTGACTTTCTACATTCGTGCTAAAGAAGTAGATCCGGCGGACGATGGTTCTTATATCTACAAGTTCAAAATTGCTGATGGAACTGGTGATGCGTTGTCCCTTCAAAATACGGACGTCAACAAAGCAAAAATCTCTGGTACAGCTCCGGAAGGTATGCTGAGTAAAACGTTCAGTGTCAACTGTACCGTTGAAGACAGTTATGGGACAGAAGTTACGGGAACTGCATTAACGCAAGCCTGGTCTGCAGCTTCCGTAGTATAAACGTTAAATTGCTAGATGTTTTAAAGGGTGTTACACTTCGCTTGTAACACCTTTTATTTTGAGGAATGAATGATGAAAGACAAGATCATTGAAGGGCTTCGTAAACTCAATGTTGAGAATGACAATCATTGGACTGCCGATGGTCTGCCTAAAATTGAAGCATTGAAGTTTACAGTTGGCCCGTCTGTCACGCGAGAAGATGTCAATTCTGTTGCGCCTGGGTTCACTCGTTCAAATCCTGTAATTGAGGACGTCGAACATGAAGAAAAGCAAGACACTTCCTCCATGCAGGAAACCGAACAGACGGAAGTTGTTGCAGATACCGACAATGCACAATATGAATCCTTATCTACGGTTGAAGCAGACAAGGAAACTGTTAACGGTAAATCAATTGTCACTACGCGAATAGCTTTAGACATTAACGTCAACGATGCAGTTAAGGCAATGTTGGAAGACATTCCGGTTATTGACTTTGAAACTGTTTCTGTTGAAGAGTTAAAAGAATACGAGAAAGCTCTTTTAGAACAAGTTAACGCAGACAACCAAATGTTATCTGCGATGAACGAACTCGTTGAAGCTCGAGCTAAACTGTATGCAAAAGTCAACACGGAAATTGAACGTCGTAAGCCTAAGACAGAACTAGCCCACACGTTAGCATCTTTCCGAGACCAGATGTCACAAGTTGCACATGTGGTCAATCAGCCGCGTATGGTTGTTCGTAACGGTATTCGCACTCGCTAAGGTGATATATGGCATTTCGAACAGACAAAAAGTTCTTGTTTCATATGATGCAACGTAACAGACGTCGTCGAGATGCCACGTTGAATCCTGTAAGCGGTGTCCTGGGGTGGGTAACACCGCCCCCATCGACAGGTGTCGTAGATACTGATTACGTTATGACGTGGCAAAATGGCCAGACGCCTTACGTTGTACAGGTCTTTAAAGATAAAGAATTGGTTTCACAGAATCAGTTTGATTTGCAGACCTTCACAATTAACAAATCATCTGCTGCAAGATATGATATTAAAATTATAAGCGCAGACGGTCAAATTCTTAATGCTACAATAGATATTGCCTGAGGTGCATATGACTGTAACTATCATTGTTGAAGATGGGTCTTGTGTACCTAATGCAAATAGCTATATTGATGTCGAATATGCTACGCAATATTTAGAAGACCGTGGGGTTACTGTCCCGGCGGAAGATAAGTTGAAACCTATGCTTATCAATGCGATGGATTTTATGGAGAGTCTTAACCGCTATAAGGGTAAGCGCACCAACCAAGATCAGGAGCTACAGTTCCCGCGCAGCGGCTTATACAGCGACGGTGTAGAGATTCCAGGTAACACCATACCTGTAGCAATTAAGCGAGCACAGGCCCAACTGGTCGCGGATACGGTGCAGAGCGGTAAGCCGTTATTAAGTAACAGTACCAGTTATGCACTGAAAAAGCGTGTTCTTGGACCACTGACGCTTGAATATGCAGTCGGTCAGAGTGCTGTATTAGAAAGTGCAACACCACATCCACGTTTCTGGGCTTTGATTAATGACTACCTGCGAAGCTCTAGCTCACAAGGAGTAATGCGATGACAATTGCTTCAGAATTTATTGCAATGGCACATGAAATGCTGAACGACCAAGAAATTGGTTTTGATGGAACACTCATTGTCAAAGTAAAAGAAGAGGGAAGTGAATCAAAGCCTTGGGCTCCGACTTTTAAAGAACAGGAAATACCACTACGTTTGTTCTATGACGAGCAGTCAAAGACTAACGTAAACGGTAGTATAATTCTTCAAGGCGAAAAGGTCTTTATCGCTTACGAACCGGACGGTATTAGTCTGGAAGATTGCATTGGTTTTAAATTTATTGACCACAAAGGGCGCTCGTTCGTCGTTAATGCAGTTGAGCCTATCGGTGCGGGTGGAACTACAATCATTAGTTACGTTAAGGTTGGTTCCTAATGGCTAAGAAGAGCTTTCGTGATCAGTTTACCAGTGCTCAATTAAGAGCCATGCAAAAAGCCGCAGGTGAGGTGAAACAAAGACTTTATGGCTTCGTTAGTGCTGTTGTTGATGACACTCCTGTTAAGGACGGTGGATTACGCGGAAGTTGGCAGATACAGAAATCACCCGACCTTATTGAGGACAATCTACCGGAAGACCCGTCCGGAGCTGCTACGAAACAAAGATTGTTTACTAAGATAAGATATCTCCCAATCCATCAAGATTGGGATATTTATTTTGGTAACGGTAAACCTTATGCTCAGAAGATTGAATATGAGGGTTACAGTAAGCAAGCGCCTAATGGGATGTTGCGTAAGAACATCGCAAGAGGTGGACAGGCATTCAGTGGATTTAAACTTGGGAGCTTTGATAAATGATCCCGTATCCGTTTCAATGGGTCGAAGATACCCTGAAATCACATTTAGTGAATAACTATGCTGAAATGTCACACGCTATGGCGTGGAAGAACTTGACATTTGATGCCAGCGGCTTTAAAGTGTGGTTAAAGATCATCAATACCCCATCCAGTGAAGACCCTGTAACGTTGGGGCCTTATGGCGACAATGAAATGCGTGGGTTCTTACAGATTGGTGTATATTCACAGTTGAATACTGGTATTGAAGAATCTAATGCTGTTCTTGGGCATGTGAGTAAAATATTTAGTGTACCAAGACAGCTCCAGGCACCAGACGGCTGCATGTTAAGACTGACAAGAAAGACGTTTTCTCAAGGTGGGCAGACGTCTATTGCAGACTTCACTCGCGGTGGCGTTGAGGGTGTTTGGGATGCTCAATATGTAACAATCTACTGGCTCGCACGTGAGCCTAAACAGAGGATATAACGATGGCTGAAGGTTCACGTTATAGTAGCTATTACATCAAAGAACAAACCTCCGGTGTCACTCCGTCTAGCGGAACTCTGAAGGTCTTTCGTGCTACTAAATCGGGTCTGGATATTAAAATCGCTACTCTGCAATCTGAAGAAATTCGAGATGATGCAGAAGTGGCGGATTTCCGTCTTGGTGCTCGTCACGTAGAAGGTACAGCAACGGGTGAATTGTCTTATGAGACATTTGACGACCTGTTGGGTGGTGCATTACGTGGTACGTTTGCGGGAGAAGCGTTGACCGCAAGTATCGAGCGCCAATCTTTTACCTTTATTGACTATAACGCAGATATTCCGGACTTCCCGTATACCATCTATCGTGGTTGTGAAGTTAACAGTCTTGCAATTACTGTAAGTGCTGAAGCTATCACCAGCGTGGAATTCGGTATCGTTGGTCGTACAATGGAACAGGCTGCTACCCTGCCGTCTGGTCTAAGTAAAGGTACTCGTACGACTACGTCACCTATGGATGGCTTCTCTGGTAAGCTAACTATGGGCGATGTGTCTGTTGATGTTATCACTGAGATGGCTATTAACATTGAGAACGGCATCGAGCCTCGCTTCGTTGTTGGTTCCAAGTTCTCTATTAAGCCAAGCTCTAAACGTCGTCAGATCAGTGGTACACTGACCGCCTACTACGAAGATAACAAACTGCGTAGTAAGTTCCTGAACGAACAGGAAAGTGACCTGACTATCGATATCCTGGACGGAACTACTGGTGCTGGTTATCGTTTCAGTATGCCTCGTATCAAGATTACGGAAGCTCCGCGTCCAATCGATGGTGAAGGCGATATCATGCTGAACATGAGTTATACTGGTCTGTTGGATCAGGAAGAAGGTTACAGCATTCGTATTACCAAACTTCCTCCGATGTCTTTCACTACGGATCTTACCGCCAATAAGACAATCACTAAAGGCCAGTCGCTAACACTTTCAGTTGTGGTTAAAGGTGGTGCAGAACCTTATACCTACGTGTGGAAGAAAGGTGGTGTCGTTATTGGAGGTGCTAATCAAGCGACATACACTAAGTCTAACGCACAAGAAGCGGATGCTGGTCAGTACGTGTGTGAAGTAACAGATTCACATGGTCGTACTATACCGAGCACACCTTGCCTTGTTGCTGTTAATCCTGGTGAGTAATTGGAACGGGGTGTAAACCCCGTTTTATTAAGGAACGATTATGTCTTCAGAAAACAAACAAGTATCTACTGAAGTTGCAAAGAAAGCTGTTGGTGCATCTTTCCGTGACTTTAACTTGAAAAAGAAATTAGAAAACGCTCCGCTGCTGCATTACCCGCTTGTTTTTCCAGGACAGGGCGATACAGGTCACTGGTTGAAAATTCGCAACCGCCATAGCGAAGAATTCCGTCAAGCAGATCTAAAAGCACAACGTCAGATTAGTGCACTTGTCGTTGCTAACGGATCTTTTGAAAAGATTGATAAAGACATGCTTGATGATATCAATATGCGAGCGTTCTGTAAACTGGTTGCTTCGTGGAGCTTTGAAGAAGAATGCAACGAAGACAATCTTATTGAATTCTTTAATAATAACCCGTTTGCATATGACGACATTAATCGTCTGGCAGCGCAAGATTCCCTTTTTTTCTAAGATCCCGCGAAAAGTTAATTGATCACTTACTGCTCGAATGGCAATTGCACAGTTGTCCAGCGGGCAGTAAGACTCCAACAATTAAGCATCTCCAGCACGTTAAAAAAGTCACTGGTAAGACTCCCTCCTTACTAGCAAAGTACGAATCCAGCTCCGTACCGCACGAACTCAGATACATTTACAAGCTATTTCTTGACTTTTATAATGGTGATAAATTCAGTTACAGCGAATTTAACGCCTGGCAAGAATACATAGGTGTAGAACTTGAGTTTAGAGAGCGTGAATTAATTCGACAGATTTGCCTTGAAAGACAAGCGTTTGATATTAGACGTCAACAAGAACTCATAAATCACGCTCAAGCAGATAATAAAGGAGGTAAATAATGGCCGATGCAGCTGACATCGTCATTAGAGTTCGTGCTGAAGGTATCCAGAATGCGGAAACAGCACTGCGACGCTTGCAAGCGGCAGGTGTAAGAGTTGAGACTGTCAGCTCGCGTATGGAAAATGGTTTTCAACGTGCAGCTACAAGTGCTGACGCATTCCATCAAGCCATTAGTGCAATTTATACGGTAATGACTGTAACCACACTGACGTCGTATGTCGGTGGGCTTGCTAAGTTATCAGATGCGTGGTTGGACGTTACTAACAAACTGGCTAACGCCAACTCTGCAAACGAGCAGATGGTTGATATTCAAGAGCGAGTATTTGGTATCGCTCAAAGAACTCGTACGAGCCTGGAAGCTACGTCAACTCTTTATGCTCGTATGGAACGTTCACTGAACCAGTACGGCGTAACTGGTAAACAGGTCGCTCAGATCACTGAAACAATTAACAAAGCGATGATTGTTTCTGGTGCGACCACTGCGGAATCCACTGCTGCTATTATCCAGTTCTCACAGGGTCTACAATCTGGTGTGTTACGTGGGGACGAATTCCGTTCTGTAATGGAACAGGCTCCGCGTCTCGGTAAGATGATCTCAGATGGTCTTGGTGTTGGTACTGCTGGTCTTCGCCAGATGGCTAATACTGGACAGTTGACCGCTGACGTAGTCATTAACTCCATTTCTAAAGCTGCATCCACCATTGACGATGAGTTTGGTCGTACGATACCAACGTTCTCGCAGCGTATGGAGATCGCGAACAACAACTTAATTAAATTCGCGGGAACGTCAACCTCAGTACAAACTGTGGTCAATTCTATGGGTGCTGTGATCGAAACTGCTACAGAGCACCTTACCTTGCTGTCAAATACGGCAATCGGTGTTGCTGCTATTGTTGGCGGTCGAATGATCACTGCTTTAGGTGCGCAGATTGCAGCATTCATAAAGCTCAACGCAATACAAGCAAGTAGCTCGGCTATAAACATTAAGACTATTGATGGTATCACTAGATCCGCAGTAGCCCGCTATAACGAAGCACAAGCAACTTTAGCACAGGTTGCAGCCGAGCGCACAAAGATTCAGGCAGCATTGCAAGCCAACCAAACGTATTATAAAGGTATAGCGACACTCAACGCATACATGCAGAATACGCGGCAGGTGCGCGAAGCTACGGAAGCGGTTGCTATTGCCCAGACTACCATGCAGGCGCGTATGGCTGCCGCGACTGTAGCGTCCCGTGTGCTCACTGTCACCATGACAGGTCTGCGGACGGTAATGGGCTTGATGGGTGGGCCTGTAGGTGTGGTCACATTGGCCGCTGCTGCATGGTTCATGTGGAGTCAAAACAGTAAACAAGCTGTTCAAGACGCACAGAACCTTGCATCTTCTCAGGAAGATTTAAAGAATAAGTTAAAAGAAACAACTCTTGAACAGCAACGAGCTCTTAGTGTTCAGTTGCAACGTGCCGCTATCACGTTGGATGAACAGATTGCTGCTGAAAATACAGAGCTGGCTGAATTAAAGAACCGTCTTAGCACTGTAACGCGCTATCAAGCTGAAGCAACTGAAGGTACTAGTGAGTATAACCGTCTCACTAAAGACCGTAAGGAGTTAGAAGGTGATATTGCAATCAAGATTGGTGAAATATCCGCTCTTGAGCAGAAAGCACAGCAAATTAAATCTAACTTAACGACCGTACTGAACAATTTAACTGCTGCTGTAATGGGCCATACCACTGCATTGAAGGCGGAAAATGAACAGTTAAATATTAATATCAGTTCTGCTGCTGGTCGTTCACAAGAGCTTGTGAGTGCAATACAGGCCCAGAATAACGAGCTTGATGTTGCCCAGTTAAAAATGTCTGGTCAGGCAAGGCAGGCGAGTATCTTAAAAGACGCTCAAACTGCTCTTGGTAAGAAGTATAAAGAAAACGAAGCGTTTATAAAGAATTATATTAGCGGTCATGCTGATGCAACTGCTGTATTAACCGATGAGCAGAGAGGACTAGTAGAGTTTATCAACTTGTCTGGAAAGAACTATGACGCTCAGAAGAAGTTACATGACCAGCAAGAAAAGGAACGTCAAGGTAAACGTGACAATAAAGCTGCGGTACGTTACGCCGAGCAATGGGATAAGGCGTATGAGCGTGTCGAAGCTCGTGGTGCGACAGGCCTACAACGTCTTAATTTACAGCAAGAAGCAGAAGTTCGTGCTATCCGTGATAAAGCTGAGAAAGCTAAAGCATCAGAAGAACAATTACAAAATGCACTACTTGCTATTCAGCGCAAATATGATTTAAAACGTGCAGAACTAGCAGAGCAGTATAAACCAGGCGTTGCAATGGTGCGTTCTTATAAGGAAGCGCAGCAAGAGATAAATCAGCTACTCGAAGAAGGGTTGTTGACAGAAGAGCAAGCGTATATTGC
>OLFS01000210.1_pt1 | contig 60571 bp, 48 predicted proteins | sample 1605491 | NCBI WGS metagenome assembly OLFS01 (sample SAMEA3888921, study PRJEB22519) | human gut metagenome | biome: human gut; feature: human-associated habitat; material: faeces | place: Denmark | collected 2011 | reverse complement strand
ATAGCATGGTACCGATTACACCGCTACGCTTGGTACCGCTACAGCGCTATCGTCACTCATTACTCTTATGCCACGCTGCAAGTCATAGATAAAGAACCTCTTCTTGCCAGATGGTTTGGAGAAATCCACTAGGATATAGTAATCCGTACTGTATCCTCGTCTATCACAATAGTCTCTTACTTGTGTCAGGTTCTCACAATCCACCTGATGATACCACTCTTTAGCATCCACCATATTCTTAAAAAACGATTTTGTGAACCTATTATAAATAGGTGGAACGAAAAGAACACCGATGACAAGCAGAACCAGTATTCCCAATATAATCAATAACTTCTTCATAATAATGCAAAAGTAGAAAAAAATAAGCAAGTAATGATGCTATCCATATGTGGATTGTATCAAATACTCGCTTATGTGTATGAAATCATCAATGCCTACAACATCAAATCCTTGATGGTTGTACCATTCATGAATCTGCTTAAATCTACCCTTTCTCCAATTCCATGCAAATGTCCGGTTTCTGAATACTGCCAGATATTGCACTTTCCTCTGCCGTCGATAGAGGGTTGTCGGGAGTTATAATTGGCGATGAAGAGATAATAACGATTGAACTTCGCCCCCATCTCCTTATTATAGAAGCTCTCGTTGCTATAGATGACAGGATACTTGCCATAGTGTTTCTTCACCAAGTCAGCAAACACCTGTATGCTATCCTGCAGCTGTCGTCCCTTCCATCTTCCCTGGATGCCTTTCTCCTCCACATCCAATACAGGAATCAAGTCCTGTTCACTCTTCTTCACCATCTTTTGGAAATCCCGGAACTGAGCAGTTGCTGAAGAGCCGGCAGACATCAGATGATAAGATCCTACCTTCAACCCATATTTACGAGCCAGTCTGATATTTCGGCGATAATGTCTATCCACATATCCCTTACCATGTGTAGCTCTGATATAAACGAACTTGATTCGCTTGTTCTTCGCTATTTCCTTCCACTTGATAACTCCATTGTGTTTCGATACATCAATGCCGTCATATCCGCCACGAGTATAAGGTTGCCCTTTCAATCTATCAACGAACACATCAGAATAAGATGAAGCGATGCCCACCCATCGCTTCACCTTATATGGCGACACCACATACATGATTCCCAGACCAATACCAGCCAATACGACCAGGCTGCCTAAGGAAACCAAAGTATATTTCAATCCTTTCTTCATTATATTTTATCTTTTAGTTGTCTTCAGGGGGCAAAGATAATGAATTTATTTGAAACAGCATAGAAAGTTGGGGGATAAATGTATGAAATGGGGGGCTGGAAGTACGAAACTCAAATTCTTTAGGATTATTCATAAGAAAAGCGAAAAAAACTTTGGTACTTTCAAATATTAATCGTAATTTTGCAACATATTAGAGTAACCAAAAATAAGGAGGATTACAATATGACTAAAATAATGTCAAACTCAAAAGAACCTGCAGTTACCTATCGTCACGATTATGCAACAGAGGCTCATAACGAATCCGAAGAATATCCTTTTATGACATCATGCAATAATGACGAGTTGGCGAATCATGTCTTAGCCCGTGAAGAAGAATATGCAAGAACAGGCTACGCCGTTGATTTTCTAGAAATGATGGCTGATTTCAAAAACGAATTCGAATGGTAAACATACGAGTATTTAATCTCTCACCATTTCATCACCACCATATTCCCATCAAACTTACCCCACATTACGGGATGTTGACGATTCCCTGATGCTTCTACTACTCCCTGATGTACGAAGTTATAAATTTCCTTAGCCGTGATTACTCAGATTTTAGAATTTTTATAATCTGCAGGAATTTCTAATGCTAGGCAGAAAAAGACAGATGATACCTTGCATTATCTTAAGAAATATCAGAAAAGAGGGTGAGTCATAAGTTCATGACGCACCCTCTTTGTCTTTTGATAAAACATAATCATCTTTTAAGAATTCTTGACTACTTACAAGTTTTCATTATCTGTTCTGCAATCTTTCTAAATGTTTGTCCTGCCATACCTCCTCCGGAAACCGGAATCTCCGGTCTTTTATAGCTGACGAATACCGTGTATTTCGGTTTCTCAACGGGGAAGTAACCACAGAAGTCAGCATAGATGCCATCATCCGTATGGATACTTCCAGAGGTACCAGCCACATTGACCATTTTTGATTCTGCCTTCTTGCCCAAGCCATTTGTAACATAGAACCTAAAAGCCTTCTTCATGGATTCGATATTCTTCTTTTCTGCAATCATAGAGTAAACCACGATAGCAGAACTATCCTGCGATTTCAGACTAACCATTTTACCTCCATTGGCGATGGCATTGAAGAAGCTCACAAAATTGACTGGCTTTATATGGTGGAAACCCAAAGCATACAAGGGCCAGGAACCTTTGAAAGTAGAATCCTTCTCTAATCCCATTTGCTCCAGCTTTTGCAAGAAGACATCTTTATCTTGATAAGCCACATCTACAGCCTTGTCAATGGCAATACTGGAATTGTATGCTAATCCTTGCAGAAGAGTCAATTCCCCATATCCACCCTTTCTCCAATTATGGTCATAGATGGTATCCTGCCCAACAACATCAATACCGGCATAAGTATCAAACATATCGTCCAGCGATACATTTCCTGTTTCAAGAGCAGCAAGCAGGGATGCACTTCTGAAAAGAAATGTTTCGCGAGCCTTGGAAAATAAGGTGGTATCTGAAACAAGTTTCCCATTATTCTCCTTCAACCCTACCATCGCCCTGAGATTACCAGTCGATGTCTCCACCACAATTGCCATACCTTCCGTAGCGCCATACTCTCCCATTCCCTGTTTGAGCAAACTGTCAACAGAGTTCTGCAACTGAAGATTGACTGTACTTACAGGAACCTGTTTATTAGAACAAGCTGCAAATCCCATCACGATAAGCAACACGAATGCTGCAAAAAATACTTTCTTCATCATATCACCTTTATATTATTGTCACTACTATTTCCTTTATTTGTTACAACTTCAGATGTCCTGGTCATAATTATTAAGGGAAGCCTATGTTCTCTTATTAAGACTATTCTGAATGGTTTAAAAAGAATACATCCAATACTTCCTCAAACACATCATCAGGACTCACTTTATTGAAGAGACGCATAGAAGTTTTGAGTTTCAGCACGTCAATTCCGCTTCCCATGATATATTTGATGTCCTTATCCTTGTGGAGCAAGAGCGCCTTGCAGCATTCACGGAGTCTATCACCCAGAATTTCATGTTCAACATAGGCTCTGGCTTCACCCTCGCCATCCAAGCCATAGTATTTTGAATTGTAACTATGTCCGAGTCCCTTCTGTTGCGGGAAGATATACCATATCCAATGGCTTTGTTTTCTACCTCCTTTCAGTTCACTTAAAGCCTGGGTATAGGCAACCTCCTGTGCATCCAGAAAACGCAAGAGATCATAGTGTGGCTGCTGAGCCTTTGGATATCCGATACTGTCCGAAGGTGTAGAATCGGACGTCAAGCTTTCACCAGCGACATTTTTCTCATGATCAATTCGTTTTGGGCATTTACCGGGAACGAATAAAGTACTCAAAGACTTCACAAAAGTGACACTTAATTTCAAAAAATTCATCCTCGTTTTAACGTTTTATTAAATTATATGAAACGGCACATACTATATTGTTTACTTCTTAAATACTATCCAATTCGTTTGATATTTAGACCATGGCTTTATTGGATGTATTTCATGGACTGTTCCTACAGAATCACGATACCACGAATAATTCCATCCTGATCCCATATCCAAGTATAGAGCATATTTGACCTTCAAGTTTGCCAACTTTTCCACAAATTCGCTATAAGCCAACGCTTGCTTAGCCTCAACAATGCACAGCTTGCCATCTAGCTCGCATAATGCCCGATAAATATTCAATGGCTTTTCCTTTCTAAATCTAGGCATAACTCGCCCATTATAAATAATCATATTCTGTCCAAAGCCCATACCTCTATGCTTTTCCGCTTTCCTAAGTTCACCAGCGTAACTATCATACAGGAACTTCCATTTGCCTTGATACCAAACAAAAGACCCCGTATTCGTTTTAGCCACGTAGCCTCTATAAAAAATACCACCAGACACATGATTCCCTGCTACATTGCGATGCGCAAAAGAATCCAAGCATTCCCCTGTAAATGCAGCCTCAGCACAATAGCTCACAGACATATCCGTGTCTTTGCTTGGTCGCTTACCGCAAACCAAATCTACAGTGTTATAAATCGGTGTGAAGACAACCAAATCCCCAGAGTCTTTCCGATTGACAAAAGTTCTAGCATTGGAACTTGGCGCTGTATTCATTATTGTTTCAGATAGGCTGTCAGCATTTACCTCTACCACAGAAGGTTTAGGCTTATAGTTACAAGATAGCATAACCATAAGCACAAAACACATTGATAGAAGATTCAACTTTCTCATATCAAATCATTTTCTTTTTCCGAAGATGGCATTCAACACCATCTTTCCTATTTTTCTTTCCAATCCAGCCTTAGAGGTTGGAATCCCTGTTTCACGTGCAAACTTCTGTTTAGCCTGCGTGATACCGAGTGCCCGATTTAAGGAGAATGATACTCCGGGAATCTTAAACTGTTTCATTGTATATTAAGCATTAATTGTTACACCTTCCTCATTGTCAGGAACATTAGATTGAATATAAGCAGATGGATTTTCCTCTACTTTTTTTAATTCATTCTTTCTCCATTCATCAATAGCAACATTTAGAATTTCAGATTGAGCCAAAGCAATTTTACTCATCAGATCTTCATTTGCTTTCATTTCAGCCTCTAGCTTGTGCCTATTCCTTTCTGTTGAAATTGTCACCTCCGTATTAATATCATCATTTAAATCCGAAATTTGCTTATCGGCAAGCACACGCACTCGATACATTTCCGCCCTAAGCATATCATCATATGGACCAGAAGCAATCATCATTTTAAAGAATGTTGGAGCCGTCTCTATTATAATAAACAACAACATAATTACCAATGATACTATTGATAACTCAGTAGACTCAGACTTCAAATGTGAAAAAGCCTCATAACGAACACAAAAGCCTTTTTCTTCATTACCTTTCTCTATGTCTCTATTCGCCTTATCTGTATTTATAGCAATTTGCTCTCTAATTTCCTTCAATTCTACCGCATGAGTTGTTTCCCATGTTTGCAACTCCTTTTCAATTGCGGACAAATTACGTTCCTTATCTTTATAAATCAAACCATGACCAGCTTTTCCACTCAACGCTGAGCCTTCTCCTTCCTTTTTCAATTCTTCATTCGCAACAGCCAATCTTTGTTCTATTGCCTTATGTTCACTTTCAAGTTTGTCTCGTCGTTGAATCAACGAAGTATTACCTTTAGTCACTTCTTGACGAGTTGCATTTGTTCGCATAATATTATCCTTTACCAGTTGAGAATCGATTCTATCCTCAAAAATTTTCATCTCAAGAGGTGTTGATATTACAATACCCAAAAAAATTGCCATAATAATTCTTGGCAAACCAGAAGTAAACTCCCGCCAACTAATGGTAACCTTACCATCAGAATACATCGTATTAACAATAAACCTATCTAAATTGAAAATTAACGCTCCCCAAAATATTCCGAAGGCTATAGCCGTAGCCTTACTCTCAAACACCGTATACAAAGCATAACTACCCGACAAACAAGCCATTAATGCCGTAAACAAGATTGTTCCTCCCATACCTGCATATTTAGCATAGTCTGTAGGACATTGACGCAAAACTTTTCGGTTTACACCACAACATATCCAAAGAAACTCATTAAGAAAGCCTCCCCATTTTATATTTTCCAACTCCTCGTTATTACTTTTCATCGCTTTCAAATTTTAAATGTTCAACTTTATTCGTAATTATATCTATTGCAGTCTTAATACGAGAGCGCAAACTACTTCCTATTTTTATTGATAATGGATGCAAAGAATTTAATTTAGCAAATTTGATTGCTGCTGGATTCAAATTCACATTTACTCCTTGCATATCAACTGATAATTCTTGCATTTGTACATTTAGCTCTACTTTAGGAGCAGGTATGTTGTGCTGCACTTGTATTGTTTTCTCAAGTTTTGGCAAAGGGAGCAAGACCGTCTTAATCTGAGGCAAAGGTATAGTCTTTATTGTCAAAGGAACTTGTTTTGTCCCAAATTCATCCTCCACCTCCAATACATAACGTTTTTCCTTATCCGTTGTTACAACTTTCTTTCCAACAAGAGGAACAGTTTCATTTTCCAAGCTTACAGACTTTGCATTTTTTACATTCCAACTCAAAGTAACTGGCACTTCCTTAAACGTAAATGTCTTATCTGCCTTAAATAACACTTCACTTTCAGCAAAAACACCAATAGAAACTGACTTAGAAACTTCCGTTATGCCATCAAGAGCCATTGCCTTTATTGTGTAAGTCGTAGAAACATCTGGTGAACACTTTTTCTCACCATTCAAGGGGATAAGTTCTGAATCACCATCTGTTGTTTCTAAAGTGACTTTCTTTGCATTTTGAACATCCCAATGCAATAAAGACGCTTGCGATTGACTCTTTCTGAGTTTTTTCAAGCTCAATCCGACTTCAATCCTCACGTTCTCCACAACATTTACTGAGAGCTGAGCTACTGCCGTTTTCAATCCATTTTCGACTTTCAACTCATAGCTTTCATTTCCTATATTCAATGGATGTACTTTATATTCACGCATCGTTGCAGGAACTTTCTTTCCATTCATATATATATTAGAAGCATCATCAACTTCCCACATCAATATATAAGATTGTCCTACAACAAAACAATCTGCAGGGGTTTTAAATGATTTTATCTTTGGCTCTTTTGCATATTTGTCAACCAGTGTCGTAAATGGTTCCAAATTACATATGTCATCTTCATTAAGATAATCCGACAATATCTTGAGCAAAATAGGAAACAAACCTCCCAACTGCATTAAGTCTACATAAACTTGACTATTCTCTAAGTCCTTGAAATCTTCAAAAGAAAACAACAACTGCTCAGAATCTTCAACTTGATACTTTTCAACTAAAGATGATTTTTCCGCTATCGCCAATATAGAAAGATAGATTATCAGTTCTGAAAAATAATCAACTTTTTCATTTGCCAACAAATTGTCACCACGTTTAGGATGTTGATACCCTTTCAAACCTTTAATAATATCAGCCTCACCTTGCAATTCTGGAACATAAACAGAATCATAATCAATCAAAAATAAGTTATCATTATCATCGACCAAGATATTACCATGCTGTAAATCCCCATGAGATATATGATATTTATGTAACGTAGTTATCATCTTGACAAAATTATTTGCCAAGTTCTTTAGTTTGTTTTTGTCATTCTTATGAATACAGATATACTCCTTAAGATTTTTCCCATCTATCCATTTCATTCTGGTAGTTGGATATTTCTTACCTTCAACTACGATACCTTCATCAACATATGTAAAGCTACAGAAATATGGGAGAGCAAACTTTGACAACACTTGTGAAAGTATTTGAAAATGCCCTCTTAGATTCCCTAAATCAACATACCAACAACGAAAAGCCCATTTTTCTCTTTTAACGTCTACAGGGAACACCAATGTAAATCCTCCTGTATACATTTCTACATCACCAGTAGGAAGAGTATAAAAACTTCCATTTTTGATTAAACCATCAAGCACTAATTTAGGTGTAGTCACCGAAGTTATAATGTCTTCTATATCTAACTTGAACATAGCTTATTTCCATTTTTGAGATATTTCATCAGTATCAATATCATATTCTTTATTACAAGCAGAATAACCATTATCTTTCCATTTTTCTTGTATCGAATAGATAGAATTAGAATAATCTACGATTTCTGGTACATAACCATTATTTTTCCATTTTTCTTGTGCTGAAGAAACTATTTTTTGTTCATTTGAGACAACTACATCTTCCAATGGCTGCAAATCCTCAATATTATCAATCATCAGTTCCTTCTTTATGGCAGAAGAATATTGGGCAAGATGAGTATTTGAGTCTAAAATTGCAAATATTGAACTTTTTCCCCTTGATTTTATATCATCAGCAGAAAACAGCATAGTCTCGGTATCCTTTATATTTTTATCTTTCCAAAGAGAAGGTATCTCCGCAAAAGTCATCAGGCTCGTATATATTATTAACTCTGAAAAATAGTCCGCTTTTCTTGACATTTTCTTCATCTTCCATCTCGATGGATGTTGATAACCTTCCAACCCCTTGATTTCATCATCAAAATCTTCGAGTCCTGGCACATACATAGAGTCATAATCTACCAACACCAAACTACCATCAGATTTCACCATAATATTTCCATGTTGCAAATCACCATGTGAAATTCCAAAATGATGCAAATCTTCAACCATCGTTTTAAAACTTGCAGCAAGTTGAATTAGAGTAACAGAATCATTAATATGCTGTGAAATATAATCCTTAAATGGCATTGCGTCTACCCAATCCATGAGAACAACAGGTTGGATTCCTTCATTTGTAGCCAATCCCTGTTCCAAATAATGAAAACCAACAAAATATGGAAGTTGGATTCTTTGCAGTTCATCAGCAATAAGTTTTGTCCTTTCTTTTGCATCAGAAACATTAACAAACCAACATCTTACGGCATACTTCTTCATCAAAGTACAAAATGGAAAAACCACACAAAATCCCCCCACATAACGAACAAGTTCGTCGTTATGCTTCTCGGGATGTCCTCCCTTTAATTCTGCCGCTTTTATCAATTGCTCCGTATCTATTGCAATTTCATAATCTTCCAAACTTGGTAATTTCATATTTCTACATATTAAAGAATTTCTTTATTTTTTTATTTAAAGCATTTAATAGTTCTCTACTTCTTTTACATTTTCTGCATTTTTTTGGTAAATCTTTATCTGTTAAAGAATTAAGTTTTTCCAAAGCAATTTGCTTGTTTTCTTGTATTGTTTCTTCCCCATACTTCAACTTTTCACTTGTAAGCAAATCTTCTATTGTCTTAGAATCTACAACTGAAAGTTCTTCTCTTCCATCATTCTCCACAATTATAAGTGTACTATCATCATTATGCATTGCTTCAGAAGCACGTAACCTATCCACCACATCTAAAAAATCATTATAAGAAGATAATGCTAAAAGTTGCTCTATATAGGCTTGTTCTTTATTTTCAATCTTTTTTTTATATAAGAACTCTCCCAATGGGTCAGTTACAAGCAGCAACTTATTTCCTTCAGTTAACTTACCATTTATTGGTAAGATTCCACCTCTTCCTTTACTAAAGCTATCAAAATAATCAGGACTATTACCAAAGCCATTTTCTATGGATGGGTAAAATGTCAAAATTTTATTCTCGTTAGATACTTCCAACAAACAAGAATCTCCTAATACATATCCATCCCAACTTCCATCCTTGTCAAAATGAACGCCACAAAAAGTTGCGCCTGCGCCTTGACTCTCCATCAAACAATTCTCCAACATCCATGTTGACTGACCTATACTCTCTAATTCGGTAAGTTGCTGCCTTGCATAAGCCTGCCATTTTTTTTGCAATTTAGGAATACTTTCCGAAATATCATCAACATCAGTGTCCGTATACTCCTTAACTAACAGTTCTGCCCACTTTGCTGAAAAAATAGACTGCGATACCCCATCAGATATCGCAATCTTTTTTTTACCAGAGTTTAAACGAAAGTAATCCTGACAGTCAGCATTGCTTTCTTCTAATTTATGAGTTATATAAGCTCTTACTTTCATATTTACTTATCCCCCAGACCTTTACTTGATCCAAAATCAATTAACTTTATCAAACTAACAGCATCTGCACTAAAAACACAACCACGAGAATTTGGTTTAACAGGAAGTTCGTTTTTATGAGCAGCATCAATGTATCCCTCTGGAATCACACTAGAAATTTCATAAAGGAACTCGGCTCCCTGACCACCATTTTTTACATCATTATCATCACAAGGAGTAATAATCTCTTTTGAAGTATCTCCAATTTCTGCATTAAAAATCAAAACATTACCATCAGAATTAGAAATATTCATAATTTCATTTGCAACAGCTTTGGTTTCTTCTACACAGACACTATTCGACTTATGATCATAATAAGGAACTCCATCCGATATATTTATTATCACAGGAGCAGGATTATCTGGTTTATCTGCCATCCAGCTCTCCACCAACTTCTTAGCCATAACAAAAGCACCACGCATATCAGTCCAAGTATCAGTATCAGTTGGCTCAACCCAAATAGGCATTTTTACAATTTTATCAACCAAACTACCAGCCCCATCGCTTACCTTTTTTGTCACGGTCTCTATTCTTTTGGGAGACTTATACAAATCTGTCAAGAAACCAGAGCACTCTTCTTTTACTTCTGCACAATAACTAATTACAGAAATAAAGCAACGGTTCTTAGGTTCCTTTCCGTTGAAATTCTTCTTTATAATATCATTTATAACACGATTTATAACACGAGTTGCAAACTCGGTTCTTGAAACAGGCTCATTCTTATATTTAAGCATCATAGAACCTGATTTATCAACTAAGATAATTAAAAGACCAGGAGTTGCAGAACTCCATTGTTTGTCATTTTTTGCCATAATCAAGAAAAATCATATCGCAAACTTGTTCCCAGAAGTTGCATTAGTTATTAAAGTTTTTATGAATTGGCGTGGGACTATTGCCTTTACGCCAGAATAGAGGTTGTGGAAGGACCTATCTGCTAGCATAGGACAATAGCCCACGCCAAAAGGGTATATTATTCCTTTCCCATTTTGAAAAGGATACAATAATCCTAAAGGCGTGAGAATACTGTTCACTATCCAAGCAGATTTCGAAACTTCCACATTTCTATTCTAGGATAACGTTCAATACGCTCATTCATTTGAGTCTTCATCGCAGCCGTTCTTTTCCGTCTGCTCCAACTCTGACCGCAAAAGTAAGCATTATTCCTGATACTGCCAAACTTTTAGCCACTTTTTTATCGGAAATACTCCATTTTTCTGAAAAGGATAAAAAAGGCATCGGATGGCGCCACTGCCAAAAAGATAGCACTTCCACATTCCTATTTCATGACGGCTCCGATGCCTATATACCTCAAACTTTTCTATCCTCCAAATATCAAGACCTACCTTGTATGAAATGCCATTCTGTATGTATCAAATGACAAAGAGGAGGCGTCATAAGTCTAAATTGCAGTTGGTGCATAACAGTTGACCTACGCATGCACATCACCTGTTGTGCAAGCGCATATCAGCTGATATGCAAGCGCACAACAGCTGTTGTGCGACCGGAGATACTAACTAACTCAAAAACATATACTATCTTTTCTAACAACTTATACTATGTTTTCCAACAACATATCAGCAACATTCCAACAAACAAAAAAGGGTGAATCATTAACTTATGACACACCCTCTTTGCTAAATAAGACACACAACTGATCTTATCTTATAATATTATACTCAAACTCATAATCCCTATTCTTCAGCCATTCGGGAACATCTTCTCCATTTTCCATAAGACCTTCAATATGAAACTCCAGACTTTCCTTTGCCTCCTTTTGCAAAGCTTCAAAAGTTGGCGCTGTAAAAACCACCGCTCCTGGTACATTACTACCCAAAGAACCGCCATAATTTCTGTCGCACCACGCAACGTCAACAATAATTTTTTCCATCATGTAATACTTTAGTTTTTGCAAACCTCCCCACAAGATATCATCGCTTAACCCGCTCCGTACCAACTCCGTATCCTCTCCGTACCAACTCTTAGTTTCTGCAAAATTTGCAAGGTTTGCAGCAAGTTTTGCAAAGAATTGACATTAATCGTGTCTAGAGACAATGTTTCGACTACCATACTTCTATTCCAATAGGTTCTTTACCTGTACGTTCAAGACAGCTATTCCTTACCAAGGTTTCTAGCTTTTCAACCATCTTACGCTTGGTTTCCTTAGAAGCATTCCAACGGCGCAACGCTTCTTCTCTTGTTAACTTTGTTGTATTCATTCTTTATTCCTCCTTTTTTTAGTTCAAATTACAATTGCAAAAATACCTCCCGTCAATATTTATAACCAAAATTCATATACCTACAAGTTTGGAATCTAGCGATAAAAACAAGAGGATTGAGAGGCTGGGATTCCTTGTTTTCTGCTCTATATTAAGAAAAAGACCTATAGTTGTACGACTATAAAGTTACAGTTGTACGACTATACATGCTATGGTTGTACAACTGTAGAGTTATGGTTGTACAACTATAGTGGTTATAGTCGTACAACTATAGATTTTCCTCAACGGCATCATCTTGTCAAGAAATCACAAACACCTGTTTATCAACAAGTTTCTATTCTTCTTTATATTTGCGATATTCTCAAAGAAACAATAAGCGTCTGAAAATACGAGAATCTCAGGCAATCTAATGTAAAAAAGTTTCATTCTTAACAACGCCACATCACTACATCTTCGGGATATTCTTACTGATTACTTACTTCATTTTCCACCCATCAATGGTTCCCGTCTTCGATGAGAAGTTGCAGCCTATCTGATAAATCTTTCTGCCATCTGCTGCATATTCCCTGGCATAGCCCATATCCTCTATCTGCTTCAGGGCTTCTTCAGCCGAACCATCACGCTTGAATTCGAAGATGTAGATATAGTTCGGAGTCTCTACCACACAATCGACCCTACCTTCGCTTTGCTGCTTTTCGATGAACACCGTGAAACAGCTGATCATTCTCAATACGAGATAGAAGGTGTATTGGAAGTAACGTTCCTTCTCTCGCTCATCGTCCTTGCGACGCTGGTTATAAGGAATGCTGGCAAAGAAGGAAGTCATCAGATTCTCCAACTGATGGCAATCTCCCACGTCCATAGCACTCACCACTTGTAAAACAAAAGCATCTGTCGATTCTTTTGGCTGCAAATAGCTAGTAGCCACCAAAGTAAGGAATCCATTTTTCACCTCATCATTCGGAAAATCCAAAAGATAGGAATCCATATTCATGTTCCAATCCTTTATCGTAAGATAGCCACTCTGATAAATCATAGGCAATGGCGCTTCTACATCTGCTCGATAATCCACGAAACTACTTGTTGGATAATACTTGCCTGTCAATTCATTCAAATTCTCCTTAAAATGGGAAAGCAAGCGAACCAAATAAGTTGGCGTACCAGTACGAAACCAAAAGTCACTTAGTCTCTTCTTGCTCAAAGAATTCAAGATACTAAACGGATTATAGATATCGAGCATGTCTGAGCTAAAATGATAACCGTCGAACTTACGTTTCAACTTGTATTTCATCCCCTCCTCTGTAGTCTTATATCTCACAGCCATCACTTTAATCTGTTCCTCGAATGTGGAATACAGCTCCTCTTCCGTAATACCGCAAAGTGCCTCGTAATGCTCATCCATACTGATGTCGTTAGGCTGATTGAAACCACTGAACACACTCACCTGAGAGAACTTGGTAACGCCAGTCAACAAAACGAACTGCAAATCGGCATCGGCTGCCTTGAAAACTGAATAAAAACCTTTCAAAACTTCTCTATTCCATTCCTCCAACTTTCTCTTCTGACCATTGATTGTAATATTCAAATCTTGGTCCAAGACATCTAGCAAAGGCTTGTCGTATTCATCAATCAAGACAACAGCACGAAGACCAGTTTTCTCATGGGCAGCTTTGAGGACAGATACAAATCGGCTTCCCAATCCTTCAGCAAACTCATCCCTCCCATATATTTTTTCCTGTCGTTCAACAAAACCTAACAGGGTTTTATCCAACATTCCTGCATCAGTAAAATTAATGCCATTGAAGTCTAAATGGAACACAGGATATTGCTTCCATTCCTTCTCCAGCTTGTCGATGGCAAGCCCCTTGAACAACTCCTTTTTTCCCTCAAAATAGTATTTCAAGGTAGATACGAGCAACGACTTTCCGAATCGTCTAGGACGACACAGAAAGTATATTTTACCATTAGTCACTAAGTCATAGACCAATGCCGTCTTATCAAGATAAACATAATCACCTTCTATGATTTGTTCGAAGTCTTGTATTCCTATAGGATATTTCATATTGCTGCCTTTTTAATTTCTTTCGGCAAAGTTACAAAAAATAATGATACAAGCAAAAGAATATTCCAAAAAAATAACGAGATTGCAAAATACCATATTTGTGGGATTGTTGACAAGGAAAAAAAATAATACCTTTGCCTTTTGAAAATAATAGTTTAAAATCATGGTAGAAACAATGAATAATATTGGAAATAGACAGCCGGATAGCAATGCTGGCTGCAGTAAGCAAAAAGGAGTGAAGAATAAGCAAACCCGGCAGCTGGTACTATGGATTGGCGCTTTGATAGTAGGCGCCGTCTTGGGGATATTCGGCATCAGCTGGCTGGATGGTCTGATGAACTTCATAGCCACGGTCTATACCCGCTTATTCCAGCTTCTGGCAGTACCAACCATAGCCTTGGCAGTTATCACAACCCTGGCATCCTTGGGCAACCAGGCAGATACCGGTAAGATATTCCGCCACGCCATCACCTACACCCTGCTCACAACGATAGCAGCTGCAGCAGTGGGACTGGTGCTCTACAACATCGTATCTCCAGGCAATTTACCTACAGCCTTGGTACAGAGCGGTATGGCAGATGTTCCCCAAAAGCTGGGAGAAACCAGCTATTATGACCATATTCTTGGGGTAATACCCAACAACATCATCAAGCCGTTTGCCGAAGGAAATGTACTCTCTATATTGATTTTGGCGGCAGCAGCAGGTATTGCTTTAACCAAAATGCCATCAAGCGATAAAAAAGAAGTCGTGATGAAGGGATTGTTTGGATTACAGGATCTGCTCTTCATGCTGATTCATGGATTAATCTGGGCTCTGCCTCTGGGTATCGTTGCCTTTGCAGCACAACTTTCAGCCCAGTTCTCTGCGGGTATCGTGATGGCTTCTCTAGGAAAGTACGTAGCTGTTATTCTGGGAGGTAATGTCATTCAATTTTTCATCATCCTTCCGCTCTTCCTCTTGGCAAGAGGCTTGAACCCTGTGCGTACACTGGGCAAGATGATGCCGGCAGTATTAATGGCTCTGTTTACAAAGAGTTCTGCTGCTACGTTGCCGGTGACGATGCAGACAGCAGAAGACAGACTGGGAGTTTCCAATCAGGTTTCCCGCTTCGTATTGCCTATCTGTACTACCATCAACATGAATGGCTGCGCTGCGTTTATCCTCGTAACCTCCTTATTCCTGATGCAGAATGGAGGAATGCCTTTACCTTGGACTACGATGATTCTCTGGCTCTTCATTTCAGTTATCTCAGCAGTGGGTAATGCAGGAGTACCGATGGGATGTTATTTTCTGACCCTATCTCTGATGTCCGGTATCAATGCTCCTATCGGCATCATGGGCATCATCCTGCCAATCTATACCATCATCGACATGATTGAGACGGCAGAAAACGTATGGTCTGATTCCTGTGTCTGTGCCATGGTGGATAAGGACTTGAAGAAAGAGTCCACTTGAAAAAAAAGACGATGTTAAGCACATTGAGGTAAAGTAATCACTCATAACGTGCTAAGCAGCTTTCTGGATGACATTTCATTGCAACCTAGAAAATAATTAAAACGGAAGGCTAGTCCTGGTAATGGGACTAGCCCTTTTTTTGTACCTTTGGGGTCATTACTGCAAGAAATCATCGTTGCTTACCTTTACACCAAGTGGTCCATAGTCGCCAAGAGCTTTGTGAGCAAGTCGACTCAACCCTCGGTCTAAGGTGTAGATTGTTCGGTTGGATGCATCAGAGACGTAGTTTCCATGGAAGACGTGATTGAAACTATGAACAACGTGGAAATCGTAGTAAAAGAAGAAGAAGAACTGTTTTTTTATCTTTTTTAATCCTATTTTCCCCATGCATTCAGCTAAAATTCATACCTTTGCATTATCTTTTCAAAAAACAACAAAATGTAATCAATATGAAACAGAAAGATGTTATAACGGGATGGCTTGTCGCATTCATTATCAGCTGTATGATGCTGGCGGGATGCACCGAAAAAAACAGGAAGCTAGAGAAGAAAAACGTGAAAGTTGAGACTATCTCCGTGGGGAATACAAACTTGGGGGGAACGAAAGACTATGTGGGAACCATCGAGGAAAAGATGGGATCTACACTCAGTTTCGAGATAGCCGGAAACATCACTTCCATACGGGTGGAAGAAGGAGATAGAGTGAGCAAGGGACAGCTGCTCGCCACCATCAACCCTACCACCGTGAAGGAGGCTCACCGGGCAACACTCACCACCCTAAAACAGGCGCAGGATGCCTACAGAAGATTCCTGCCCCTGCACCAGTCGGGAACCATCTCGGATATGAAATGGGTGGAGATAGAAAGCAAACTGGAACAGGCAAAGGCGGCTGAAAGCATCGCCCGCCAGCAACTCTCCCACTCTACCCTCACAGCTCCTTTTGCAGGTGTCATCGCTGCCAAGAACGTGGACTTGGGAACCTACGTGCTCCCCGGACAGCCTGTACTGAAACTCGCCAATGTGGCACAAGTCAACGCCAAGGTATCCGTACCCGAAGCAGAAATATCTCATCTGCACATGGGCGACAAGGTGAAACTGACGGTAGCCGCTCTTTCGGGTGCCATTTTCTGGGGAACGATTTCAGAAAAAGGCATCGATGCCAACCCCATCTCGCATACCTACGATGTCAAGGTGGGCATCACCAATCCGCAGGGCCGTCTGCTCCCAGGCATGGTATGCAACGCCCAGGTGCAGGGTAGCGCTGCTACCCCATCCCACATCACCGTTCCGCCACAAAGCATTGAACTGGATGTAGATAACTCCCGATTCGTATGGACCGTAGTAAACGGAAAGGCACATCAGCAACCCGTAACAACCGGCGATTTCGAAGGCGATGGCATCGTCATCCTTTCGGGACTGAAGGCTGGCGACCAGGTTATCATCAATGGCCAGCAGAAGGTTTCTGAAGGAATGAAGGTGGACACAACAAAAAGAGATAACCGATAAAAAGTGGAGAAAAAAGATATGAATCAAGAAACAAGGCAAGAGACAAACAAACCGGAGAATTCCAAAAAGCCAGAAAAGGACACCGCCCTTCGCGACCACATCAAGGCACGCATCACCAGGAAGCCCAACCGCATCATTAAGCGCTCGTTCATCGAGTCGGCGATGTGCAATCACAACATCGTGATGCTTCTGATGGGCATGCTCGTATTTCTAGGCATACTCGGCATCTGTATCATGCCCAAGCAGGAGATGCCGCAATTCACCATCAGGCAGGGTGCCTGCGTAGCCGTATATCCGGGCGCTACATCCAGAGAGGTGGAAGAACGGGTGGCTAAACCGCTGGAGAACTTCATCTTCGGATACAAGGAGGTGAACAAGAAAAAGACCTATACCCAGAGTAAGGACGGCATGCTGATCGTGTTCCTGGAACTCAACGGCGACGTGGAGGACCGGGATGCCTTCTGGAGCAAGTTCAAGCATGGCCTGCAGGCCTTCAAGAGCTCCCTTCCTACGGGTGTCCTTGCCTTGCAGGCTGTGGATGACATCGCCGATACCTCTGCCCTGCTCATCACGATGGAAAGCAAGCAGAAAACCTATCGGGAACTGAATACATACATAGACCAGCTGAAGGACAGACTGCGCCGCATTGATGCCATCTCGAACCTGCGAACCTACGGACTGGAAAACGAACAGATAAGCATCTGCCTGGACCAGAACAAACTGGCCAAATACGGCATCGGCCCCTATAAGATTCTGAACAACCTTGCCCAACAGGGCTTCACCACCATGAGCGGAAACCTGGAACAGGGCAACCTCAACCTGCCCATCCACATCACCGACTCATACAACAACGAGCGGGATGTGGCAGAACAAATCGTATATTCCGACCCCAAGGGCAACATCGTGCGCCTGAAGGATATCGCACAGATAAAAAGAGAATATCCGAAACTGAATAAATACATCAAGAGCAACGGCAACAAATGCGTGCTCCTATCCATTGAAATGCGACCGGGAAACGACATCGTGAAGATGGGAAGAGACGTACATAAGACGATGGATGATTTTGAACAGTCCCTGCCCGACGATGTACACATCAATACCATTACCGACCAGAGCAAGGTGGTAAGCGAATCGGTACTTAACTTCCTGCGCGAGCTGCTCATATCGGTCATCTCCGTCATCATCGTGGTCATCCTGCTGATGCCGCGCCGCGTGGCAGAGGTATCAGCCCTCAGCATCCCTATCACCATCTTCTCGTCGGTGGGTATTTTCTATCTTTTAGGTATGGAACTGAACACAGTTACATTGGCTGCCCTCATCGTAACTCTGGGTATGGTGGTAGATGATTCCGTGGTTATCATCGACAACTACATGGAGAAGCTGGGCCATGGCATGTCGCGCTGGCATGCAGCCATCGCCGCTCCTAGAGAGTTCTTCATGTCGGTACTTTCAGCCACGCTTAGCATCTCGCTCACCTTCTTCCCATTCCTCTTTACCATGCATGGCGAAATGGGCGATTTCGTAAAATCATTCCCTTGGGCCATGTTCATTATCCTAAGCATCTCGCTCATGGTTTCGCTGCTGCTCACACCTTATTTACAGTATATGGTGATTCATCATGGCATCAGCAGCCCGCAAAAAGCCAACGCCCGCAAAAAGCCGCTCGACTATCTGCAGATGGGTTACACCTGGTTGCTGAAACATTGTTTCGCCTTTCCACGCACCACCCTCGTTGTGGGCATCGCACTGGTGAGCATCGGAGCCATCATCTTCGTACATCTTCCACAACGAATGATGCCTATCGCCGAGAGAAACCAGTTTGCCGTAGAGTTCTATCTGCCTAGCGGAACCACCGCTGCAAGAACCGCACTGGTGGCAGATTCTATGGCTCACATTCTGCAGCGCGACCCGCAGGTAACAGCCGTAACCACGTTTATTGGTCAGGGTTCACCCCGTTTCCACACTACCTATGCGCCGCAGATTGGCGGTGAGAACTTTGCACAGTTTATCGTGAATACGGTAGATAACGATGCCACAGAAGAGGTACTCGACCGATATGCCGACCGATACTCCAACTATTTTCCCGACTGCTACATCCGCTTCAAGCAGATGGATTACAACAACGCCACCTACCCTATCGAAGTAAGAGTGAGCGGCGACAGCATGGGCGACCTGAAGGCTGCCGCCAGGAAGATAGAAGCCTGCATGCACAAGATAGAAGGCATCAACCTGATTCGTACCAACTACGAAGAGCCCCTGCCTGGCATCAGGGTAACTCCAGATGCTACCGAGGCCAACCGGCTGGGTGTGAACAAGACCATACTCTCTGCCGACCTTGCCATTCATTTTGGCGATGGCATCCCGATGGCCACCCTTTGGGAAGGCGACTATCCGGTGAAGATGGTTCTGAAATCGGAAAACGACAGCGACCTTGCCAATGAATACATCCCCGTGATGGGAGGAACATCGAGCGTTCCACTCCGCCAGCTGGCTAAGATTTCGCCCGACTGGCACGACGGCAGCATCATACGCAGAAACGGCGTGCGTACCATCTCTATCATAGGTGAACCTTTAAGGGGATTCAATGCCAACCGATTGGCCAACGAACTGAAGCAGGAAGTATCCAAACTCCCGCTAGATTCCAGTCTTGATTGGGAGATTGGCGGTATGGCAGAAAAGGATGCCGAAACCCTTCCTCAGGTTACATCGGGCGTGATGATAGCAGCCTTGATCATCTTCTTCATCCTGCTCTTCCATTTCAAGCGCATCAGTCTGGCACTGGTGAATCTCTCGTCCATGTCGCTCTGCATCTTCGGTGCAGCGATAGGCCTTCTGGTTACGGGTTTCGACGTGAGTCTTACCTGCATATTAGGCATTGTGAGCCTGATGGGTATCCTGGTTAGAAACGGCATCATCATGCTCGACTATGCCGAGGAACTGCGCCGCGACAAGGGGTTATCGGTAAAGGAAGCCGCCTTCCAGGCTGGCGAGCGCCGCATGCGCCCTATCTTCCTTACATCGGCAGCCGCCTCGGTAGGCGTACTGCCTATGATGGTAGAGAACAATACGCTGTGGTCGCCAATGGGAGCCGTTATCTTCTTCGGTACGCTTATCTCGATGGTACTCATCGCCACCATCCTGCCTGTGCTCTATTGGCTCGTGTTCGACAAGCACGGCAAGTATAGTTTGAGGAAGCAGTAACCACCCCTGTGTATTAAACACTTCGTTCTCATCGGTTGTGATGCCAATAGGCAGCGGTGCACCCGTTTTCGGGTTCACAAATTGCAAAAATATCACCATGATTGTAGGATAAGGGCAGAAAAACTTTGTGCTTTCAAGATTTATTCGTACTTTTGCAGTCAAAAACAGAAAGGGAGGGATGAATGCTGATGCAGAAATCCCTCTTTAAGTATAACAAAAAAGGAGAAAGCCTATGTTCCATATCGCTCAATACTTCCCTATCACAGACCCTACGTTGATATTCTTCGTAGTGCTCCTCATCATCCTCTTTGCCCCTATCATCATGGGTAAACTCCGTATCCCGCACATCATAGGAATGGTGCTGGCAGGTGTGCTCATAGGCAAATACGGACTGAATATCCTGGAGCGCGACTCTTCGTTTGAGCTCTTCGGAAAGGTGGGACTCTATTACATCATGTTCCTCGCCGCACTGGAGATGGATATGGAAGGCATGAAAAAGAACAAGTCGCGACTGCTTATCTATGGCCTGCTCACCTGTTTTATACCGTTCTTCCTCACATACGGCATGAGCATCTGGCTGCTCCACTACTCTGCCAAGGCTTCCTTCCTGCTGAGCTGCATCATGGCATCCAATACGCTGATTGCCTATCCTATCGTTTCGAGATACGGACTGCAACAGAAACCGAGCGTTACGCTGAGTGTGGGGTCGAGCATGATTTCGCTGCTCATAGCCCTGATTATGCTTGCCGGACTGGTAGCATCGTTCAGCAAGCATGACGGCGTACTGTTCTGGGGATTCTTCACCCTCAAGTTTGCCGCCTATTGTGGCGTGATGATCATGCTGATTCCCCGACTTACAAGATGGTTCTTGCGAAGATACAGCGATGCGGTGATGCAGTTTATCTTCGTACTTTCGATGCTCTTTATGAGTGCGGCACTTTCGCAGATAGTGGGCATCGAGGGCGTTTTCGGTGCTTTCTTCGCCGGTCTGATATTAAACAGATATATTCCGCATGTTTCGCCACTGATGAACCGCCTCGAGTTTATCGGCAATGCCCTCTTCATTCCTTATTTTCTGATAGGTGTGGGCATGCTGATCAATATCAATCTGCTGTTTCAGGGCAGTCATATTCTATGGGTCGTGTTCTGCATCGCCTTCTTCGGAACCCTGGGCAAAGCCATCGCAGCCTATATCGCCTGTCTGGGTTTCCGATTGCCACTTTCTTCGGGCCACATGATGTTCGGACTCACTTCGGCTCATGCTGCCGGAAGTATCGCCATGGTGATGGTGGGTATGCATCTGCTCGTAGCACCGGGCACTTACCTCGTCAACGATGATATGCTCAATGGTGTGGTTATGATGATTCTGATTACCTGCATCATCTCATCCATCCTTACCGACCGGTCTTCGCAGAAGATTATCCTAAGAGACAAGGAACTGCCTGATGCGGAAGACGACAAGAAGGTGAGCGATGAGAAGATTCTGGTTCCGGTGAAATATCCTGAATATGCCGACAACCTGATGAGTCTGGCGTTTCTGGTGAGAAACCAGAAGCTGAACAGGGGACTCATCTGCCTGAATGTGGTATATGAAGACAAGGACATGCGATACAACCAGGAACAGGGAAGACGGATTCTGGAACATTGCAGTCAGCTGGCTGCTGCCACCGATGTGATGACGCAGACCCAGGTTCGTATTGCCGCCAACATCGCCAACGGCATCAAGCATGCCTTCAACGAGTTCCAATGTTCTGAGATTATCATCGGAATGCACATGCATCCTGAGGTTTCGCCGAAGTTCTGGGGAGAATTCCACCAGAGTCTCTTCAACGGATTGAGCCGACAGATCATCATGGCACGCATCAGACAGCCGTTGAATACATTGAGAAGAATACAGGTTGCCGTACCTTCGAGAGCAGAGTTTGAGCCGGGTTTCTACCGCTGGCTGGAACGCCTTGCCCGACTTGCCGGCAACCTAGACTGCCGCATCCAGTTTCATGGCAGAGAAGAGAGTCTGGCACTCATCAATGAATATATCAAGAACCGGCATCCGGAAGTGCGTGCTGATTATACCCAGATGATTCACTGGAACGAGTTGCCACAGCTGGCTTCGCAGATATCTCCAGACCACCTGTTCGTGGTAGTAACCGCCCGTAAGGGAACCGTATCTTACAAGACAGCACTGGAGCGTCTGCCGGAGGAAATAACGAAATACTTCTCAGGTACCAACCTGATGATTATCTTCCCCGACCAGCATGGTGATTCCTACGGCGACCAACTTACCTTCGCTGAGCCTCAGCATCAGGAAGAGATCAGTGCTTACGAATCATTCCTGCAATGGTTTAAAAAGAAATGCAACTTTAAAAAAATGTAAAGGCAACTTCATTTCTTAAAATATGTTTAAGAAAAGCGGAAAAGCACCCTTCACACCCTTCACCTGTAATAAATTGATTTACAGAATGTTAAATAAAAAGGTGAAGGGTGAAGGTTTGAAAACTCTATTTATATATGTACGCGTGGGTAAAGAAAAAAGAGGGTAATTCAAAAAAAGACCCTAGGGTCAAAAATCGAAAAAGCCCTAAAAAAGAATATAATATAAAGATTTAAAATATACCCTTCACCTCGTCACCCCAACACGGTTTCCATATCTTCTTTATCGGAGATATTTTCTTATTCTTCGGAGATATTTTGCTATCTATCGGAGATAATTTCTTATCTATCGGAGTTATCTTTTTATTCTTCGGAGATATTTTCAGAATGATTTCATAGTATTTTCTGTACTTTATTTCCCGAATCCACCCAAATCGCACAAATCGCATAGGTAGGAAACGGAAATGTTGTATCTTTGCAACGTCAATCAGAAGTAACAACGAAATGCAGGATTGCTGAAAAAAAAACATAAAAATTTGGAAGTTAGAATTATTCAGCGTAATTTTGCAGATGAAATAAAACAAGAAACAATATGCAAACAAGCAAATACCTATTAGCAACAGATTCAAGACCACCGGCGATGCCGACGGGTTGAAATAACACATACATTTTATAGAAAGTAATACAGAATTGAGTACTGAAACGAGCTTAATTTGCAAGAATAAGGCGCGTTTTGTTTTTTTATATCCCTCCTTATTTCTTTTTATCTCTTAAAATTAGGCATTTCCAAATATTTTGCTTAATTTTGCCTGCAAAATAATTTTGAGTAAGAAAATGATAGATATAAAAGGTATAACCAAGAGCTTCGGCTCCCTGCAGGTGCTTAAGGGCATCGACCTGCATATTGACAAGGGCGAGGTGGTAAGTATCGTCGGTCCTAGTGGTGCCGGCAAGACTACACTCCTCCAGATTATCGGTACCCTCGACAAGCCTGATAGTGGCAGCATCATGGTTGATGGCATCGATGTAAGCAGCCTCAGCACCAAGAAACTGAGCGATTTCCGCAACCAGCATCTCGGTTTCGTCTTCCAGTTCCACCAACTTCTCCCTGAGTTCACCGCTCTGGAGAACATCATGATTCCTGCCTTCATTGCAGGCAAGAGCCGAAAAGAAGCCAAGGAGCGTGCCGAGGAGTTACTGGCATTCATGGGCTTGAGCGATAGAGCCAGTCACAAGCCTGCCGAGTTATCCGGTGGTGAGAAACAGCGTGTAGCCGTGGCGAGAGCTTTGGTCAATAATCCTGCCGTCATCCTTGCCGATGAGCCATCAGGAAGTCTCGACACCAAGAACAAGGCTGAGCTTCACCAGCTCTTCTTCGACCTCAGAGACAAGTTCGGTCAGACTTTCGTCATCGTAACTCATGATGAGGGCCTTGCTGCCATCACCGACCGCACCATCCATCTCAAGGATGGAATGATTGAGAAGACGGTGGAAGCAGGAGCTGCTGATAGCCAGGAAGAAACTGCAGAAGTTGCAGAAGCCCCAACAACAGAAGAAAAAACTGAAGATAATATTATATGAGCAAAAAGATAAAACTAGGCGATTACAATCGCCTTCGCATCGTAAAGAAAGTTGATTTCGGTCTGTATCTCGATGGTGGTGACGAGGGAGAAATCCTCCTTCCATCCCGCTACGTACCTGAAGACGCAGGCATCGGCGACGAGCTGGATGTCTTCATCTATCTCGACCAGGAAGAGCGCCTCATAGCAACCACCGAAACCCCTTTGGCAAAGGTGGGCGATTTCGCCTATCTCGAAGTGAAATGGGTCAACGAATACGGAGCCTTTCTGGGTTGGGGGCTGATGAAGGACATCTTCTGCCCATTCCGTGAGCAGAAGAAACGTATGGTGCTCGGCAACTCCTACATCGTGCATATCCACATCGACGAGGAGAGTTACCGCATCGTTGCCTCTGCCAAGATTGAGCGTTATCTCAACGAAGACCATCCTCACTACAAGCATGGCGATGAGGTGGATCTCCTCATCTGGCAGAAGACCGACCTCGGCTTCAAGGTTATCATCGACAACCAGTATCCGGGTCTCCTCTATCAGGACCAGATTTTCCAGTACATCCATACCGGTGACAAGATGAAGGGCTACATCGGAAGAGTCCGTCCTGACGGAAAGATAGATGTCACCCTACAGAAGACCGGCATTCAGCAGACTGCCGATTTCGCCGAAACCCTCTACCAGTATCTCTTGGACAACGATGGCGAGTGTAACCTTGGCGACAAGAGCGAGGCCGACGACATCTACGAGCGTTTCCACGTGAGCAAGAAGGTTTACAAGCGTGCCGTGGGCGACCTCTACAAGAAGCGCCTCATCACCGTAAGCCCGATGAGCATCCGATTGGCGGAATAAAGTTTTTAGAACTATTATAATAAGGTGGCGCATCAAATGAGATGCGTCACCTTTATTTTCTTATACGGTTTACCGCCCAAACCAAGGGCAGCCATCGTATGATCCTTGATAATCAACTCGCCTTTCTGCAAACCAGCTATCGCCGACTTGATTTCCTGGAAATCTTTACCCGACACTCCAAAGAGATCCTTGATGATACTGTCAGAAATCGTCTGCTGCTTCATGATGAGCGGATATTGCGCATTGGCATAGAAATCGAAAAACTTACTCTTGTAACTGTCCATGTTTTGAGTGGCAAATATGATGCTCAAGCCCTTGTTTCTACCCACAGCAATCAGATTGCGAAGCGGCTGATTATCGAAATCCAGCATATAGTGAGCCTCATCAATAATCGTGAAGTGGCGAATCTGTACATAATCCTCATTCACCGCCTGCTTCGGCAACTGCTCATAGATATTGTTAAGCTTAGAAATGATGAAATACACGATAGCCCTGGCTATCGGACCATCTTTCGGGAAAGCATCCATCTTCACGATAAAACACTCATCTACCAGATTCACCTTATCTTCCGATGCAAACAGATGATTGCGAATTAACTGTTTCAAAACCGAAGTGATGCTATCATCCTTATCCGGATTCTGCATTCTCTGCTGATATTTCATCAGCATCAGCTCAAAAGTGATAGGCTTGCCTGCCGTCTGCTTATAAGCCTCAACAATGGCTTCACTCAACCGATTACTCATGGATGCGCTCACCGTTGCACGATCTACAGCGCAGAGTGCACCAGCCATCTCCGTGGAATAGAGATTGATTTCGTTGATGGTCCTGCCCGTAAAATCCTTGAACGGCGTGAAAGGCAATGGCGCAACCACAGGGTCGAGGATGCAACTCCTATCCACATCGAAGTGAACAAGCCAGTTGGCATTCGATGGGTCAGAGAATTCACCCTTATAATCGAACAAAAGGAAGTTGACGGGATAAGGCGTTTCGGTAGAAAGATTACGAAACTGCTGAATCAACACAGCCAGCAGATTGGTCTTACCCGAACCCGTGGTACCAGCCACCAGAATCTGTGCATTCGATACCGAACGCCCATTGATATTCAGTTTCGCTTCCATATCCTCTGCATACTCGCCTATCAGCAACTCCAGAGCAGGAATACCACTTCCGCCATGTCGCCTGTCGCTTGCAGCAAAGAGAAAAGCATTCAGATTCTCATCTTCCGAAAGATAAGCGATACCCCGATAGATTTCCTTCGCCACGATGCGACCCACGATACTGGCATTCTGCCAATCCACCTCACAATCTCTATATCTCAACTTCAACAAAGCCGAAAAAAGCGACTTCTTATTGTCCTTGGTAAAGAAACTAGGCATGATGCGCTGAGAAGATTTCGACAATACGATATCTCCCAAACCATCCACACTTCTCTTCTCCGTTAAGCTCAAACTGGCTATCAGGCAGATTCGCATCACCTTATTCAGGGTTAGCATGGCATCCCTCTCCCCTTCCACTTGCCGCGAAAGGTTCAAACGCTTCTCCAGTTTCTCCTTCAAAGGCATGATGGCTTCTACCATACCTTCGGCCTGTCGTATATTCTCTAATGCTACTTCCATATTTATATTGCTCCGTCAATATGAAACATTATTCATTACACATTACTCCAAAGTATCCTTCCTCCACGTGGGTGCTCTGACTTTCCACATCTCTTACCAGTGTATAAGAACGGGAGAGGAATGGTTCCAACTTCATGTAATCCTTATCCTTTCTGATTTCCGAAGTGGTGCAGAGCAGGATGGTTTGCTCGGCAAGTCCCGGGAAGTATTCTTCCATCAGCACATCACGGCTCTCCTCATCCAATACACCCATCACGGTATCTATCATCACAGGTGGATTATAGTCGCCCAGATTTCGAAGCACCTTCAGCAACACCTGGATAAAGATTTGCTTGGATGCCGCATTCAATTGGTTGAGCGAGATTTCATTTCCTGCCTTGTGATAGAGACGGATGGTGAAATTCTCCATACTGTCTGATAGCTCTACCTTGGCGATACAGCCCTTGTAGGAAATAAGGAGTTTGTTGAGTTGCTCCTTCATATCCTCCTCAATCTTTTCCTTCTTGCGCTTGAGCAGAGTGTCGGCAACATCCTCAAAGAAAGGCTTCAGTTTCACCAGCATGTCATATTTCACATCTGGTTCCTGCTGTATCTGCACATCAAACTGATGAATCTTTCGCTCCAGTTTCTCAATGCTCATCTTTCTGTCATCCGCCTCCTTCTTCAAGATTTCGAGTTCACGGCTAGCCTCCTCGTATGCCTTGATGATTTCGGTATTGCCGCTTACCATACTACGACGGAGCAGAGCAATCTGACTCTGCTGATTATCATAGTTTTCCAACCGCTTTTCCAAATCGTAACGACTGTCATTAAGGGCGATAAACTCATTCACAGCATTGGCACCCAGCAGATTCTTGAGCGCATCAAACTCACTTTCATCCAGGAAAGCATAGTCGTCCTTGCGCTGCAAAGCTTCCTGCTGACTCTTCAGGTAAGCCACCACATCGTCATCCTCCACGGAATCCGGACAGAGGCACTTTGATTTCAGATAACCAAGAATCTTGGTAGTTACCTCACGCATCTGCTCCAGAGAGAGCACCCCTTCACGTTCCTGCTTCAAGGCTTCTTTCTGTCGGATGATGTCATTCACCTCGTTTGTGATTCCCTGTGCAAGTTTCGGAAAGAACACGTTGATTTCCAAAGTCTCCACCACCTGCTTCAATTGGGCATTATATCGCTTTGACAACTCCTGCGTATCCTTCACGCTGGCCTCCAGATCCTGAATCTTTCGTGCAGTCTCGGCAGAATCCTTGGCACCTTCCTTGGCGGCATCATATTCAGCCTGAATGGAAACCAGATATTTGTACTTATCATCCTGGTGCTTGGTATTCTCCTCCTGCAAAGCCACCAGTTGGTTGCGCTGTTCACAAAGCCCATTATATTCTTCTGCCTCCTTCTGCGCCTCCAGTCTCCTTGCCGCCCATTCCTGCTGCTGATGCTCGGCAGCATTCTTTAATTGCAGATACTTGTTGAATCCCATCACATTCTGGATATTATCCTTGATGATTTGGGCAAAGACATTCTCCTTCAAGAGCTCGCTCGACTGCATGGCATCAAAGAGGAAATACTTGCTGAGTTCCTGCGGCAGGTTTGCCTTGATGATTTTGTTCACCTGCTGCTCGTTGATGGCACGCTGCTGCGGAGGCGTAGCCGTGCCATAGGAGAAAGGCGTGCCATCCATATTAAGCAGCACATTCTCCACAGGCTTGTTGGCAGGATTAAGCTTATAGGTGCGACGCAGCAGATACTGCTGCTTACGTCCGAGCACCATACCTTCGAAAGAGAGTTCGAGCACGATGGTAGGCTCCACCTTTCCCAAGGCACCATTGTTCAGGAGTTCCTGAAAATGCGCCTTGTTCTGAATCTTCAGTCCATAAAGAGCCCCACAGATAGCCTCGAACAGCGTGGTCTTACCACCACCGTTCATACCACCTATCAGGATGATGGGCTGATCGGGGTTCACCGACAAATCCAAGTCAAGACTCAGATAAGTCTTATAGTTCTTGATTTTGATTCTTTTGATAATCATAATCTATTCTTCACTCTTCGTTCTTCATTCTTGGTTCTTTACTTGATCTGAGAAATCGCCTCGGCGATAATCTTCTCAGTATCCTCGTCATTCATTTCTATCTTATCCACCTTGGCTGCATGATATTTGCGCAGTATTTCCTCGCTCATCCAGTCGAAGTCAATCTCATGCTTCTCGCATAGCGTCCTGATCAGGTCGAGGTCTTCCTTTCGGATGCCATAGTGCAAGAATTTTCCATCTAGTCCCTTTGCCATCGTTATTACACCTTATTATAAATGTAGCGTTTATGACTTATTTATATTCTTTCGGATAGAAGCTATCCCACTCCACAATGTCTGTAGTGTTTTCTATCTTCAGCGAACAATACTTCCAGTTGTTATTTCTCTCGATAATGATGCCACCTTTCAGATGCTTGTCCTTGTTCTCTTCGCTCGCCATATAGTCGATGAGGGCATTGTGCTTTTCTACGGCATCCACATCACTTCCAGCACTCTTGGTATCGAAGAGGAAGATCTGACCATTCTTCATACGAATCACGAAATCTACATAGAATAGGGCTTTGTGCCCCTCCTTGTTCTCGTAACTGATGGCATAATGTTGCCTGCCGGTATCACCATTTTTATACCACCAGTCAATATACTCCCTGTTGGCTTCCAGGAAAGTTTCGAAACGCTCTTCAGGCTTAGAGGCATTCTTTAATTCTACAAATGGCAGAAGAGCATGATCTCGTACCTCATCCTTGATGTGATGACATTCTTCCTTATAGAGTCGTTCCACTGGAACCTCCCAGTTATAAGTTTTATAAAACTTTGCATTCTGCAGATTCTGCCGCTCCTCAAGTATTTTCTGATAACGATTCAAGGCACGGTCTATCAAATCTGCAAATACCTCCTTATTACCATGATAAAGAATCACCTTCACGGCATCCGTCTCAAAGAGTTCAAATAAGTCTTCCATCAGTTCCTTCAAGGCAAAAGCCAATGTCGTGACACTCACCTTCTCATACTTCGAACCAATACACTTGGCACAGAAAGCATTGAATGAATTGTTCAATTCCTGCATCGTGCGGACATATCTTGCCTTTTTATCCACATGAGTCTCACCAGTCTCGCCCGTGATACTGACATCCTCTATCAAATCGATACCAATGCTTCTTACCTTAAAGGTAATCTTATCCTCACATGCCTTTCTGTTTTTGGCATAAATGCTTTCTGCAGCCTCAACATCTTCGGAATCTTCTTCATCCACATTGCCCTCCAAGTCATCTATCGTGAAAAGAGATAACTGGCGGTTCTTAACCAGAAGAATATCTTCAAAGACTTTTGCAAGTACCTTCTTGAAATCTGGTCCCAGTCGCTTACGTGCAATGGCAGGACGCTCACAATATTCAGAACGCAGCACCACATTGCATAGATTCTCTCGACGAACAGCATGAATATTCGACATATAGTCCATATCATCTTGCACAATCTTGATGATGTCTTTGCTGAGATTGGTATATACATAGCCCCAATTCAGTCGGTCATCCTCATAGAAATGCTGCTCTGGCATACGAAGGATGCGTCCCACGGTCTGAGCTGTGAAAGTAAAACTCTCTATCTTTCGGAAGATGAGGAGCACAGCGGCACGAGGGCAGTCCCATCCCAGAGCGATGGCCTGCTTGAAGAGTAACACCTCGGTCAGATTATCTGGTTTCTCTATACCATCCAGATTCTCCTTTTCGTTGCTGAGCCATATCGCCAACTTGCCATTGTCAACATTGATACTCTTGATGGTATCCAGATATTGCATCACCTCTTCCTTGATACTTTCATCATCCTTATCCATCTTATCTTTATCATTAGGCAACTGAATAAGCAGCAGAGGATTGATATGGACACCAATCTTGCGATAAGCCTCAGCCAACTCTTCCCGTTTCTTCAAGGCAAGGCTCACCAGATGTTGGTTCAAAGAGCCATTCGGATCCGTAAAGTTCAAGGCTGGATTCAATACCACGCCCTGTTTAATCATACCTTCTCTAACAACAGCCTCTCTAGGTATCTTCACATCTAAATCGCCTTTTGTCTCAGGGGTTGCCGAGATACGGAGCTCAACTTTCGGATTGATATTCTTCAACACCTTCTCTGTCTTGTTGGCGAGTTTGCTGGCAAACATGTGCTCTTCGTCGATGATAACGACGATAGGAATATTCTGTTCTTCCCGGGTTCTGCGAGTAAGATCGTAGAGCGAAGCACTCTGCTCCGTATCACGTATCATCACGGCATTATCCTTATTGATACTCTCCCAATTGACGAAAAGGATTTCTCCCGGATGGATGTAGCCTTCGGCAGAATGGTCGAGGTCGTCATAAATGACCGGATGCAACTCCTGTCCTTCCGTAAAGAAGGATTTCATCTTAAAGTAGCTCTGTTCATGAAGCTTGTTGGGAGCAATCCAAATATATGCCAACTCTTTATAAGGTACATCCGTACGGTCTCTCAACTCTGCATTCAGTCGGAGCAACATTTCTGATGCCATCACCGTCTTGCCAGCACCTGTTGGAGCCTTGAATACGAGTGTATGGCGCATACCTGAATAAGTAAGCAGATCAATGGTCTTATCTACCAATTCCTTGACTGCTTTCTGCTGATATTGTATCTGTTTCATTCGTCGCCTCCTTCCCTGTTATCTTTGATTTCACTTGCTGCCATTGTATATGTTTGATTTTGAAATAAATCCGATTCTTCGACTGTTCTCGCTTCTGAATCCGTTTCTTCTGCAACATCATTCAGGAGTTGCGCTTGGCGCTTCTTTGGCAAAACCCTGCGATAAGCATTCAATACGGCATCAGGCATGGCACAAAGCGAAACGTAATCTGCCACATCCTCAAACTCATCATCATAAGCATAGCCGTTTGGCGAAAAGACATAGACCATGAGTTTGCCGTTCTCCTTACTTTCGGCATTCTTGAATTCCTGCTTCATCAACTCTACCAGGGCTTGAATAGCCTCAGCGCGATAAATCACCAGCATTCGCTTAGTTCCATCATTGCTCTCGAAATAGCGAGCAATTTTGTTGTTGATGTTCTTGCCTTCAAATGACTTCTCGCTATATGTATCGTTGTGGATGCAAAGCATATCTGTAGAGAGTGCCATCAAATTACGCAGATTCTTCGGACTCTTATCACGAGACACAAACTTCGTTTTGTAATAACGAAGGTTGTTGCGGGTTAAGCCAGGAACCTTTTCTCCCTTAGGAGTTGTATAGCCCTGGATAACTCGACGGTTTCGCTCGTAAGTTACATTCTCACAAATTCCATTCTCGTTATTGGTAACCAAGATACATTGGCGATGCCCGCCATCTTCGGCATTCAATTGCATTGTGGCATGAAGAGTTGTACCGGAACCAGCAAAGAAGTCAAGAACAGTAACATCCTTAATAACTATAGTATTTAATAGATATTGCAACAGACCTAACGGCTTTGGATTAGAGAAAGGAACTTCCCCAAATAAAGCCATTAATTCTGAATTTCCTTGTTGATTAATTGGCTCTAAGATAAAATTAGTAAAAGCTCTTCCTACTTTTTTGCGAATATTTCCTTCATTATCTACATTTTCATATACCTTATATTTGATAGTATATTTAGATCCAGAACTTTTCTTTGATTTCACAAATTCTAAGAATTTATTTTCCAATCCCCATTTTACCTTATCTTTTCCCCATTTCCAAATCCAGCCATCATTAACAAATTCAGAACGACCATTTGGATATATCATACCTCCATCAGGAGCTTCTATACCATAATTCATAGAATCAGAATATTGAAGTCCCCCACGATCAAGTGTGTCTAAGTAATACTTTCCACGAGTTTCTACAAATTCATCAGAAAACTTGAATCTTTTCATATTTCGTGAACCTTCATCACGATTCCAAATTTCTCTTTCTACAGCTAATACTTTAGAATTTGAATACAAAAGTATTGATTCTGTTATAACAGCTATGTCTTTTGCATCATTAGCACCAGTTTTCTTTCGCCAATCGAATTTTGCGACAAAGTTTCTTTCGCCAAAAATCTCATCGCAAAGCAGCTTTAAAGGAGCTTGCTCATTATCGTCGATAGAGATAAATATCACACCTTTATCAGAAAGCAAGTTCTTGGCAATTTTCAAACGCTTATTCATAAACGACAACCACTTAGAATGGCGATAGCCGTCTTCCTTATCAACAAAAGAATCGTTATAAATAAAATCCTTATTACCAGTATTATAAGGAGGATCGATATAAATGACATCAATCTTCCCTGCATGGGTATAACTAAGAGCTGTAAGGACTTCGAGGTTATCACCCTCGATAAGAATATGGTTTGGAGCCTCAGCTTCATCGCTGAGGATGGCACGTTCAGGCACTTCAACAAGCACAGGCTGTTCGTTGACCATTCTTTGCTCAGCATCCTCAGGCTTGTCTTCCCAAACCAAACCATACTTCTTTTGCGAACGAAGTAGTTTGATTAACTCCGACTTCTCTTCGTTCGTAAGACCATCCAATTCATTTATCTTCTTTGCGAGTTCGTATTTGTTCATAAGAATAACGACGTTACATCCCTTTGCTCACCCCCAAAGCAGATAAATATAATTCGATTACATTAGTCTTTGTACCAACAAGTTACAAGTTAGTTGTTGCTTTCTAAGTAGGCACAAATTTATCTAAAAGAATTGGCGCAGGGGTCATTACTCCTTTAACGTCCTTGCGCACTGAGGTATTAGGGGACCTATGATAGCAAGAACAGAAGCAAGAGGACACACCTACGCCAACATAGTATATATGTATGTAGCACAAGACACACCCTTCCTATACGAAAGGGCGCACTTGTGCCGTGCATAAATACACGTTATGTAGGCGTCCACTGCCATCTCTCTCCGACTATCATTATTGGAAGTCCCTAATTTCCAGTGCGTCAAAGCGAAACGTAGTAAACGTCTAATTCTAAAAGATATAGCCAATCCCCAGACTTCTCAGCCAGCATCCCTTTGCCAGCCATCTCGGAAATGACGCTACAAAATTAACGAAAAGAATTGGAAATGCCAAAGAAAAGAACGACTTTCTTTAGTTTAAGATACAAAAAAGCCTTTCAGCATCTGAAATACTAAAAGGCAATCCTCGTTATGAAATACCATGAAATTCTACAATCACACAATCTACAAACTTCTCTATCCTCGATAAGGAGTTCTTTCGTGCAATATTATATTTTAAATGGAATCTTATTCTTTCTAAACAAAAGCCCAGAACATATCCTCATTTGGTCATTTGTCAAATTATGGATTTGAATCCATAAACGTTTACCCCTATATTCTGGCAAACTCTCATAGATGCGCTTTAAAAAGCCATGTTCTGAGCAGAATCCTTTTTCTCGAATTTTAAGTAAAAGTTCACCCCTACCTTTTACATCTCCATAGCCGACAAAGCTTTTTACAACAATTTCAACCATGTGGCTTTTTCTAACGCCACACTTATCTTGTTCACGTTCATAATCAGGATCCATCATATTATATACATCTAATATTTCTATTCCGTTTTTCAGATATTTATTCTGCGTATTATCCATTTTTGCGTTTATCAAGCAAAAAACTGATAAACTCATCAGAGATATTAGAGATTTCTCCTTTATCATAGATTGTCAACAAATCAATGATAATGAAGTCTTCTCAACAAATCACGAGCATCCATCGGCTTAGTCCCATTCTTCTTATGGGCTTCCAGTTCATCAAGAGCACGGTTGAGACTTTCTGCCACATAGGCTTCCTGCTCTGCCTGGCTCATATAAGTTTCCTGATAACTGTTTCCTGATTTGGAGATAGAACTGGCTAATTTTTCAGCATAGTCTTTGAGCTTAGCGACAAATTCGTCAAGCGTATATTGACCAGTAGAAGGTACTTGAAACTGAATATTAATCGTTTCCATCTTATTCCTTTCTTTTAAATTAACGCCACAAAATTAAAGAAAAGAATTGGAAATGCCAAAGAAAAGAACAAATTTCTTTAGTTTAAGATACGAAAAACATTCAACAACAGTTTTTGAATGTAGCAAACTACATTATGCAAATTAAATATATAATCTGCAAGATGCATCATTTTTTCCTTTTCAACCCAGCCTAATAAAACAAGGGAGCGAACTGCATTGCAACGCAGCCCGCTCCCTTATCTATACTGATGATTGAATTTAATCTACCTTTTCGATAATCTTCATTCCCTCTTCCACTGCCTGCATGTTCAGCGGAATCAAACCATGATGGCGCTCTGGCAATGACTTGTAAAGCGCCTTGTTCAAACCATCGGTGCTCACAACAGGACAAACCTTCAGCAGACCGCCCAAAACAATCATATTGAATACCTTGGAGTTTTTCATCTCGGCAGCCTTGTCCATCGCATCAATGCGATAAATGGTGATGTCCTTGCGCTGTGGAGGATTCATCACACCATAGCCATCATAAATCAGGATGCCGCCTGGCTTAATCTTCGGCTCAAACTTGTCGAGCGACGGCTGGTTGAGCACGATGGCTACATCATAATGGCTCAGGATAGGCGAAGAGATGCGACTGTCGCTCACAATGACCGTTACATTGGCTGTACCGCCACGCTGCTCTGGTCCGTAAGCAGGCATCCAGGTTACCTCCTTATCCTCCATCAGTCCTGAATAAGCCAGAATCTTTCCCATAGAGAGAACGCCCTGACCGCCAAAACCGGATATAATGATTTCTGTCTTCATTGTTCTAATCTTTTGTAAATGCCAAATTCAACATTCAACATTCAACATTCAACATTACATGTTCGTTGTATCCTTCAGGTCACCCTTAGGATACTGCTTAAACATGTTATCTTCCATCCACTTGTTAGCCTCAACAGGTGAGAGTTTCCAACCGCTGTTGCAGGTAGAAACAATCTCTACCAGGCTGGAACCCTTGCCCTGCATGCTTGCCTCGAACGCCTTGCGGATAGCCTTCTTTGCCTTCTTGATGCTTGCCACGGTCTCCACACTCTGGCGGGTTACATAACAAGTACCCTGCAGATGGCTTGCCAACTCGGTAATATTGAGTGGATAACCATGAAGATCAGCCTCTCTACCATAAGGACAGGTAGCTGTCTTCTGACCCAACAGGGTGGTTGGCGCCATCTGTCCGCCGGTCATACCATAGATGGCATTATTGATGAAGATGATGGCGATATGCTCACCACGGTTCAGGGCGTGGATAGTTTCGCAGGTACCGATGCACGCCAAATCGCCATCGCCCTGATAAGTGAAGACAAGACGATCAGGCCACAAGCGCTTGATACCCGTAGCTACAGCAGGTGCACGACCATGAGCAGCCTCCTGCCAGTCAATATCCAAATAGCGATAAGCAAAGACAGCGCAGCCCACCGGACATACGCCCACCGTCTTATCCTCCATGCCCATCTCCTCTATAACCTCGGCAACGAGCTTATGAACTACGCCATGCGAACACCCCGGGCAATAGTGCATCGGGGTATCGTTCATCAGCGTAGGCTTCTTATATACCAGATTCTCTGGTGAAATTATATCATTCATTTTATTAACTTCTTTAATGCTTCAACGATTTCCTCCGGCTCCGGTACGATACCGCCCAGACGACCAAAGTGCTCCACAGGAGTCTGACCATTCACAGCCAGTCGCACATCCTGAACCATCTGACCGGCATTGATTTCTACAACCAGAATGCCCTTCTTGGTCTTGGCGAGTTCATGAATCTCCTTTTCAGGGAAAGGCCAGAGGGTGATAGGACGGAACAATCCTACCTTGATGCTCTGCTCACGCGCACTCTCGATGCTTTTCTCGGCAATACGTGCCGCACTACCGAAGGCTACGATAACATAGTCGGCATCATCCATCTGCTCGGTTTCATAACGAACCTCGGTTTCACGGATTTTTCTGTATTTCTCCTGAAGAGCAATATTGCGCTCCTCCATCACCTCAGGCTTGAGTTCCAGAGAGGTCATGATGTTGACAGGACGATTCTTCGGACGGCCGATGGTAGCCCAAGGACATTCCTTCGCAATCTCCTCCTCTGTACGACGAGGCTTGACAGGAGGCAGAACCACCTTCTCCATCATCTGACCAATGACACCATCGCTCAGAATCATTGCAGGATTGCGATACTTAAAGGCAAGCGTAAAGGCGAGATCAACGAAATCTGCCATCTCCTGAACAGAAGCAGGAGCCAGCACAATCACATTATAGTCGCCATTACCACCACCGCGGGTAGCCTGGAAATAATCACTCTGGGATGGCTGGATGGTACCCAGACCCGGACCGCCACGCTGCACATTGACGATAACGCCCGGAATCTCAGCACCTGCCATGTAAGAGATACCCTCTTGCATCAAAGCCACACCCGGACTTGAAGAAGTGGTAATGACACGCTTACCGGCACCGGCGCCACCATAAACCATGTTGATAGCCGCCACCTCACTCTCAGCCTGCAGAACCACCATACCTGATGTTTCCCATGGCTTGAGCAGAGCCAGCGTCTCTATAATCTCACTTTGAGGTGTGATAGGATAGCCGAAGAAACCATCCGCACCACATCTGATACAGGCATGGGCTATCGCCTCATTGCCTTTCATTAATGTAACTTCCTGATTTGCCATTATTTAGTCCTCCTTCTTACGATAAACAGTGATACAGCCGTCCGGACACACGATGGCGCACGAAGTGCAACCAACACACGCATCAGGTACAGCTGCCTCTACATAACGGTAACCATGCACATTGACTTTTTTCTCTGCCAATGCGATGACATGCTGAGGACAAGCCTCCACACAGAGCGAGCATCCCTTGCAACGCCCGGTGTCGACTACAATAGCCCCTTTAATCTTACTCATATTCTAATTTCTTACTAATTATCTTTACCATTGGAGTAAACAAAGCTCCTGCTGTCCACATGTCGGTTGTTATGGATTGTAGTAGTCTTTGCAATAAAAGCTCATGATATCATCCAGCATCTCCTTGGCTGCTACGGCAGGGCTCTCCGGATCGAGGGCAATGGCCTCCATATAGCAGTCGAGGGCACGCTTAAAGTCACCCTGCTTGCGCCAGGCGTTACCTTGCTGATAATATTCTTCTGCTGTCATTTACTCTTTTCTTTTTAAGTTTTGCTCTGCGAAATTACTAATTTTCGGCTAAGAAAAAGAATATAAGCCTAAGATTTAAACTATATTAATGTAGTTTTTCACAAAAATGCGCACACTAGAATTCAGTGTGCAATTTTTATGAAAGATGTGCATTATTTCTACTAATATATCCTATAAAAACACAATTCGTCATTTACCGCAGTTTTTTACGGTAAATGACGAACAGTACGATTCCCCTTAACAGAAGGTAGAGAATGAAGGCCAACCACAGGGCATGATTGCCCAGGAAAGGATGCAAGCCGAAGAACAGACCGAAGAACGAAGCCGAGGCTACGGCGGTAGAACAGAGCATCGACTTAGACTGGGTGATGCCTACAAAGATGCCATCGAAGACGAATGCCGACATGCCAGACAGCGGAATCAGCACAGCCCACCAGAAATATTCGCCCGATGCAGCTATCACCTGCTTATCACTCGTAAGCAAAGAGAGGAAATTCTCGCCACCCACAATATATAATAAGGTGAAACCTACAGCCACGACAGCTCCAAAACCCATCGTTCTTCTAACCACCTCGCGGAATGCTCCCACGTTTCGGGCTCCGTAATACTTGCCGCTCAACGCCTCTGCCGCATAGGCAAAACCATCCATAAAATAAGAGAAGATGGTAAAGAGCGTCATCAGCAGCGTATTCACTGCCAGCACGATGGTACTCTCCCTGGAACCTGCCGCCGTAAAGAAGAGGTTTACCGCCACCAGACAGAGGGTGCGGAGAAAGATATCCTTATTGAGCGAGAAAAACTGCTTCAGCGGTTCGGCTGCAAAGAGATGCCGGCGATAGTCATACTTGCTTAACCGGCGATAACAGATACGATAGAACAGACATGCCATCAGGAATCCCCACCATTGGGCAATGACCGTTCCGAGCGCCACACCTTCTACCGTCATACCGCCGACAAAGACCAGCAGCAGAGAGGCTATGATGTTCACCACATTCTGCGTCAGCGATACCATCATCGGAATGCGCGTGTTCTGCATACCGATAAACCAGCCCGTAAATCCGTAGAGTCCGAGCACTGCCGGGGCTCCCCAGATACAGACATAACAGTATCTCCGTGCCAGTTCCACGACATCCGCTTCCGGCGACATCGCCCAAAGTCCGCAGCCTATCAGCCATTTCTGGAGAACGAAGAACAGTACTCCTATCCCCACACCGATACTCAGAGAGCGCACCAGGAGCCTCAGCACCTCAGCCAGATCTCTCCTTCCCAAAGCCTGCGAAGTCATTCCGCTGGTTCCCATTCTCAGGAATCCGAAAAGCCAGTAGATGACATTGAATAGCATCGACCCTACGGCAATGGCTCCGATGTAAGCCGCATCGCCGATATGTCCGACGATGGCGACATCAACCAAACCCAAAAGCGGTACCGTGATATTGGATATTATCGACGGCACCGCTAATTGTAATATTCGTTTATTCACCTTTTTCAATTCTTAAACCTCATTTAGTTTTACCGGTATATGACCTTCAAGCTGTAACCACCTTTTTTAGAATTTAAAAATATACTCAATAAACTTACATTCATTTCGCTATTACCATCTGCTTATCAGCGAAAGCGCTACAAGCGTCAACCAAAGCCAACAGTTTGCTCCAGTTTGAGACAGGTTCCACTCTATGAGCAAAACATTTGCGCACATACACTTTTACACTTTCATTTCCAGCGGTAGCCTTAACCGTGAATTCTCCACACTCATTAGCCACCGAAGTCTCAATCTTCTTTAATGCTTCAGCAGAGACCTTATATCCTTGCGGCAACGGAATCTCTATATTCCATTCATCAACAAACGCCATCTTGCGCCAAACATCATCGATACGCTCTCGATCCTTGCCTTCTAGTTTCAACGAACTTCCTATTAACTTACCTACCGACAACAAATAGTTATTTCCAGCGCGTTTCACCATTCCATCCATCACATAATCTACATGATAAACAAAGTTAGAACTATCTCGACGGATTCCCACGCAATCTACTCCATAGCCACCGACTTGCACAGGATCAGCATCGTGATAACTACTGATTTCAGCCTTAAACGGATCTATGGCATTTTTCCGAAATTCATTGAAAGCTCCTTTTAATTCAGCAGATTCCTTCTTAGTATAACAAGAGTACGGATCTTTGTCGTCGTATTTCAAATATCGCCAATAAGCTTCAAGTTGGCTTGAACCAAAAAGCGTGTTATCAGGACTCACCAAAGACTGGCCGTACATTTTCTGTTCACCCGAATAAGTTACCTTCCTACTGATATCAAGTTTAGTACCATCAAGTTTAACCACCATATCATTCACCGACTTATTGTCTTCAGCTTGACTCACAGGTATCGTTATTTGTTCCTCGGAATCTTGCATATACGCCTTTCTTCCTTGATATATATAAGGTATCTCGGAAGCAACCTTAGGATAAGTCCCAGGGAAGTAGTACACATCAGTTCCCTTAAGGCGGAAGAACCAAGATGTAGAATTATAATTAATCAGTTTATCAACAGGCAATGCACCAAACGGAGTGGTAATGCCCATTTCTATTTCCACGCCCAATTTACGCAAATAATTAGCCACTGTATTAAAAGCCCTCTGAGAAGATCCACTACAAACATACTCAAAAGAATAAATACGGTCAGCTTTCTCCTCGGCAGACATCCCCTCTTTTTTGGCAGACTTGAAGACGCTCTTATACGTACTAGGAAGACCAGCAGGAGAATATCCCCCCTTAGACACATAAGATTTCAGCAATTTCCAATCGTCTTGCAGGATTGGTGTTACATCAGGATTGCCTCGAACACCTTTTTTGCGCATAGCCTTCTCTACTACTGCCACTTTAGCCTTGGTCGGGGTAATATACATCTCTATAAAAGGTGACTGCTCCAAAGAATTATACCAAATGGATGATTCTGCATCTATCGGCTTATCCATAACCATATCAAGCACTGCATTTTTGTCCTTGTCTGTGGTCTGAGTAAAATCAGGGGCACCATTCATCGTCCGATAGACGGTGGCAAGACTTTGGTCTAGCACACAGTGAACCTTGGTATAAAGGACAGGTTCGTCTTGACGAAGAACAAAATAGAAAGGATCCAGCTGTTGTTCCTGTGTATCTATTTGGTCTAGAGAAAAGACATCAATACAATCTCCCACTTCCAAACCAGGCACAGCTATCTTCTGACTCAAGTCCTTGTCATTTTTGCCTTCCTTGACATCTACATAGTCATCTAAACTTACTTCCTGTACGTTACCATTCTTCTTTATAACACGAATGCCAAGCACCGTTTGCGTTTTATGATGATATCCCCAGGTCCACTTTCTACTTTTCGTTTTGAAAGTAAACTCAGAATAATCCTTCAACGCCTTTTTGTCATTGATTTGAATTAACATACGCTCCATATCCGTACAGTCTATCTGACGAGTAAGGCGAAGATTGAGCACCAGATCAGCCGTTGCCTTACGATAATAATCCGTGCTCAACTCCCGATAATAAGATAGTATGACAGCCGAAGCATTCTTGTATCTGTCGGGAACCGTTCGTTTTTGAAAGTCAGCAGGCGTACTGCTCCAAACTTCTTGCCGCACCTTTTGCGCCAACTTCAAATAATCAGCTTTCTCGTCAGCATTCACTGACAACGTCAAGAGCTGTACCAACAGAATACTGAAGACAACTCGGATTACTTTAATCTTTCCCATAATTCAACTTTTTGACTATGAATAATACATTTAACTCATTTTTCCTTTAATACTACTTGCTCATTACAAGCTGCTCCCCAATCACTTATAATCTTATTCCAAGCAGGGATTTCGCTTCGCGGAACACGTCTGTGGTGTATTACACACTCCTTATGCATAACAATCTGATTGCCTGTTTGAGAATAAGTGCGACAAAAATCAACCCATGCAGTATGAATCTGATAAGGTGCGGGGAGACTACTGACCTCCATTTTCTCTGGAATCAAAATCTTTACATCACGTACTTCCTTAGACCGCAAGTCTATCATGTAATCGGAAACCCGTTTGGTTGTATCCACTGGAGTCAGAAAAAGGCTCTCATCGAGATTGGCATCTAAATAAACAGTACCGTCAACCAGTTGCCCAGCTCCCTTTTTCATAAAAAAAGCAGTGATATTCAAAGACTCATCCCGAGGACGATTTCCCGTCATCACTATATCCCCAATCTTATCCAATCGTTCATCAGCCCCCATCTCTGCCACCAAGGCCTTCTCTTTTTCATCTTGTGCCGTAGCGTCATTCCCCACTAGTATCCAAGACTTCATATCGCCCTTCCATTTAGAGTACAATTTTCCCTTTATATCGTAGTTTCCATCATCCCCAGATTCTAAGGTTGCCTGATATGTTATAGAAGAAAAGCAAGAATCAGCAGCCAGCTCAGGTAACTTATTCATACGAAAGCTATCTGCGTCTTCTATCAAAGCCATCCTTCCTTGTATATTGTCTGGCACATAGCCTAGAGGAACATATGGATTCGTAGCATCCAGATAATATGGCTTTCCCTGATAGAAAACCGTACATATCGCATGATCAATAGATGCAATAGAAGGATTTTCCTGCAAAGAATAAGGTACATCCCATGTCCCTATATCCGTTTGACGAGCATCAAAGCCTTGCGCCTTGAGCAAGGTTTTGAGCAAAAGAGCCATAGCCTTGCAATCACCATAACGCTTACGAATAGTTTCAGCAGGTGTTGCCGGTTGATGGGCAGAAATGCCTGCCTCAAAAGCCAAATATCTGATATTCTGCTGTACCCAGGCATAAGTATTGGCTATCTTGTCATAATCGTTTTTTGCCCCTTTCTGTATCTCTCTTAGTATTTCTTCCTGATTAGGAATAGAGCAATCCACATCAGCCAACTGATGAGACCAGACAAACATATCTTGCAGACTTTGGAATGCTCCCAACACCAAGAGATGAGGAGCACTATATCCCCAAGATGGAGAATTAGGTTCTATCTGCTGTGCAGGTAAGGAATGAATCACATAAGTAAAAACGGAATCTCCCTCTGCATTACATGTAGTACTTTTCTCTATACCAGCAGGAAGATTATATTCTTTTATCCGAAACTGCTGGAAGGCTTTTGGCTTGATTACCTCTATCTTCTTATGCTCTACATAATTAGCTTCACACAAAGGAATAGTTGTGAAATAAATAGGATTGAGATAGGTTCGAGTAAAAGAAGCCTTCAGAGTCTTGCCAACTTTTGGAATCTGATAGCTAAAGTAGCAAATCTTGGTATCATCGTAAAAGACATTACGAGGAATGGCTGACTTGTATTGTGCATCCCCCTTACACTGTGCCTTGTCCAAACGAATAAACTCTCCGTAATAAGCACATGGTTGAACTAGAGCGGAATATTGGGTTACACCATACTCATAATCCGTAGTGTTAACAACAATAGTCTTACCTGCGTCATCAGTTTTGAAGACGTATCTATCATTGCATTGCAATATATGCACATTGTCATCAGCTTTTTGAGCCGAGATGGGTTGCAAAAAAGCGAAGAGCAATACCAGCATACTATCTAAATCAGCAAGTCTGTATTGGAGCATTTTTCTCATTTTCATTATACTCTGCTTCTTTTATTTATTCTGTTTGCAAAAATAAGAAAAAAAAACGAGAACAAAGGATAAGAAAAGAAATTATTTTGTTTTTTGCGTTAAAAACATATCATAATAATATAAAAAAGACAAAAGTTACCAGCTGACGATAACTTTTGCCTTTTCACTTTATATTTCTATCTTTTACATCATCATCAAACCTTAAATTTCGCAGCCTGCTCCTCAATATAGGCAGCATCGCTGAAATAGTCGATACGCATAGCCTTGCGAACCTCATCCATGGTCTGGGCTGCAAACTCGCGGGCATCCTCGCTACCCTTCTTCAGGATATTGAATACCTCAGGAATATCCTGCTCAAACTCATGACGGCGGGCACGGATTGGGTCGAGCATCTTGTTGATGACGCTGTTCAGGAACTTCTTGCAGGTGCCGTCACCGATACCACCCTTCACATACTGCTCCTTCAACTCATCCAAAGTCTTGAACTCTGGCCAGAACTCAGCGAAATCCTCAGGAGTAGAGAATGCTTCCAGATAAGTGAACACGGCATTTCCCTCCAGATGTCCAGGCTCTTCCATGCTCATGCGTGGCTCACCGTTAGACATCTTCTTCACCTTCTTCCAAACGGTCTTCTCATCGTCGCTCATGTAGATGCAGTTGCCGAGACTCTTACTCATCTTCTCCTTACCGTCAGTTCCAGGAAGACGACGGCAGCAGGCAATCTCTGGAAGCAGAATCTCCGGCTCTACCAAAACAGGTGCATAAGTCTGGTTGAAACGGCGAACCAACTCGCGGGTTACCTCCAGCATAGGCTCCTGGTCCTCACCGGCAGGCACGGTTGTAGCCTTGAAAGCGGTGATGTCGGCAGCCTGACTCACAGGATAGCAGAAGAAACCGAGCGGAATGTTTGCCTCGAAGTTACGCATCTTGATCTCAGTCTTCACGGTTGGGTTACGCTGAACACGAGATACGCTGATGAGGTTCATCAGATAGGTAGTCAACTCAGCCAACTCTGGAATCATACTCTGGATATAGAGTGTACACTTCTGTGGGTCGAGGCCCGCAGAGAGATAGTCGAGAGCCACCTCTGTAATGTTCTGTCGAATCTTCTCAGGATTGTCGGCATTATCAGTCAAAGCCTGAACATCAGCCATGAAAACGAACATTCTGTCGAAGTCGCCAGCGTTCTGAAGTTGTACTCGGCGCTGCAGAGAGCCGATGTAATGACCCAGGTGAAGTTTACCTGTAGGACGGTCGCCCGTCAATATAATCTTTCCCATTTTCTTGCAATTTATTATTATTTTTGTGCAAAGGTACAACAAAATATTGAGAAACTGCAAGAAATGGTGAAAAAATAACAAAATGAGCGGGAGAAGGAAGGGATAGGTGAACGAAAAACGGGGCACCCCTGAGGATGCCCCGCCACCAATTAAAATAATTGATTGTCGCATTATAAACTTACCGTACTACTTAGCGATCATGATCGTTACACGGTTCTCTGCGTTTTCTGCAAAAGGCTGCACACGTGCACCCTTAGATTCTTCTGTAATGCGCTCTGAAGGTATATTATATTTCTTTGTCAGCATCCAAACCACAGCTGCTGCTCGCTTGGCAGCGATGCGGTCGTTGATGACGTCATTGCCTGTACCCTTGTCAGCATAGCCGGTTACTACAACCTTTGCCTCTGTGTTCTTGTTCAGGAAGTCAACCACCTCACGGATCTTAGCATCCTCAGAAGGAGCTATCTTGTAAGAATTGATGGTGAAGAAGATGTCACGGCGAATCTCCTCTACCTTCTTCTCTACAGGAGCTGGCATTGGCTCTGGCTTAGGAGCTACATATTCCTGCTTAGGAGCTGGTGCCGGAGCAGGTTCCTCTACCGGCTTAGCCTTCTTGGTATAGCTCTTGCCCAGATTGATGCGTACACCTGCCAGTGCATTGAAGTACCAGTCAGGGTTATCTGCCTTCTTAGAGTTGTACTTGTCTGAAATCATGTTGGCATTGCCTTCGAGCATGATGCTCACAGCCTTGCTTACCTTGAATTCCAGATCGATACCGGCTCTGCCGTATGGGCGAACCTTCTTTCCCTGCCAGAGATATTCCAGCAGATAGTTGTTCTGATTCTTGATGTTGGCAGCCAGGTCGTTTACTTCCTGGTTGGCTCCTGCCCAGTTGATACCACCACCAACGAAGGCAGTAGCGTTGAACACGCGGTTCGGGTTCCAGCCACAGAAGAGGTTAGAGAGGTTGAACATAAAGTCCACACCCGGAGCTACATATTTCCATTTGTAGCTGGCGGTATACGGAGTACCGTCCTTGGTAGCCTTGTATCCGTTCCATCCGCCCTTGCTCCAGATACCGTTAATCTGACCACGGAGTCCGAAAACAGGAGAGAACTGGTAGCCGATGGCACCCTGGAAGTTAGGAGAAAGCAGGTCTGAGAAGCTTGCCTCACCCACAGTATATTGCCCACCAGCCTGAACATCCAGGAACCAGTGACGCTTAAACTGATATTCGTTTCCGTCCTTGTCTGTGTAGGATGCTTGCGCCATAGCGGCTGTAGAGCCGATGGCTAACATGGCCGTTGCCATGAGCAGTTTTATTGATTTCATAACTTTCTACATTAAATTTTATTTCTTTACGAATTTCTTTCCATTCACAATGTAGATACCAGAACGATTCATCTGCTTTACCTTACGTCCCTGGACATCATAGATTACATTGTTCTTCTCAGTAGAATTCACAACATGTTCGATACCAGTAGCCTTATCATTGTCTACTTCAATTGTAATCGTCATTCTTGGGTTTGTATGACAGTCACTGGCTTGGGTTGTGGTCTTGTCCTCAAGGAACTTTCCAAAGTTTGTATCTCCGAAGGTTCCCTGCAAAATTACGATAGCGTAACTATTGGCTTTTAATTCACCTTCTCTAATAGGAGTATCAAAAACTAACAGCAATGTCGGCGTTGTCGGATCTTCTGGATCTACATAGCTTTCAAAGTGTCCTGTACGAATCGTCTTGTTGTTGTCGTAAACTGCAAGTCTCACTTCTCTATCAGAATTAGCAACCAAGCCATCATAGTATCCAATGTTTTTAATCATAAATCCATTCAATGCAACATCCTTGACAAAACCTGATATATCAGGCAACATCTGGTATATTGAATAATCAGATTTAAGATTTGGATCTTCAGGAGAGCCGCCCTTTCCTATCGTAAAGCTTTCCTTGATAGCTTGTGTCTTTACTTCCTTATTATTCTTTTCATAATGGAAGGTTCCTTCTGGGATTACCAGCTGATAGCTAGCCTTTGCCAGGTCAGTCAACGCAACAGTAAACTGATTGTCTTTTCCTGTTACCGGAGTAAAGGTAACGTCTTTCACACGCTCACCCTTCTCATTAGCAATATAGGCATCAGCATCACTCATTACTGTAACATGAGTCAACCCATCGAAAGAAAGAGTCAGGAGATCGGCATTGCTTCCTACTATTGCAGGTGTCAACTTGTAAACTGTCTTTACGGTCTTGATAGCAGCAGCCGGTTTTTCAACCTCAACGAATGCGAAGGCACTGGTCAGACTGCTTTGCCAATATGGAGCAGCAACATCTGCTTCTGTCTGATATTTCTTGTCTGCATGATTGCACAAAGCATAAGCAACGCTAGAGCTTCCCGTTACAGACGGATAAGATCCCTCGAATGAGAAAGTACCCAATGCTTTGTCTGCATCAAAGACATCACCCGATTCGAGTTGTACTGCAGAGCCATCCAGTTTGGCAATTCTAAGTTTGCTTACTTCTGCACCTGCATCAGCTGTCACTCCATTGACATTCAGCATATTGTCATCAGCATCACCCAAGGTGAACACTCCGCTATTGTCTAACGCCTCAAATGCAGAAGCTTCATCTATATTGTCTACTAACAGAACCTGTTTGTTACTTACGGCAAGATACTTTCGTTCATTCTTCTTATTTACACTGGCTATCTTATACCACTTCTTGTTCTCAGGAAGAAGAACATCCGTTTCATTATAATAAGCATCAATAGCAGCCTTGAATTCTGCATCTGTTGATGCCTCATTCCCGACAACTTCGTTCAAAGCAACATAAGCGGCACTGGTAACCTTAGGATAGCCCACCGAATTATTCTGCAACAATTTCAGAGCTTTCAAATATGCGGCAGAACCGACAACAACATATTCTACATCAAAAGCCTTATTGTAGCGTTCCCATTCGGCATCGCCCTTCTTGTCGTTGCAAACTATATTAGCAGGAACAATAAGTTTATAAGTACCCATCTTTGAGATAGCACCTGCAGCGCCCTGTATTTCAAAATTAACTTTCGTATCAGATGCCTTGACAGCCTTTGCTGTCAGATAGTCGTTACCATCTTTCAGTAATTTCACGCTGGCAGCCTCATCTACATATCCAACCTTCTCTCCGAAGTCTACGGCAATAGTAAGAGGTAAAGTTTCAACGGTTCCCGCTGCAGGAGTAATCGAAACAGGACTAAAAGGAGCCTTGATGACAAAAGAGAATTTCATTTCCTTGTTCTCAAAGCCTTCCTTATCAACAAAACTCTTTGCAGGAACCGTAAGTGTATATGTACCATTCTTTGCTATCTGGCTAGCAGCAGATAAGGTCACCACATTGTCTTTTACAGTAGCAGAAAGCGTTTCGCTGCTCGTTCCATCAGAGAGTGTGATTTTGGATGCATCTTTAACCAGCATGTTGCGGTCGAATGTAAGATGCATGTTTTCAAAGTACTCTAAAACACTGCCATTCTCCAAATCACCTGTAGCTGTCAGAATGGTAGACGGCATGGTATAGAGTACCGTAATCTTTTTTAATTGAGCATTCGAAAAACTGTTTTTGTATATTAAGTCATGGATATCCTGCTTTTTATCATTAATCCATGTCTTGTATCCATCTTCCTGACTTCCTAATTCATCGTCTGTCACTCGAAGATCACCTACAGTACTACCTTCGGAGAAAGATACTCTGTCAAGACGTCCGATATCAGGTGCATGCACTTTCATCAAAGCCTGCTGACTGACTTTGAGATAATAGGAGATATCATGAGTATAGCGATTCGTAAAGTTTACGATGGCTGTACCCAATCCCAGATTACCCCACTCAAAACCAATAGTAATGTCGCCATTAGAGAAAACATTATCAGTAACGGGAACTTCATTACTATTACCTTCAGGTGGAGTTATGGAAGGAGTAAGGCTGAGTGGCTGACTGAAATCAAATACAACAGTGCGCTGTATCTGAGCCCAACCGGGGGCAGACACACAAGCCAGTAATATGACAAACAATGATTTCTTCATAATAGGTAAGTTTAAATGTTTTATTAGCGCATGTTCATATCTATTTCGTCAGTAGCCGTCTTTACACACAGTTTCCAAGTGCCGTCTACTTTCACCGGATTGAACATATAAGCTGTCTTTGCCGGTTCAGCGGTTCCAGCCTGTTTTGCCGTTGCAAAGGTAACATCATATTTCACATCATTGCAGCCTTGCAACTGGAATGAGTAATATACGCGTGTATAATCCAATACAGGGAACATCTTAAACTTGTTAAGATATCTTTGTCTTGTTTCTTCTGTGAGAGGTTTCACTTCTTGCGTAGAATCGGTATATTCATGCAAATTGGCAAGCACTGCGTTATAATCCTTTGCCTTGAGTTGCGCCATGGCATCATCACAAAGTTTCAACATAGCAGCCGTATCTTCTTCTGTCAATTCGCTTCTGAATTCATCAACCTGCTGTTCGCGACTTTTCTTTTTCTCACCGCATGAACATAATGAGAAGACCAATATAGCCAAGAGAGAATATAATATAGTTTTTTTCATACCCGTCACATTTTTAAATAAAAAGAGGGTGCGCCGCTCTTTTAGGCACACCCTCTAATTAGAGCTTAATTATTAATTTCCTTTTCAATAAATGTCTTAATCACCGATTGTACCGTTGATTGTGAACTCAACCTTAGTAGTAAACTCACCCCACTCGTAAGCGATAGTGATAGGAACTCTTACCTTGAAGGTTTCTACGTTACCACCATTGTTGTAGTACCAGATAGTACCGAACTTAGCCTTATTAGCCTCCATGAAGGTTGCCAAAGCAGCATTCTGACTTGCAGAGTTGTAAGAAGTCAAATCGTTGGTGTAAGTTACCTTACCCTTAGTCTTAGAATCTGTAGCAACACCACTTCTATTACCGCATCTGAGTTCAACGTCTCCACTAATCTTATCCATTGTAGTCCAATGACCGCCGCCAAGAGTTGTCTCAACGTTAGCAGGTGTAGTATCGATCGTAATAGACTTCACATTGTAGTAACCCCAGAACCAGAGGTGGTCACCCCACATATTACTCTGGTTAGCGACACAACCTGCCTCAGAAACAGTAGCAGTATTCCAACCACGCCAGTCGTACAACTTAAAGAGATCAAGAGCGTAGATAACGTTACCATTGGTGTTAGCATCGATACGTGGCTCTGTAGCAACATCAATCAAGTTGATTGGACGCTCCCAAGATGTCAGGAAGATACCATCCTTAACAAACTCAGCAACACCACAAGTATTCTCAGTTACAACACCTACCCAAGAGCGAAGCTCCTTCTGGATATTAGCATTCGCTGGTTCATAACCAATCGCATTCAAGACAGCCTTTGTTGTTTCATTCTTTATCAATGTAATCTCACTAGTAGCAGGATCCAATGTTGCAATTTTAACATAAGAAGTACCCTTTACTGCATAGAGATCTTCATTCATGAATGCACCATCTGCGTAGTCAATAGCACAACCCTCAAGAGTTTCCTGCAACTTAGCCTTGCTGAATACGTGAGAGTCACCAATGATATACTTGCAGAACAACTTGTTCCACTTGGTATCAGCAGCACTTCTCTGTGGAGTGATTGTATAACCACCAACTACAACAGGCTCAGGAACGAAGTAATACTTGTGAGGACCTACTAACTTAGCAACATTACCCTTCAAAGTAGAAGTAACCTTGCGGCTAATACCAAGAATATCGCCACCATTTGTAGGTTCCTTAACATCGAAGATAACAGCTTCCTTACCATTTATAGAACCATCAAGTCCCTTCCAGTACTCAGGAATCAACTCACCGAATGTCTGGTTCTTATTGATACGTGACAAGTTGTAAGTCAACTTAACATAGATGTAAGGATACTTAGCCTTTGCATTACCAACGTAACGTACATAGCGAGTTACAGTAACAGGATTTGCCTGATCATGAGTCAACTTCTCTAGATCTTCAGCAGACAAATGCCACTTAAACGCATGGTTAGTTGTACCCTCTGTATTAGCGAAGTACTCAATATGACCAAGATCATCAGCAGCGTCGTATGTACCACCCTTCTCAGGAGCAGCCTTGAACATCTTCAGATCCTTAGTAGTATTACCAGCAGCATCAGAACCGAAATTACCCTTATCATCAATAGTATACTGCTCATCGAAGTCCTTCTTTGTCATATTCTCAAGACCCTCTGTCAATACAGTTGCAGAGAACTGAGCCCATGTAGTCTTCAAATCATCAATACCATTGCAGAGGTCGAACTTAGCATCCTTTGTCAACAAATCAATTGCCTTATTAGGAGCAACCTCAGGGTTCTGACGTGTAATGTGAATCAAGATGTAACCATCCAAAACCACCTGGTCACCACGCTTAACGAGTACCTGAACCAATGGCTCACGGTCGATAGCTGTAGAAGATTCTGTGGTAGTAGGGTTACCGTCTGCATCAACATTCCATGCACGGAGGACACCAGCATCCTTGTTAACCCACTTAGCATAACGGCTATCAATTGTTGCGTTACCGTCTACCTTGTATTCAACGAGGTTGAACTGATAAGTCAAGCCCCAATCCTTACCTTCTTCTAATGACATCTCCTTCAGGTTAACACCAAGTTTATTAGGAGTACCAGGAGTAAACTGCTTAACATCCTCTACCAACATATGGAGTCCGAGGTAGCTTGCAATATCAATACCCTCTGCGCTGTTATAGTAAAGTTCGAGAGCTGCACCTGCTGGATCTGCCAAAGCCTCCTGAGGTGAGTCGTAAACGTGAACCTGAGCAGTAGCATCAGCAGCAGTTGTACCGAATGTATTAGCAGTAGGAATACCCTTTTCGTCACCCATACGGGTATTAGGCAGACCTAATCCAGCATAATGAGGTTTCAATCTCCAGTACAAAGCCTCGAGGTAAGCCTTCTGTGGTTGAATCAGAGCATAATCAGAAGTAACCTTGCCTTCAGCTACTGTACTTGCAGCAGTCTTAGCCTGCAAAGCAATCGTATTAGCTGTCTCATTCTTATCTTTAACAGTTGGGAATGGTTCCAACTTTTCAGGATGCTGAATCTTCAAACCTGCTGTAACAATACCATTAGAAGTATTGAAGAGAGCCTTACCTGCATCGTTCGTCTCTGGAGAAGTAATATCGCCAAGATCTGAAGCAGTAGCACGAGTATGATAATTCAAGATTGTTGGCTCAAGAAGATTGAAACCCACAATATCCTCGTATGCCATATCAGCATTTGATGGATTCATGTGATACTTAACACCCCAAGCAGGACCATAATTAAATTCTGTTGTAACCGCAGGAACTGGACGATTAGCCAATCTATCAGGCAAATAGTTATCGAGACCTGTGACAGTCTTAGCTGGAGAACCAGGGCCAGCAGTAAGCAAGCGGCTTTCACCTCCAAGTCCTGTTTTATGTGTCAAGTAATCACCATGCAAGTAGTCATAAGTCAAAGTCTCAATACCATCCAAGTAGAGATTTGGCATGAATACCAAGCCTGTCAAATCACCAGTAAGCGAAATAACGACCTTTTCACCAGAAATACCCTTAACACCTGTGAGGATCAAGTTTTGCTTATCCAGAGAAGCGGTGATAGAGTTTGGAGTTTCTGAAACAAACTTAACATTACTCTGTTTTACCTTCTTGCCATCCTTGTAGATATCGAAGTAACCAGATTCAGCATTAGGAACATAGTACTCATAAGATGCTGCGGATGCGCTTGTACCTGCATCACCCTTGTCACCCTTGTCACCCTTGACGCCTTGATCGCCCTTCACGCCTTGATCGCCCTTCTCGCCTTTCTCGCCCTGAGGACCACGAGCCAAGTGGTCAGTCTTTTTACTATTCTCATACCAGTAACCATCGGCACCGATAGTCCATGCAGTACCAGGAGCGCCATCCTTACCATTTGAAATAGTGACTGATTTTCCATCACTGAGCTTTACAGTAATACCATCACTATTTTCTGTTACTCCGGTAACAAGACCACCACCCTTAATCAAATTCTGAATGGTCTCAATTGCTTTTGCATTAGAATCAATCTGCTGTTGCAAATTGCTAATGTCATCATCGTAGTCCTTACAAGAAGTAAATGTGCTTACCGAGGCAATTGTCAATGCACCCATAAGCAGCGCGCTAAAATACGTTCTTTTCATACGGTAATAATTTATAAAGTTATACGATTTTCCTAGCCTTTCGGAAGGAAGTTATTAATTAATTCTCTATATCGAATTAAGAGTTCCGTTTGATGAAAAGAGTCTGCACTCTTAGAAAAGTTCTTTTTTTCAGTTTCAAAGGTCCTCTTAGAAAAGTTATTTTTTATCGTTCTTAAATATCGTGGCTTTTATCACCACTTAGTTTTTATCGTTCTTAAATATTGTGGCTTTTTATCGCCACTCAGTTCTTATTGTTTTTATCATATCTCCAGCCGGGAGATTTTTTATGTTGCAAATATAAGTATTTTTTTCGAAACTTGCAAGTTTTTGAGCATTTTTTTTTCAAAAAAGGCTATTTTTCTTATGTTTTTTATAAAATAGCCCCCATATTGGGCTTCTAATCCGTCCATTTTCCCTGTTTTTCTCCATTTTGCCGATATAAAACCTACACCTTATTATATATAGGGGAGATTGGCGGTCCTACACCTTATTATATATAGGGACCATCTAGATGCGAATGTATGAGTATCTACCAGAAATGTTGTTTTCTGCAGATTACCGAAAAAAATCCATTTTTCTTTGGTATTATTCCCAAATAGTTGTATCTTTGCACAAAATTACAAGTAATACTGGAGATATGAAGCAAGATACTAAACGAATACCTTATGGACGCAATGACTTCGTACAAATCATAGAGCAAAACAATTACTATGTGGACAAGACGATGTATTTGCCAGCATTGGAAGATGAGGCGGTAAACCTCTTCTTTATCCGTCCTCGCCGTTTTGGCAAGAGCGTATTCATCAGTATGCTCCAAGCTTATTATGATTGTAGCATGAAGGATAAGTTCAAGGATCTGTTCGGCAATCTGTGGATTGGCAAGAATCCTACTCCCCTTCAAGGTAAATATCTGGTTCTCTATCTTGATTTTTCGCAAGTAGGCGGACGTATCGACCAACTGGAAGACAAGTTTAACCGTTATTGCAAAGTGAAGCTGGATAGTTTTGTGGATGTCTACCGTCAATACTATTCGGAGGATTTTGTAAAGAAGGTCTTCGAGGCGGAAGACGCCGTAGACAAGTTGATACTTATCAACGACGAATCGAAGAAGCTGAATCTTCGTACCTATCTCATCATTGACGAATATGACAACTTCACCAATACGGTGCTCAACGAGCAGGGTGAAGGAGTGTATCGTGCCATTACCCATGCTGAGGGTTTCTATCGTGATATCTTCAAGAAATTCAAAGGTTCGTTTGAACGTATCTTTATGACGGGTGTGAGTCCTGTGACGCTCGATGACGTGACCAGCGGTTTCAACATCGGATGGCATATATCCACCAAGAAGCAATTCAACCAGATGTTAGGCTTTTCTACAGAAGATGTCTATCAGATGTTCAACTATTATAAGGAAAAGGGCGAAATTGCAGCCAATGCCAACATTGATGACATTGTTAACGAGATGAAACCCTGGTATGATAACTATTGCTTCTCGAAGAGTGCCTTGACATCTCAAAGTAAGATCTTCAACTGCGATATGGTGTTCTATTATCTGCGCAACTATCTGAGCTCTGGCAAGGGACCTGAAGAGATGATAGACCCTAACACCAAGACCGACTATAACAAGATGAAAAAGCTCATCCAGCTCGACAAGCTAGATGGCGACCGAAAGGGCGTGATTCGCACGATTGCCGAGACAGGAGAGATTGTGACTACACTCTATGACACCTTCCCTGCAAGAATGATAACAGACCCGCAGGTATTTCCAAGCCTGCTGTTTTATTATGGCATGCTTACCATCAAGGCTACGAGAGGAGCAAAGCTTATACTCGGAATTCCGAACAACAATGTGCGCAAGCAATATTATGAATATCTGTCAACCGATATGCTGCAGCCCCAAGAGTAGAAGTTCTAAGGCAGGGGACTCAACTGCATAAAATCATCATGCAATTTGAGGGTTGGAAACTAAAGAACATGAAGGAGGTATAAATATCCAGAGAAGAGGGTGTGTCATCAGTCCATGACGCACCTTCTTTTACTTTTAATAAAGGCTGGGCAGCAAGCCCCGAACGCCTAACAGACTAGCGAATCGTATTACACCAAGCCGCCTCATTCTGATAACTCAAGTGCTTCATTCTGATAACTCAAGTACTTCATTCAGCTAACAGAGCTACTTCGTTCAGCCAACGCAGTCATATTATTCAGCCAACGAAATTGACTCTTCCACCCAACGAAGTCGAATCTTTAACCCAACGAAATCGAATCTTCCGCCCAGCGCAGTCGTATCTTTAACCCAACGCAGTCATATCTATCGACGCAATGAAACGTATGAACTTGTTAAATGACGTACATGATTTCATCTGCTTACTTAAACTGGCTGGAGTCCCTATACCTTATCATATATACTGGCATTGATGTGAATATCGGAAAAGTATCAATGACGATGTGATAGACTGATACAACGATATGCTTATCGAAGCTATCAGTATATGAGAGGGAGGTAGAGTTATTCCGCCAACGATGCTGGAGAAATTACGTCACGACGTAGCAGTAGCTACGTCACGACGTAACAATAACTACGTCCCGACGCAGTGACAGCTACGTTGTGACGCAGTTTCAGGAGCATCCTGCCCATTATCAAGTAAGGCTCTTTTGAAGTTCGAAAGAGCCTTTTTTGAAGTTCGAAATAGCTTTTTTTGAATCAAAAATAAGCCTCACTTCCATTTTTGGTGATAAAAAGACGAAAAAAGGGGCTATATTGAACGCAAAAACCTTGTTTTGTTCAGTCGATGCACCAAGCGTTCCAATGAATAGAAAAAATAAAAAACAAGCAAGAAGCACCTGAATATCAGCTAATTATGCCGGTTTTGGTATACCTAGGGTGTGGCAATAGGTGGCAATAAGGTGACAATAGAAATAGGGTCTATTGCCACCATTAAACCATTGTATACCAGTAAGTTAGTATGCGTGTGGCAAATGTGGCAATAAAATCGAGAGTAAACTGATGCAAGTAGCTGCGTTGGCCATCGCAAGTACTTGCGAAGAGCAATGAAGCCTGTTTCGAAGGGCATCGAAACAGGCTTCATTTTTTTATTCTAGAATTCTGCGTTCTTTGGTGTACGTGGGAATGGAATCACGTCGCGGATATTCTGCATACCGGTTACGAAGAGAATCAGACGCTCGAAACCGAGACCGAAACCTGCGTGTGGGCATGAACCATACTTACGGGTATCGAGATACCAGTTCATATCCTTCATAGGGATGTTGCGAGCCTCAATCTCACCCATCAGCTTGTCATAGCTCTCCTCACGGACAGAACCACCGATAATCTCACCAATCTGTGGAAACAGTACGTCGGTACCCTGAACGGTCTGACCGCTCTTGCCACCGAAACCACTCTCCTCCTCGTCTATCTTCATATAGAATGCCTTGATAGCCTTAGGATAGTTGGTCATGATAACCGGGCGCTTGAAGTGCTCCTCTACGAGGAAACGCTCATGCTCTGAAGCCAGGTCATCACCCCACTCGCATGGGAACTCAAACTTCTTACCGTTGGCAATAGCCTCCTGAAGGATGCGGATACCCTCGGTATATGGAAGATGAACGAAGTCGGAATTCAATACGCCTTCCAGACGGGCAATCAGACCCTTGTCAATCATCTTGTTCAAGAAAGCAAGATCGTCCTTGCAATGCTCCAGTGCCCAACGGATACAATACTTGATGAAGTCTTCCTCCAACTCCATCAAACCGTCCATATCCAGGAAAGCAACCTCTGGCTCTACCATCCAGAACTCAGCCAGGTGGCGAGGAGTATTACTGTTCTCTGCACGGAAGGTTGGACCGAAGGTGTAGATGGCGCCGAGTGCTGTAGCACCGAGCTCACCCTCCAACTGACCGGAAACGGTCAATGAAGTCTGCTTGCCGAAGAAATCATCTGAATAGTCAATCTTGCCATCCTCGGTCTTCTTCAGGTTGTAGAGGTTCTTGGTAGTTACCTGGAACATCTGACCAGCACCCTCGCAGTCGCTGGCTGTGATGAGCGGAGTATTGAAATAGAAATATCCATGCTCATGGAAGTAAGTGTGGATAGCCATTGCCATGTTATGGCGGATACGCATCACGGCACCAAAGGTATTGGTACGGAGACGGAGGTGAGCATACTGACGCATGTATTCGAAGCTCTGTCCCTTCTTCTGCATAGGATAGTCGCTGCCGCAGAGACCGTAAATCTCGATGCTCTCGCACTGGATCTCAACACTCTGTCCGGCACCCTGGCTTTCTACCAGCGTACCTACGGCGCTGATACAAGCACCGGTAGTAATCTGACGGAGCTGATTCTCATCGACCTTTGATGGGTCGACTACTATCTGAATATTATTAATAGTAGAACCATCGTTAAGAGCGATAAAATCGACTGCTTTGCTACTACGATGGGTACGAACCCATCCCTTGACATTCACGATTGAGCCGTAGGCTGTACTCTTGAGCAAGTCTACAACTTTAGTTCTTTTTACTTTTTCCATTGTTAATTAATAGGTTAAAAAGGAGACTAAACAGATAGTCTCCTTTCTTATTATATCTTATTATCCTTATTCAAAAGCACCCATGCGGAGCATGTCTACCTCCTTCTCGGTAAGGAAGCGCCAGTCACCGCGACGGAGATTTTTCTTAGTCAAACCTGCGAACTGTACACGGTCGAGCTTGGTAACACGATAGCCGAGGCTCTCGAAGATACGGCGCACGATACGGTTCTTGCCACTATGAATCTCGATGCCAACCTGTGCCTTGTCGCGATCATCAGCATACTCTACAGCATCTGCCTTGATCTCACCATCTTCCAAGGTGATACCCTCACGGATCTGATCCATATCGTGAGCTGTCAGGTTCTTATCGAGGTGAACGTGATAAACCTTCTTCTTCAGGAACTTAGGGTGAGTAAGCTTAGAAGCCAGGTCACCATCGTTGGTCAAGAGAAGTACACCTGTTGTATTACGGTCGAGACGACCTACAGGATAGATACGCTCAGGACAAACATCCTTTACGAGGTCCATCACAGTCTTGCGCTGCTGAGGATCATCGCTGGTTGTAACATAATCCTTTGGCTTGTTGAGCAATACGTATACCTTCTTCTCCAAAGTTACAGGAGCGTCGTGGAACTTCACCTCATCGGTACGAAGGATCTTAGTACCCAACTCGGTAACTACCTCACCATTGACAGTTACCAGACCAGCCTGGATGAACTCATCAGCCTCACGGCGAGAGCATACACCAGCATTGGCGAGGAACTTGTTCAAGCGCAATGGCTCTGTTGGGTCGATGTTCTCCTCCTTATATTCGATACGCTTCTTCATGCTATACTTAGCATTTGGATCGTAACCAGGAGTGTGCTGACGGAAACCGCCACCACGGTTGTTGCCATAGCCACCACCCTGTGGACGGCCATAACCGCCACGGTTGTTGCCATAACCACCCTGCTGAGGACGACCATAGCCGCCACCACGGTTGTTGCCATAGCCGCCACCCTGTGGACGACCATAACCACCACGGTTGTTGCCATAACCACCCTGCTGAGAACGAGACTGGTAGCCGCCCTGCTGGCGTGGCTGATAGCCACCCTGCTGACGAGGCTGATAACCACCCTGCTCATCATTATTGTTGTAACGAGGACGATAGCCACCCTGCTGAGGACGAGACTGATAGCCTCCCTGCTGACGTGGCTGGTAGCCACCACGGTTGCTGTTACCATAACCACCACGGCTCTGATAGCTGCTGCGCTGTGGACGCTCGCTGCTGCCTGTACTCTGCAAGCCAGCACCGAAACCTTCAGGACGGAAACCGCCTTCGCTGTTACTGCTACTTCTGTCGCTGCTGTATGCGCGATGTGAATTGATACGAGGACGCTGTGTGCGACCTACTGGTCGATAACTCTTCTGATAACCACCTGCTGGGTTGTAGCCCTCACGGGTTCTCTCATTCTCAGAAGACTGATCTTGAGGTTTGTTTTCAAATTCTGAATCCATTTTCTTAAAATACTTAATAGCCTCACGGCTGGGTTAATAAATCTAATTTTTACTTATATATATGTACTAAAACTACAAAATTCCTTTGTGTATATTAGATACCTGTATAATTGCTTGGTGTGATTGCCATCAGTTCTGCCTTAACACTATCACTCACATTCAATCCATGGATAAACTCATGAATAGTTTCCTCAGTCATGTGCTGGTTGGTACGTGTCAACGCCTTCAATGCCTCGTAAGGATGTGGATATGCCTCACGGCGAAGGATAGTCTGGATAGCCTCAGCTACAACTGCCCATGTATTATTCAAATCTTCCTGCAGTTTCTCCTCGTGAAGAATCAGTTTACGCAAGCCCTTCAATGTACTCTGGATAGCAATGACGCTATGACCGAGAGGCACACCGATGTTACGGAGTACGGTACTGTCAGTAAGGTCGCGCTGCAAGCGGCTAACCGGAAGTTTCTGTGCCAGGAACTGAAGAATGGCATTGGCTATGCCCAGGTTACCTTCACTGTTCTCATAATCGATAGGATTCACCTTGTGAGGCATCGCACTTGAGCCTACCTCACCTGCCTTGATCTTCTGCTTGAAGTAATCCATAGAGATATACATCCAGAAGTCACGGTCTAAGTCGATGATAATGGTGTTGATACGACGGATGGCGTCAAAGATAGCGCCAAGGTAGTCATAGTTACTGATCTGTGTGGTATACTGCTCGCGTTCCAAACCGAGTTTCTCACTGACAAACTTGTTACCGAATGCTTTCCAGTCATACTGTGGATAAGCTACATGGTGAGCATTGTAGTTACCGGTAGCACCACCAAACTTAGCTGTAATCTTGCAAGCCTTGAGCGAATTAAGCTGCTCGGTAAGACGGTAAACATAAACCATGATTTCCTTGCCCAGGCGGGTAGGTGAAGCAGGCTGTCCGTGAGTCTTAGCCAGCATAGGCACATCCTTCCACTCATCAGCATAAGTCTGGAGCTGTGCAATCAGCTCTTCAACCTGCGGATAGAAGCACTCTTCCAAAGCCTCTTTTACAGAGAGAGGCACACTTGTGTTGTTGATATCCTGAGATGTCAAACCAAAATGGATAAATTCCTTGTAAGCATCCAGGCCTCCGATCTTATCGAATTCTTCCTTGATAAAATACTCTACAGCCTTTACATCGTGATTGGTAATCTTCTCGATGTCTTTTACGCGCTGTGCTTCATTTTCGTCAAGATTACGATAAATGTCACGCAGACGTTCGAACAGCGACTTGTCGAAAGAAGCAAGCTGTGGCAAAGGTAACTCGCATAGAGTAATGAAGTATTCAATCTCTACGCGTACACGATAACGAATGAGAGCATACTCTGAGAAGTAGTTAGCGAGCTGCTCTGTTTTTCCCCTATAACGACCATCAATTGGTGATATGGCAGTCAATAAATCTAAATTCATAACAATACGTATTATATATAGGGTGCAAAATTAATGAATTATCGTGAGAAAACAGAGAAAATAGTGATAAAATAATTTAAAAGCATAAAAAAAGGTCTCTCAACATTTGTTGAAAGACCTTCACCTTTGTGGGCGTTGACGGATTCGAACCGCCGACCCTCTGCTTGTAAGGCAGATGCTC
>OLFS01000208.1_pt1 | contig 60810 bp, 58 predicted proteins | sample 1605491 | NCBI WGS metagenome assembly OLFS01 (sample SAMEA3888921, study PRJEB22519) | human gut metagenome | biome: human gut; feature: human-associated habitat; material: faeces | place: Denmark | collected 2011 | reverse complement strand
GGTTGGATCACAGTACAGACAAAATCAGCCATACGAAAAAAGCCCGGCACAAGCCGGGCTGAAAGAGACGTACTTTGCTATCTTCCGCGGTCCGTTCAGAACCGCAGTCAGAATCATTAGAAGCGGTAGCCAACACCCACCATAAAGGCCATCGGGTCGATATGCGTTTTGAAGGTGCCAACACCATCAACTTTAACATCTGTATCGATATCCATGATCCAGGCTGAACCGTTTACAAACCAGCGATCTGTAACCGCCATATCGATACCGACCTGACCTGCCAGCCCCCAAGAGTCGTCAAGGCTGATATTGGCACCATCAAGTGCTCCCACCCCCTTCTCATCAAAGAAGGTGGTGTAGTTCACACCCACACCAACATACGGGCGAACCTTGCTCTGGGCATCGCCAAAATAGTACTGGGCCATCAATGTGGGTGGCAGATGTTTAACCTTGGCAATCTCACCAAGATCGCGAGTACTCACTCTATGGGAGAATGGGGTTGCAGCCAGCAACTCAACACCCCAGTTGTCGGTGATCATATAACCGAGGGTCAGGCCAAGCTGTTGATTACTGTTAATCTCAAATTCACCGGTACCCAATACGTTGTCACTGCTCTCCTGAGGAGAAACGATGGCCAAACCACCACGAACCAGAATATCACCAGCCTGATGGGCCATGGCGAAAGGAGAGGTCACTGCAGCGGCAATCATCAGAGGAAGTAATTTTTTCATCACGTAATCCCTTTTTTTGTTTTCATTTGATGCTGTAAGCCCGCTGACTATATGCCCTTGTAAATGCAGAGTTATTGACTTGGAGCAAAGGTTGCACAGAAATAAATCGATTGGTATGACATCTTTGCGCGCCATCCCAATCTCGTTGAGTCCCCAGACAACAAGCCGAAATACCTGTTTCGACAGGTTGTAACTACCCGCATCCAGCGCCAAAAGGCGCAAGCAAACCACATCTTATTGCACGGCAGTGCGGCTATTAATTGTTGTTTATATGGGTAAATCAGCGTATTTTTTGCGCCATACAAGTTACTGGGAAGTAATGGTTTATTTATGAAAAATGAGTCGAAATGGCAAAAGGTGGGAGCCTTTCTCGCGGCCGTGTGGGGAATCGGATCCTTTCTCTTTATCCTGCTCGGTTTTATTGTCGCCCTGGCCTATCTGGTATTGGTACGGCAGGGTTAATCCGGGTTGACAGAGTGCAGCAGGGTGATATTCCCCCCTTCGGCAAGCTGTTCCGGAGTCAGGCCCATTCCCTCCGCAGAGAGGGGACCAGCGTAGCCACACCACCGATTTCGCCCGCCGACTTTGGCCTGATACAGCGCCATGTCCGCCAGTTTGAAGCTGTGACTCCAGAATGAATCCGGGTACTCCGGGTGCAACGGATAGCGGCAGAACCCCAGCGACACCGTCAACCAGAGTGGCGCATCCTCTTTGCCAAAGCGATGCTGAGCGACACGCTGGCGCAGATATTCGACCCGCAGCGCCAACTCTTGCTCGTCATCCACCTGCAACAGCAACAAGAACTCCTCCCCGCCCAACCGGATGATCGGCTCGCGCTCTCCTGTCACCACCTTGCGCAGCAGATCCGCCAGCTGTTTCAGCACCAGATCCCCGATGTCATGGCCAAGGCGGTCATTGATCCGCTTGAAATGATCCAGATCCAGCAGCAATAACAGACAAGGTTTGGCCCGGTTGGCCTGCAACCAACCATCGAGATAGCGACGATTGAAACAACGGGTCAAGGGGTCGGTGAATGCAGCCATCTCCATCTGGCTGGATTTTTCCAACAAATCATCATGTTGCTGACTAACCTTGCTGGCCATCTCCCTGAACTTGCCACTCAGGGTCGCCATCTCGGCGCTGCTGTCGATATAGGGGATCAAGGTGGCATCTGGCCGATCGCCAAAGCGTTGCAGCGCCGACACCAGCTGCTGCAACGGGGTGAGCACAATGCTGTTGAGCCGATACATGGCGATCATGACGCAGATAAAACTGATAAACAGCATGCCGATAAAGGTCCAGAGAGCCCCCTCCATGACGCCACTCAAGATCTTTCTCTCCTCCTCAATCACCAGAGTCAGCACCGGCTGGTTATCGCTGTTGAGCAGTCGCACCTCTCCCCTGAGCCGGGTGAGCCCAAGGTCGATCAGGCGATACGTTATTTGCGGTTTCAGTGGTTTGAAGGTAGCAGTGACATCCAGATTGGCGTGGGAGATCGCCAGAGGCAGCGCGGTACGCTCCGATACCTGCTCGAGATAGGCCTTGTCGAGCCAACGTACAACCAGCAAGAAACCGTTGAACGGTGCCGACTCGTCACTGTTTCTGATCGGCTGCCACGAGTACATCAGCGGCCCCCACTGGGAAGCACGGATCCCGTGCAGATTGATGCCCCCGTGCGCCACCGAGCGCGCCCTTAACTGCTTTTTCAGTTCATCAAGGAAGTAGGGAAACTGGTCCGGATTGATCCCCGGCGCATCGGGTAGCAGGGTGCGCGTCCAGATTTCGTAGCCGGAGAGATCCATGAAGCTCATCAGGTTGAGACTAAAATCCCGCATCGGCATATCACTGAACAGGTTGGATTCGATGTACCCCCTGCTTTTGTTGTCCATAAAACGGTGACTGTCATCCCAGATGCCCCAATCCCGACTGAATGCATCCAGAGCGGCCACATCCGCCTGCACCGCCTTGGTCACGCGTAGCAGATGCTCCTTCATTCGTTGCTCCTCAATCCGGCTGGCGGCCGGGATCTGGGCCCACGCCAGCAGGACCAGCAATAGCAGGATCGCCCCCAGCCAGATGGGGAACATGGAGTAAGCCAACTGATGATCAATCGTGCGCGGAGCCTGAGCCATAACCCGATATATCCATTACCATGATGCTGAGATGCCAAGCCTGCCCACACTTGACGAGCTTCCCCCTATGCTCCCGATTTTTATAACAAAAAGGGGCCAAAGGCCCCTCGATTATAACGGCTTATCGCGCCAAAAGTGGCCGCAAAAAACGAGCTGTATGAGACTCTTTATTGGTGCAAATCTCTTCCGGCGTCCCCGTCACCAGAATGCGGCCACCACCGGCGCCGCCCTCCGGTCCCAAATCGACGATCCAGTCGGCAGTTTTTACCACATCCAGATTGTGCTCGATGATGACGATGGTATTGCCGCGATCCCGCAGCTGGTGCAGCACCTTGAGCAGTTGCTGGATATCGTGGAAATGCAGCCCGGTGGTCGGCTCATCCAGAATGTAGAGAGTCTGACCGGTATCCCGCTTGGAGAGCTCACGCGCCAGCTTGACCCGCTGCGCCTCGCCGCCCGACAAGGTAGTAGCAGACTGGCCGAGACGGATATAGGAGAGGCCCACGTCCATCAGGGTCTGCAGCTTGCGCGCCACCGCCGGCACCGGATCGAAGAACTCGCGGGCATCTTCCACTGTCATCTCGAGGATTTCGTGGATGTTCTTGCCCTTGTACTTCACCTCCAGGGTCTCGCGGTTGTAGCGCTTGCCCTTGCAGACGTCGCACGGCACGTAGACGTCCGGCAGGAAGTGCATCTCTACCTTGATGACGCCATCCCCTTGGCACGCCTCGCAGCGCCCCCCTTTCACGTTGAAAGAGAAACGGCCCGGCTGGTAGCCGCGGGAACGCGCCTCCTGAGTGCCGGAGAGCAGCTCGCGGATCGGAGTGAACAAACCGGTATAGGTGGCCGGGTTGGAGCGCGGGGTACGACCGATGGGGCTCTGGTCGATATCCACCACCTTGTCCAGATGCTCCAGCCCCTCGACGCTGCGATAGGGTGCCGGGGTGGACTCGGTCGCCTTGTTGAGCTCGCGATGAGCGATGCGGAACAGAGTGTCGTTGATCAGGGTCGACTTGCCGGAGCCGGAGACGCCGGTGACGCAGGTCATCACCCCGATGGGCAGATCCAGGTTGACGTTGCGCAGGTTGTTGCCGCTTGCCCCCTTGAGTTTCAGCCACTTGCCGGCGAGCGGCGTGCGCTCGGCCGGAATGGCGATCTGCTTGCGGCCGGAGAGGTAGTCACCGGTCAGCGATTCCGGATTGTCGATGATCTGCTGGGGGGTGCCCTGCGCAACAATTTCGCCGCCATGCACGCCCGCCCCCGGGCCGATATCCAGCACATGATCGGCGAGGCGAATGGCATCCTCGTCGTGCTCCACCACGATCACGGTATTGCCCAGATCGCGCAGATGAGTCAGGGTCTTGAGCAACCGCTCGTTGTCGCGCTGATGCAGACCGATGGAAGGCTCATCCAGCACGTACATCACCCCCACCAGACCGGCACCAATCTGGCTGGCCAGTCGAATGCGCTGCGCTTCACCACCGGAGAGGGTCTCGGCACTGCGCGACAGGCTCAGGTAGTTGAGACCCACATTCACCAGGAAGCCAAGCCGCTCGACGATCTCTTTCAATATCTTCTCGGCAATCTGGGCGCGCTGGCCGGTGAGGTTAAGCCCCTCGAAGAAGGCCAGTGCATCGCCGATGGACTGCTCGGCAATGGCCGGCAGGTTGCGGTTGTCGACAAAAACGTGGCGCGCCTCCTCCCGCAGTCGGCTGCCACCGCAGCTGGTACAGGATTTGTTGGCGATGTATTTGGAGAGCTCTTCACGCACCGAGTTGGATTCGGTCTCCCGGTAGCGCCGCTCCATGTTGTGCAGGATCCCCTCGAACGGGTGCTTGCGCACCACCACATCGCCGCGATCGTTCATGTAACGGAACTCGATCTCGGTGCGACCTGAGCCACGCAGGATCACCTCCTGGGTCTTGACCGGCAGATCTTCCCACGGCGTCTCCAGATCGAACTTGTAGTGCTCGGAGAGGGATTTGAGCATCTGGAAGTAGTAGAAGCTGCGCTTGTCCCAACCACGGATGGCGCCGTTGGCCAGACTGATGGCCGGATCGCCGATCACCTTGGCCGGATCGAAATATTGCTGCACCCCGAGGCCATCGCAGGTCGGGCAGGCTCCGGCCGGGTTGTTGAAGGAGAAGATGCGCGGCTCCAGCTCCGACATGGAGTAGCCGCACTCCGGGCAGGCGAAGTTGGCAGAGAAGGTCATAGGGGCAACCCCCTCCTCCCCGTCCATCGGCACTACCAGCACTATGCCACCGGAGAGGGTCAGCGCCGTCTCGAACGACTCGGCCAAACGCAAGGCAAGGTCCTCGCGCACCTTGAAGCGATCCACCACCACCTCGATGGTGTGCTTCTTGTGCAGCTCCAGAGTCGGAGGATCGGAAAGATCGCACACCTCGCCGTCGATACGGGCACGGATGTAGCCTTGGGCCGCCAGATTCTCCAGCAGCTTGGTGTGCTCCCCCTTGCGATCGCGCACCACCGGGGCCAGCAGCATCAGCTTGCTCCCCTCCGGTTGAGCCAGCACCTGATCCACCATCTGGCTGATGGTCTGGGCGGCGAGCGGAATGGCGTGGGTCGGACAGCGGGGCTCACCGACCCGGGCAAACAGCAGACGCAGGTAGTCGTAGATCTCGGTGATGGTACCGACGGTCGAGCGCGGGTTGTGGGAAGTGGACTTCTGTTCGATGGAGATGGCGGGCGAGAGCCCCTCGATATGGTCGACATCCGGCTTCTCCATCAGGGAGAGGAACTGGCGGGCATAGGCGGAGAGGGACTCCACATAGCGGCGCTGCCCCTCGGCATAGAGGGTATCGAACGCCAGAGAGGATTTGCCCGAACCGGAGAGGCCGGTGACCACGATCAGCTTGTCGCGGGGCAGGGTCAGATTGATGTTCTTGAGGTTGTGGGTGCGAGCACCCCGGACCACGATCTTTTCCATCTTGTTGCACGCTCGATACAGAAACCTGAGCGAGTCAGTATGGCATAGAGACTACTGGATGAATAGACAGTCATGAGATGAAATGCGCATCATCCGGCGCACGCCATCTGCTCTTTTTTCTCCACCAGCAGCCGCTCGTTTTGCCATATCCGGGCGGTGACCTCGACCCGATAGGGGCAACGCAAACCCAGCCCTATTTTGCCAACCGCCATGACCACTCCAGCCTGCAGCGACAGATTACGGCTCTGGCGCTGAGTCGTGCTCCCGGCGGCCCCTTCGCCATGCACCAGCAACCTGACACTCGCCGTCACGTCGCGCTTGCTGAGCAGCGTCGGTGCAAGTAACAGCCCCTGTTCGCTCCGCACCATATTGAGGGACAAGCGGATCGACGGATCGGGTTCCACCTCGGTGTTTCTTGCGCTTGCTGGTGACGCGACGCGATAAACAAGCATCAACCCACAGAGCAGCACCAATAAAAGAGGGGCCCGCAGGCCCCTGAATCCGGAGATGACCATCAGTTGCTACCAGAACCCTGATAGACATAGGCCATGTTATCGCTGCCATAGACAGTCACATTGGCAGTGTTGAGGCTGTCGGTTTGTGCTACGTCGACTTCATTATTGCCACCGCCCATGCCGCCATTGACGTAAACGTTGGCCACGTGTTTTTCACCGAACTGGCTCACGGTGAGCGTATTGTCGCTCCCCAGATAGGATTCGACCTTGGCATTGTTCAGCTCGCCATCCTGGGTCACTTTGACCACAGAGTCAGAGTGAGACGCATCGGCATAAGCCCAGTTGTCAGTGCCTTTCTGAGCCACGACCAGCTCGTTGTCCGAGCCCCAGGTCCAGGCTCCTTTGGCCTCAACGCCACGCGCGGCGGCAACCTGGTTGCCAGTGCCGTTCTGGTCAATATCGACCTTGTTGCGACTACCTTCCTCTTGCACTGCATTGGCATAGTTGTCGCTACCCAACTGATCGATAGTGACAGACCCACCCACGCTGCTGGCCAGCTGATCAACCACTGCCTGGTTATTGCTGCCATTCTGAGTGACCTGTGCAGTGTTGCCAGACCCTTGCTGGTTGGTATCGGCCTGGTTGCCATTGCCCAACTGAGTCACGACCGCCGTTTCACCAGTACCGCTCTGTCTGGCGTTGGCGATGTTCTCGTTACCATTCTGGGTGATGGTCAACATATCATCGGTGCCACTTTGGTCAGAGTCGATCTGGTTACGACTCCCGGTCTGGGTCAGAAGGGCGGTTTCACCGGAACCAGCCTGCTTGGCCAGCAGGTTGTTCCCTTGTCCGGCGGTCGCACCAGACTGCTGGGCTGTCACGCTGCCAGCGGTCCCGCTTTGCTCCACCGTTGCCACGTTGGCCAGCCCCAGCTGAGTGACCTCGGCAGTATTGTCATTGCCACTTTGCTTGACGACCGCAGAGGTGCCCTCGTTTGCGCCGTAACCGAAGTTGCTTGTACGTTGTGCGACTAAGGCCGTGTTATTGCCACCCTCTTGAGCCACGCTGGCAACGGCACCATCGGATTCGCGTTGATCGACATCCGCAATATGTCCACCTTCTCCTGACTGGGTAATGGTAGCGCTGGCATAATCAGACCAGTAGTTATTGATCTGCGCGCTGTTACCATCCGCTTGCTGCTCAATCACTGAAATGGCGCCGTTACCATCATCCTGTTTAATGAGAGCATTGTTACTGTCACCGAGCTGGCTCACCCGGGCCGTGGCCTCACCGTTGTAGTACTGCTGGGTAATCGAGGCCTTGTTCAGCAGCCCGCTGGTATCAATGGTCGCGGTCGATTTATTGGTCACCCCCTGCTGCAATACCTCCCCTTCGTTCTGGCCACCGGCTTGCTTGATATCAGCAGTGGAAGCACCGGTATTGCGCTGCTCGGTCGAGGCGAGGTTGCCGTTACCCTGCTGATAGATGGCCGCCTTGTTAGCCGTGCTCTCCTCGACCTGCTGGATGTACGCCAAGTTGCCGGTGGAGAATTGAGCCTGAGTCACCTCAGCCTGATTGCCAGTAGATGCCGCCCAAGCGGTGCTGGTCGCCAGAAGAACTGCCGAGGCAATGATGGTACGTTTAAACATGATTTCCCTCTCGTGCTAATGGTTGAGCCTAGGCTCAGTTGGTTTGAACGACATTTACTTGCTGATTGGCTCCCGTCTGAATAACGGTTGCCGCCAATCCATACCCGTTTTGCTCGATGTTGGCCTGATTGCCATCACCCAGCTGGATCGCCCGGGCCTGATTGTCTGCCCCTTGCTGACTGATCCAGGCTTCATTGCCGCTGCCTTGTTGCAGCAGCCAAATCCGGTTATTGATGCCCGCCTGATAGAGCTCGGCGCTATTGCCCTCGCCCAGTTGCGCGCCATTGACCCAGTTCTCATCTCCCACCTGGGAGAGCGCCAACTCATTGGCCCAACCCTGTTGCAGCAGGCGCGCCTGATTCAGCTCCCCTTGCTGGGTGAGGTGCAGTTGCTGCTCGCGACCGAGTTGCCACAACAGCGCCTGATTCCCATCGTTCTGCAGACCGGAATCCAGCTCGCTTGCCATCGCCAGCTCGTCGAAGACGGCAGGCTCTGCGGCGAGTTGCGGGGCGCCCGATATCAGCAGAAAAAAAAGAGCACTCAACAGGTGTTTCATCGCGCCATCGCCTTGTTGGAAAACGCCCACAGTATCCCTGTCAGACCAGAGGCGGCCTATCAGGCACTCCGCTGATTCGAGGATGAAAAGCGCCGCCCTGTCGCTGAGCAGAAAGTCTTAATTCGTATTCGATGGAGGCCAAAAAAAATGCCCTCCACCAGGGAGGGCATTGCGCGAGCGGGGAAACTCAAAGCAGCGGGGCATTGTCTTGCAGATACTCCTGCAGGATCGGATTGTCGATATCCCGCTGGTCAGCCAGTTGCCACAGATTGTCCCGTACACCATTGGCTATCAGCCGGATCACCCCGGACTCGATAGCCGACATGACACACATCTGTACCGGTTCGTTGGTGCTGAAACCGGCCTCGGCCTCCAGCAGGCGCTTGTACTCGACGAAACGGAATACCCCAGCCTGCACCTGTTGCGACAATACGGTCTTGGAGGTGGTGACACTGTTCAGGATCCGGCCTGAACGGATATCGACGGCGCGCAGATTGACCGTCACCTGATCGACCCGGTACTCCCCGCTGGCACCGATGCCGAAATACTTGGCCCCCGCCCCGCCGGTTCGCACATTGCTGTCATAGGCGACGATCCCCCCCTCGATCAGGATGTTGGCGGCGACCAGCGAGGGCAATTGATTGGCATTGTTGCCGGGAACATTGGGCTTGTTCTGGGCCGCCCGTACAATCTTGCGTTCGGTCAGCAGGTTCTGCAGCCCCTCTCGCTCCAGTGGCACAAACCATTGGGAATCCCACAAGGCCGTGCTCAGCATGGCCACCCCACCCTGGGTGACCGCCGTGGAGAAGTTGGACGCCGGTGCAGGCAGGTACTGACCGGTCTGATCGCGAAAATCGTAGACGGCCGCGACAATTTTCCCTTTTGGCTTGGGTAGACTGATCAGCTCCTTGTAAGAGACGGATCGCGGCATCAGGGTTGCCTTCTCATCGGCAACGGGCGAGCCGATATGGGTCGCACAGCCAGCCAGCGCAAGCAGGGGCACTATCAATAACAGTTGTCGTTTCATCGCGCCCTCAGTCGGCAATCAGGCCATTCACTTCGATCATGGTGGTCTGGTTGGTCACCCGGTCGGTGATCGAAACCACCAGGGTGCCATCTTCATCCACCACATTGATGGCAAAATCATCGGTCACCAGACTGCCGCTCTGGCTGCCATCCTTGCCGATATCGGCCAGCAGTTGGCTGATCAGGCGGGATTGCAGATTGGAGGTCAGGCGATCCAGCGCAGAGGTGCCGCTGCTACCGCTGCCACTGGCGGGATCCTTGTAATCATTCTGCGCATTGGCGGTGCCAAGCAGATGACTGCTGTTGAGAGGGTTACCCCCAAAGCTGGGGTTGACGGGGCGATAGACAAGCTCCGACGCATGGAGCGTTGGCGCTATCAGTGCAGCAACTAGCCATAACCGGGCACGCATGAGAAATATCCTTATAGTTCATCATGTTCCAAATCGAAGGTATCCATGAACAGGGTCGCGATCTTCTGCTGTTCGAGGGTCTGCCTGACCTGTGACCAAGCCAGTTTGGCGCTCTGCTCCTGCTGATTACGGCCGGGAGAGAGTGCGGTTTTAAAAATCACCTTCCGGTTATGAGTGATCCAGATCAGGCTGCCCCAGCGAGCTGTCGGGCGCTCATGAATCGTCAGATTTTCTCTGGCATCCGGGTCTTCATCGCTGCGCAATCGGGTAAATTCGTTATAAAAGCCCTGACCGAAACGGGTAAAAGTGCGATCCAGCACCAAACCATCCACATCCAGCCGATCACTCTCCTGCTCCGGCTGTACCGACTCCAGCGGTGCATCGGCCTCGGCCGCCACAACGGTCGTGCAGCCCCAAAGCAGCGCGAGGCAACACGCCACAGAGAGCGCTTTCATCAGTGGGAGTCCGGAGCATCGAGATACTCTTTGGCCCAGCTCACCGCCTGGATCCGGTTCTTCACATTCAACTTTTTAAAGACGTTATAGAGGTGGGATTTGACGGTGTGCTCGCTGACAAACAGGCTGTCGGCGATCTCGACATTGGAGGCGCCCGTCATCAGATAACGGATGATCTCCTGCTCTCTGGCGGTCAGCAGAGTGTCGTTACGCAGCAGATAACTGTTGCCCTGGCGATAGTATTCGACCAGCTCGCACAGCAGGTGGCGCGGCATCCAGTACTCGCCCAACAGGATTTTCTGCAACCCGGCAACCAGCCGGTCGAGCGGATCCTGACGGAAAAACAGACCGCAGATCTGCGGCCACATCAGCAGCAGGTCGCGATCCGTCGCAGTGGGAGCATTGAGCAGCACAGTGGTCGCCATGCCAAAGCGTTCGGAGATCGCCCGGTTCCAGCCCAATGACTGGCCAGAGCGGATATAGTCGAGATCGATGAGAAACAGCGTGCCGTCACACTGGTTATCTAGCTGATTAATCTCGTGGATTAGCTGGACGGGACGGCTCAAATGAGAGATGAGGTATGCAGCAAATGTGCTGGCCTGCACATTATTTTCAGTGACCAGTGCGATCGGGCATGCGGCTTTCATTGTGTGCTCTTCCTTGAACCTGTAAACCACCTAATCTGGCCGACTGAGTCTACCAAGGAGGTATGGGAGCACAATATTAAAAAAGTATGAGAATGGATCTCATAAATATCGTAACCATATGTTTTTAGTCGATTTAAAAACCGATTACAATTCGCCAATCAGCCAGCATAACAGGAATATATGGCAGAAATGTGATGCCGGACGCGCCGGAAACAGCTGCAACCCGACCATCACTGCAGCAGGAGCCAACAGTTACCTTTGGCACATCAAGCAGGTTAAGGATGCTGCCAATCCGCTTCGCAACTGTTACTATGACCGTCACATGCGTCTGCGGGACATTGCGCCCCGCACACAGCAACTAATCAGGTATCTAGTCGTGTTGGACCAGGTTTCGACCTGGCCGGTAAATAAGGTGGAAGAGAGATTATGGCCAGTCGAGGCATCAATAAAGTCATTCTGATCGGTAACCTCGGGCAAGACCCGGAAGTACGCTACATGCCGAGTGGCGGTGCTGTGACCAACATTACTCTGGCTACCTCCGAAACCTGGCGCGACAAGCAGACCGGTGAGCAGAAAGAGCGTACCGAATGGCACCGCGTCGTCTTCATGGGCAAGTTGGCCGAAGTGGCTGGCGAGTACCTGAAGAAAGGCTCCCAGGTCTATGTGGAAGGCAAACTGCAAACCCGCAAATGGCAGGATCAGAGCGGCCAGGAGCGCTACACCACTGAAGTGCTGGTCGACAGCTTCACTGGCGTGATGCAGATGCTGGGTGGTCGTCCGCAAGGCGGTCAGGGTATGGGCCAGAACATGGGTGGCCAATCCCAGGGTAACTGGGGTCAGCCGCAGCAGAGCATGCCTGCCCAGCAGCCGATGAACCAGCAGCGCCCGGCACCGGCTCCGCAGCAGAACATGCAGCCACAAGGCGGTTATGGCCGTCCTGCCCAGCAGCCGCAATCTGCGCCGCCGGTATATAACGAGCCGCCGATGGATTTCGACGACGATATCCCGTTCTAAGAACAGAATATTGAAAAGGCCCTGATAACTCAGGGTCTTTTTTTATGCACTCAGGCTGAACCTCTCAGCCCGCAAGGGATATAACGCTTTATGGTTGCCTCCCCTACAGTGATGGATATTCTCCACAGGAGCGCTTTGTGAAAAGTGCAATGAAACTGCTCACCCCTTTATTGCTAATGCTGACCAGCATGCTCTCCGGCCAGTTGCAGGCAAAGCCACTCAAGGTCGGGGTCAGCTTTGCCATCCCCCCTTATGTCATCGAAGGCGAGAATCGCGGCATTGAGCTGGATCTGCTGAAAGCGGCGTTTGCTGGCAGCGACTATGAGCCCAGTTTTGAATTTCTGCCGCTGGAGCGTACCTTCCGCCTGTTCGAGTCGGGAAAGCTGGATGCCATCATCAACGTCAGACCCGGTATGGTTGATCCTCACGTTCTGACCCAGCCCGTTATCACCTTCCATAACCGGATCTTCACCCTGCGCAGCACCCACATCAGCACTCTGGACGATCTGCATTCAAAACGGGTCACCGCCTTTCAACGGGCAAGGATCATTCTGGGGGGCGCGTTCGCCACCATGGCCAACCAGAATCCCCACTATGAGGAGGTAGCCAAGCAGCAGGTGCAGGTACATCAGCTAATGCGCGGCAGGGTGGATGCAGTCGTACTGGAGGAGCGGGTGTTCTACTACTACCTCGACCAGCTGATCGCCACCGCCCAGGCAGGCGAGCACTACGAGCGCAATCAGGTCAGGCAAGCAGACCTCTTCCCGCCCACCGTCTATCACTTTGCCTTCCGAACGGCCGATGCCCGCAATCTGTTTGATAAGCGCCTTGAGGCGATGCGTCAGGATGGTCGTTATCACCAGATTTTCGCGGCTTACGGCGCCACGCCGTGAGCCACAAACATAAAAGCCAGCCGGTAAGGGCTGGCTTTGTACTGGCTCCGAAGGAACAGCAGTAGGGGAGCGTTACTTCATTGCGCTGCCGTTTTTCAGTTCTGCTTTCTGACGTTTGGCTTCGCGTTTCTCTTTCAGTGACATCTGCGGTTTTTTCTTGGCATCTTTGCCGTTGTGATGTTCTTTGTTACTCATCATCAAACTCCAAAAATGTTACCCAGACAGTTGGTTCCTCATGGGAGCCAGCATGCCATCCGAATCATCAACTTCAGTACGCTTGGTGGGATGGTGCAAGACCATCACCAAGCCCAGCATACCCTCCAGCGGCATCCGGATCCAGCCTCATTCTCGTCCAAAAAATGTCGCGCACAGCCCCTTGAGCGGGGAGGCCAAACAACCTCGACAGGAAAGACCAAAAAAGAGTAATTCGCATTATTAAATGTTGTCACGTTTATATTAATCCATCGTAGGCTAGATATTTTCACGGATAAATATAAATCCCTCTCATTATTTATTGCCGCTCAAGAGGCCACCATTTTAATAAGCATTCGCAATATCATCGGAAACATCAGGTTACAACACCGAATAGGTTATTTCCGGTCAGCCGGATATAATGCGCACCGCACCGAAATATCCGTTTTTATTCAGGAAGCTGTGACATGAACAGAAAAACCAGAGCCGCCATGGTGTCGGTCTGCTCCAATATCAGTCTGATCATCATGAAAATGGTGGCCGGTTTCGCCAGCGGCTCGGTCAGTATCATCTCGGAGGCGATCCACTCCGCCATGGATCTGGTGGCGGCCCTGATCGCTCTGTTCGCGGTGAAAAAGTCCGATCTCCCGCCTGATGAGCGCCACCCCTATGGTCACGACAAGATTGAAAATGTCTCCGGCGTCATCGAAGCACTGCTTATCTTGCTGGCCGCGGGCTGGATCATCTTCGAAGCTGTCGACAAGCTGCTCACTCCCAGCCCCATCGAGAGCATTGGCTGGGGCGTACTGGTGATGGTGATCTCGGCGCTGGTCAACAGCGGCGTCTCAGCCTACCTCTACAAGGTGGCACGGGAAGAAGAGTCAGTTGCATTGGCGGCCGATGCGCTTCATCTCAAGGCGGATGTGCTCACTTCAGCCGGGGTCGCCGTCGGTCTTGGCGGGATCTGGCTGGCCGGTCTGTTTGGCCATTCACTCGCCATCCTCGACCCGCTGGTCGCCATTGCGGTCGCCATCTTTATTGTCAGAGAGGCGATCAGCATGCTCAACGAGGCCTTCCAGCCGCTGATCGACCAGAGCATGAGCCCGGAAGAGCTGGCGATGACCAGCCGCATCATCACCGAATGCTGCCCTGCCGCCAGCGGTTTCCACGATCTGCGCAGCCGTCGTGCCGGACGCCGCCGCCATATCGACTTCCACCTCACCCTGCCCCCGGAGATGAGCATCGGCGAAGCCCACGATATCTGTGATCGCATCGAACACGCCATCATGGCACAGTTGCCCCACGCCATCGTGCTGATCCACGTCGAGCCGGAGGAGCAAGAGATGCCTTCACCGCTCGCCATAAATTGAAATGTGGCAAACAGGCGGGAAAGTGGCAGCGAAATAACGGAAAGTTGGCACAAACCCGCATTTTTACTGCCGGAAAGCCGATTGCATAAGAAGTGATCGGCACAACTGTGTTAGGGTGTCTAACCACCCTGCCGCAGGAGCGCGCCGTGAAAAAGCTGGAAATGAAAGATCTGACCGAGGCCGAAAAAGCCGAGATAGCCTTGTTATTGCAAAAGGCACAAGCCAATGCAGACCACCAGCTGACCAACGGAGAGCGGAACAAGATCCGCGAAGAGGGTCGCCTGAAAATTGTGGCCGACCGCGCCGAAGCGGCCAAGGCAGCCTCCAAGCTGGCTCGCGAGAAAGCCAAAGAGCGCGCCAAAAACCAGGTACTGCCGGAAACCTTCAGCTGGATTGATTCGGTCAGCAACAAGTTTCGCAGCAAGCGCTGATCCCCTCTTGCAAAACGCCCGCTGGCACTTGGTGCCTGCGGGCGTTTGCATGTCTGGGCGATGCTTGATGAGCCAGATTTGGCGCCGCCATTGATTTGCAGCCCAGAAGCTAATCGCAGCAGCAAAGAAGTGATTTACATTGTGAGTTAGAGAGAACGCCAACTGACAATCCCATCTATCGCCACCTTTTCATTTTTTCTCATATTTTTTGCCAGAACTGGCTACATAGTCAGGACAAAAAAGCCGAATCCGGTTTGCTACAGGGTGATATGAGTCTGCACTGATTTTTCTATGCCGTTGAAATGCATCATGTTTACTATAAAAAATGATATTTTTGGCTGTTACAAAACATTAATATCGAGATAAAGTTTGCTTTAAAAATGAGAGCGTGTTTTAATCTTTCTCGATGGTTCGGCAGTTCAGACCTGATTATGTTAGGCAGTCATTTTAGTAAAGCAGTGATTAGCATAAGCGTTATCCTCGGATAATTCTTATCAAATAATTCTCCTTCTTTAGTGCTCCCCATACGTATTGCTGACGAAAAATCAAAAATTGCCATTTAGGTGGCATTCAACACTATTTAAGGAAATTATTATGTCTAACAAAATGACTGGTACCGTTAAGTTCTTCAACGCTGAGAAAGGTTTTGGTTTCATCTCCCCGGCTGACGGCAGCAAAGACGTGTTCGTACACTTCTCCGCTATCCAGTCCACCAGCTTCAAAACCCTGGACGAAGGTCAGCGCGTTGAGTTCACCATCGAGCAAGGCCAGAAAGGCCCGGCTGCTGCCAACGTAGTTGGTCTGTAATTCAAGCCGGAGCATACTGCTGATGGCTCATGCCAACCGCTGACAGCTCTGCAAGAATTTAAAAAAACCCGCTTCGGCGGGTTTTTTGTTTTTCCCCGCTTTTTCCTCACTGCTCTCCCCTCCCCCGACCGCGTGATCCCTCCCTTACACGCTCTCACCGCTTGAGTCTTAGAATGAGCTCCGAATGGACTCAAAATGTAAAATAGTGACGAAAAAGTCAGGTTATCCGCTGTATTTGCCGCGAATTCTTGCTATTTTGCGCGCCACCAACGCAAACGATTTCCTTCACACTTTCAGGATTAGTTATGGCAAAGCAAGATATGGCCGCCCAAACAGGGACAGGCGGCTTTCTGGACTCTTATTTTTCCATTTCTGCGCGCGGCAGCAGCGTGCGTCAGGAGCTGGTCGCGGGGCTGACCACCTTCCTGGCGATGGTCTACAGCATCATTGTGGTGCCGAACATGCTGGGTGCTGCCGGCTTTGAGCAGGGCCCGGTGTTTGTGGCCACCTGTTTGATCGCCGCCTTCGGCTCCCTGCTGATGGGTCTGTGGGCCAAGCTGCCGATGGCTATCGGTTGCGCGATTTCCCTCACCGCCTTTACCGCCTTCAGTCTGGTGCTGGGTCAGGGGCTGAGCATTCCGGTCGCGCTGGGCGCCATCTTCCTGATGGGTGTGCTGTTTACCCTGATCAGCGTCACTGGCGTGCGCCAGTGGATCCTGGACAACCTCCCCTCCGGCATCGCTCACGGTACCGGTATCGGTATCGGTCTGTTCCTGCTGCTGATCGCCACCAATGGCGTTGGCATGGTGATCAAGAACGAAGGGGCAGGTCTGCCGGTTCAGCTGGGTGAAGTGACCGCCTTCCCGGTCATCATGACGGTGCTGGGTCTGGCTGCCATCTTCGGTCTGGAGCGTCGCAAGGTGCCGGGCGGCATCCTGATGGTGATTATCGCCATCTCCATCCTCGGCCTTATCTTCGACCCGAAAGTGACCTGGCAGGGCTTCTTCGCCATGCCGAGCCTGACTGGCGAGAAGGGCTCTCTGGTAGGCAGCATGGATCTGCTGGGCGCCCTCAATCCGGTAGTCATTCCGACCGTACTGGCGCTGGTGATGACCGCCGTGTTTGACGCCACCGGTACCATCCGTGCCGTGGCCGGTCAGGCTGGCCTCATCAACGAACGTGGCCACATCATCAGCGGCGGCAAGGCCCTGACTGCCGACTCCGTCAGCAGCATGGTGGCAGGCGCCGTAGGTGGTGCTCCGGCGGCCGTCTACATCGAATCCGCCGCAGGCACCGCAGCAGGTGGCAAGACCGGTCTGACCGCTGCGCTGGTCGGCGTGCTGTTCCTGCTGATGATATTCCTCTCCCCGCTGAGCTATCTGGTACCGGCTTACGCCACCGCACCAGCCCTGATGTACGTCGGTCTGCTGATGCTGGGCAACGTCACCAAGCTGGACTTCAGCGACTCGGTCGATGCGCTCTCCGGCATGCTGTGCGCCGTCTTCATCGTGCTGACCTGCAACATAGTCACCGGCATCATGCTGGGCTTCGTGGCGCTGGTCGTTGGCCGCATCTTCGCTGCCGAGTGGAAGAAGCTGAACGTCGGTACCGTCATCATAGCCCTGGCGCTGGTGGTCTTCTATGCCGGTGGCTGGGCCATCTAACCTGCCCGTATATTCCGGTTATAGCGAAGGGCCCTGCGGGGCCCTTTTTCATAGCTGTGAGGCCGCTAACAGTTTCCCGCCCGCTAGCCCTACGCCGTTTCAGATTGAAACATCCATCCCCCTTCTGCTGTTTCAAATCCGAACCAAATCGCCCGTCATTTTTATCCCTTTTTCTGTCGTTAGACTGGCTCCATCAACCATTTGCCCACCCGAGCGGTGGCAAGCCAAGGAGTGAGCCATGAAGAAACTGATCAATGCCGTCGATGCCGTGGTCCGTGAACAACTGATGGGGATGGCAGCCGCCCACCCCGAGCTCAAGGTACGTATCGAACCCCACTACATCACTCGCGCCGACTCCCCCGTGATGGGCAAGGTGGCGCTGGTCTCCGGCGGTGGCAGCGGCCACGAGCCGATGCACGGCGGTCTGGTGGGCAAGGGGATGCTGGATGGCGCCTGCCCCGGCGAGATCTTTACCTCCCCGACCCCGGATCAGATGTACGAGTGCGGTCAGGCCGTTGATGGCGGCGCGGGCGTGCTGTTTCTGGTGAAGAACTACACCGGCGACGTACTCAACTTCGAGACCGCGGTCGAGCTGCTGCACGGCGACGGCGTCAAGGTGGGTTTCGCCCTCATCGATGACGATGTCGCGGTCAAAGACAGCCTCTACACCGCCGGTCGCCGTGGCGTTGCCACGACCGTGCTGTGCGAGAAGCTGGTGGGTGCCGCCGCCGAAGCGGGCTACGATCTGGCGCGCTGCGAGGCGCTGGCCCGCCGCATCAACAACCAGAGCCGCACCATAGGCGTGGCCATGCATGCCTGCACCGTGCCGGCCGCTGGCAAGCCCTCCTTCACTCTGGCGGACAACGAGCTGGAGTTCGGCGTGGGCATTCACGGCGAACCGGGCATCGAGCGTCGCCCCTTCACCGACCTCAATACCCTGGTGGACGATATGTTCAGCGAGCTGGCTGACAATACCCCCTATGGCCGCACCCTGCGCCACTGGGACAGAACCTCTGGCAGCTGGCAGGAGGAGCACACCTTCATCGAACCGCTCAACAAGGGCGATCGGGTTATCGCGCTGGTCAACAGTCTCGGCGGCACCCCGATTTCAGAGCTCTATGGCGTCTATGGTCGCCTCGCAACCCTGTGCGAAGAGGCGGGCATCCATCTGGTGCGCAACCTGATCGGCCCCTACTGCACCTCCCTCGACATGACCGGCATCTCCATCACATTGCTCAAGGTGGATGATGAGCTGATGACCCTGTGGGATGCCCCCGTTCACACCCCCGCCCTGCGTCGCGGCTTCTAAGGAGAACCCATGTTAAGCAAGCATCACATCGTCAACTGGCTGCTCGACTGCGAACACATCTTTACCGAGCAGCGTGACTACCTCACCGCGCTGGATACCGACATCGGCGACGGTGACCACGGCCTCAATATGCAGCGCGGCTTTGCCAAGGTGGCCGAGAAACTGCCCGCAGTGGCGGACAAGGATATCGGTCAGGTGCTGAAAACCACCGGCATGACGTTGCTCTCCTCGGTCGGCGGCGCTAGCGGCCCGCTCTACGGCACCTTCTTTATCCGGGCGGCAGCCAGCACCGACGCCTGCCAGAGCCTGAGCCTCAGTCAGCTGTGCAAAATGCTGAGTGACGGGGTCGAGGGCATTGTTTCTCGCGGCCGTGCCGAGCCGGGCGACAAGACCATGTGTGACGCCTGGTGGCCGGCACTGGCCGCCCTGCAACAGGCGCAGCAGCAAGAGTTGCCGCTGAATGAAGCGCTGGACAAGGCGGTGGCAGCCGCCGCAGCCGGTACCGAGGCCACCATTCAGATGCAGGCCCGCAAGGGGCGCGCCAGCTACCTTGGCGAGCGCAGCATCGGCCATCAGGATGCCGGGGCCACCTCGACCCTGCTGCTGCTGACCGCCCTGCGTGACAGAGCGAGGTTGTGACATGATCGGAATCGTAGTTGTCTCTCACAGCGCCATGCTGGCGGCCGGCTTGAAAGCGCTGGCCGACCAGCTCGGCAGCCCGGCCCGATTGCTGCTGGCGGCCGGGGTCGATGACCCCGACCACCCCATCGGCACCGATGCCATCGCGGTGATGAGTGCGATTGAAGAAGCGGATGACGGCAGCGGCGTGCTGGTGCTGATGGACTTGGGCAGCGCTCTGCTGAGCGCCGAGACCGCCCTAGAACTGCTGCCACCCGAGTTAAGCGCAAGGGTGCGGCTCTGCCCCGCCCCGCTGGTCGAAGGTACTCTGGCCGCCGTGGTGGCGGCCGGTTCCGGCCTGACGCTGGATGAGGTAGCCGCCGAGGCGCTCGGCGCGCTGGGCCCGAAACAGGCGATGCTGCCAGCCAGCGTGGCGCAGGCAACCACCGAGACAGCCACCGTTGCCGACGACGGCTGGCTGCGCTGTGAGGTGGTGGTGGATAACCCCCACGGCCTGCATGTACGCCCCGCCGCTCGGCTGGTGGCCGCCCTCAAGCCATTTGCCGCTGAACTCAAGTTGCAAAAGGGGGACAAAGAGGCCAATCCCCGCAGCCTGACCCGGCTCGCCATGCTCAACGTGCGTCAGGGCGACCAGCTCACCCTGCTGGCGCGCGGCGAGGATGCCACCGCCGCACTGACCTGCTTCCAGCAGCTGGCCTCCGAGCGCTTCGGCGACTGACGCCGCACACCACTGTTTCAAGGGGCTGCACTCGCTCGCTGAGCCTGTGCAGCTTCATTCAAGACGAAGGAGTCCCGGCACAGCCGCCCCTTCGCCCCGATTCTTAATTAGTAAAGAGAGAGGGATAAAATATGGACCGCATTATCATCAGCCCCAGCAAATACGTGCAAGGCAACGGGGCCCTCGCCAATATCGGCAACTACGTCAAGGAACTCGGCAGCAAGCCGCTGATCCTTGCCGACGCCTTCGTCACCAAGCTGGTCGGCGATACCGTGGCCACCAGCTTCCACGGCGCCGGTATCAAGCCCGAGTTCGACTGCTTCAACGGCGAGTGCTCCCGCCCCGAGATCGACCGCCTGCTGGCCCGCTGCAAGCAGACCCCGTTTGACGTCATCATCGGCATCGGCGGCGGCAAAACGCTGGATACAGCCAAGTCGGTCGCCTTCTACCAGAAGGTGCCGGTAGTCATAGTACCCACCATCGCCTCCACCGATGCCCCCACTAGCGCGCTGGCGGTCATCTACACCCCGGAAGGGCAGTTTAGCGAATACCTGATGATCCCGACCAACCCCAACATGGTCATCATGGATACCGGTGTGGTCTCCCGCGCCCCGGTACGGCTGTTGGTCTCCGGCATGGGGGATGCGCTCTCCACCTACTTCGAGGCGCGCGCCAACAAGGTCTCCGGTTGCCAGACCATGGCCGGTGGCGCTTCCACGCTGGCGGCACAAGCCATCGCCGAGCTCTGCTACAAGACTCTGCTGGCCGATGGCTACAAGGCCAAGCTGGCGGTGGAGCAGGGGCTCTGCACCAAGGCGGTGGAGAACATCATCGAGGCCAACACCTATCTGAGCGGTATCGGCTTCGAGAGCAGCGGGCTGGCCGCCGCCCACGCCATCCACAACGGTCTGACCCAGCTGGCCGAGTGTCATCACCTCTACCACGGTGAGAAGGTGGCATTCGGTACCCTGGTGCAGTTGGTGCTGGAAAACGCGCCGATGGCGGAGATCGAAACGGTGCTGGGTTTCTGCCGCTCGGTGGGCCTGCCGACCAACCTGCATATGATGGGGGTCAAGGAGCTGGATATGGCGCGCCTGATGGAGGTGGCCAAAGCCTCCACCGCCGAGGGCGAGACCATCCACAATATGCCGTTCAAGGTCACTGCCGAGGATGTGCTGGCGGCTATCGTCACAGCCCACCAGCTGGGGCTGTAACCGCGCCACGACTGACCCTGCCATATAACACGGCCCCGCAACTGCGGGGCCGTTTCGTTTTGTGCGGGCCTCTTGGCGACGGTTCGCCGTCAGCCGTGATAGTCGGCGGGATCGATCTCGAGCAGCTTGAGTCGCCGCCAGAGGGTGGTACGGCTGATACCCAGATGCTGGGCCATCTGGCTCACCTGCCCCTTGCAGGCATGGGCGCAGCGCAAGATGGCCTGCCGCTCCAGCTCCGCCAGAGTGAGCAGCGGTTGCCCCACCACCTCGTCCGCTACCCGCTGATAACCGTGCCGAATGGCGGCGGGCAGCGCCTCCGGCGGGATCGGCCCCTGACCGGCATGAAGCAGCGCATGCTCGACGGCGCTGCGCAGCTCCCCCAGATTGCCGGGCCAGGGATAGGCGAGCAGACAATCAAGGGCCGCCGGACTGAACTGGCGTACCGGTTCGCGCCCCTGCGCCCCTAGCTGCTGGCTGATCAGGCCCGGCAGATCCGCCGCACGCTCCCGCAATCCCGGCAGCCACAGCTCGCACGCCTGCAAGGCATAGAGCAGCTGGCGGCCAAACAGCCCCTCCTGCACCAATTGCTCCAGCGGGGCGCTGCTGGTGGCGATGATCCGCACCTTGAGCGGCAGGATGCGGGCCGAATCGAAGCGCTGTATGCGGCCGGTCTTGAGCAGTTGCAGCAGCGCCGCCTGCATGGGGGCAGAGAGACACTCCACCTGCTCCAGCACGAGCGTGCCGCCGTGGGCCAGCTCGAACTTGCCCGCCCGCTCCTGCCCCGCCTCGTCGGACCCCATCAGCTCCAGCGCCATCCGCTCGCTCGGCAGCGCCTTGCAGTTGAGGGTAATGAGCGGCCCGGCGGCCCGTTCGCTGCCAAAGTGGATCGCCTCCGCCAGCTGGGCCTTGCCCACCTCCTCCTCGCCGCGCAGCAGGATCGGCCCCTGACTCTGGGCCGCCTGCCGGGCGTAGCGCAGCAGCTTGCGCATGGCGCTCGACTCCCCCACCAGCGCCGACAGCTCGGGCACCGTCTGGCGCAGCTGGTGAATGGCCCGCAGCCGATCTACCGGGTGCAGCAGGGCGATAAAGCTGACCCCCTCCGGCCCCGGCAGCGGCTTGAGGCTCACCAGCGCATTGATGAACTCCCCCTCCTGCGCGCCGAGCCGCTCCAGCGTCACCTCCACATGGCTGAGCGGCGTCTGCCCCCTGATGGCCAGCTGCAACCGCTGCGGCAGCAACAAGTGCTGCTCCAGCGGCTGGCCGAGACAGAGTGCGGGATCGAGCCGCAGCCGTTGTGCCGCCAGCGCGTTGAGGTAGCGCAGCCGACCCTGCGGATCCCAGGCCAGCACGCCGTCATCCATACCATCGAGCAGGGCGTAAAGCTCGCTCAGGTGGTGCTGGGACTCCTGCATCAGGGTCTCCATCTGCAACAGATGGGCCAGCTCGCGCCCGGCGCTGACGGTGAGCGCCAGATCGCCGGCGCTCGCCTCTTCCACCTTGCAGATCAACGCAATGATGGCGACCTGACGGCCATTGCTGTTGTAGACCGGGCTGGCGCAGCTGTGCCATGGGTGCAGGGTCTGGTTGAAGTGCTGGGGGCCGCTGACGCAGAGCGGCACGCCCTCCAGCGCCGCCAGATTGATGGCATTGGTGCCGATGCGCCCCTCGCTGAAAAAGGCGCCGGGGCCAAACCCCAGCGCCGCCAGCTCGTGCAGGGTATCCGGGTGGCCGGTTTGGGCCAGCAGGCAGCCACTCTCGTCGGTGAGCAGCAGGGCGCAGGGGCGCCCCTCCATAAATTCGTAGAGATCCTCGAGGGCCATCTCGCCGGTGGTGAGCAGATCCCGCTTGCGCTGGCGCAGGCTCTGCAAGGTCTGCCCCTTGGCGCTGTGGGGCGGGTGCCAGAGGGTGGCACTGGTCTGGTGGGCGCAGCGCAGCCAGGATGCCTGCAGATAGTCAGGCCAAGCGAGCAGCGGCTGAAGGTCAGATGGCATGGTCACAGCAATATCCGGCAAGATGTGAGCCGACCATTTAACCACGCCAGCGCCCCCGATTCAGTGACCTGCCTCAGAGGGTGGCAACCACAACGCCGGAGATATCGTTCGTCATAAATGCATCACGGGGCCTCAGGAGCCCCGCGATCACTCTATTTATAAACTCCTCCCTGACAATCAAGGAGCCATGGCTACGTCAGCATCCGCTTCACGCAGGTAAAGTGTTGTAAATGGGTCTGTGTCACTCCAGCGCTTGAATGTCATGATCCCTTTCGCTGGGTCAACGCCGTCAAGCGAAGTAATCCGTTGCTCCCAGCAAGTCCACCAGGCACAGGGTTCCGAACCAATTCCTTTCAGGAAAACCAGCGAAGTCATGCCCCCCGCCTGTTGTAGCAACAGGTCCTGTGTGCCGACACGCTGACCATTCACCGTCATTTTTTGTTTGCCAGAGGCACCAAGCCAACTGTCGTTTGTCACCAGATACCCTTTGAACGCAGTGGTAAACAGAGGACCAGACAGCGCAACTTGGTCATAAGCCCCCAATCCGGGCAGCTCAGCGGCTGTAATTTGAGCAAAGCTCTTGCCTTCTGCCAGCAGCGCGAGCACTTTGCTAGGGAGATTGTCCACCGCTTGACTACCCCACTCGGCATAGTTATGGCCAATCCACCACCCTTTCATTGCATCCCCATCAACCTTGTGCCGACGCATGACCTTGAACTCCTGGCCAATATCGTTACGGTTGAAGTCATATCCATCCAGCGCAATGTGCTGCCAAGTCACATGGATCTGCTGCTCATCGGCAGATACCTCTTTCTGTTGCACTTTGTACTGATGGAACAAGTAGCCATCCGGGTGTGAGTCATCGCTCTTGCGCAGCTGTTTCTCCTCATCCAGCAAATAGCGCTTCCCTTCCATGGTTAACTGCTGTAGCCCATCTCCCAGGGGGATAGATTCGACCACATTTTCGTACCAATAAGGCAAACGTGTATCTGTGTGGAAGTTGTAGTCCGCATACTCTTCGAACGAATCATCGAGAGGATTGGCCCAAACAATTTTTCCTGACTCATAACGCGTTGTGCCATTTTTGCGACTGAGCAGTGACTCTCGCTGATTGATGGAGCCATCAGCGTTCCAGTCACTCTCATGTGTGATACGTACACCGTCGCCTTCTTTAGCGTAATGCTCCAGTCGGCGGAAACCGGGTTGCCCCGGATTGTCCGGCTTGAACCAGTCGCGCGTCGGTGCATCGGTTTTGTACTCGATCATCTCGATGTCGTGGCCCGTGGCATTGGCATTTTTCGTCCACATCTGAACAAAATCGATAGTACTGTAATCCTGCGCTACGAACTCGGCTCGCAAGTCTCGCCCTTCATATATACGTTTGGGATCATTGCACTGATGTTCATTCAGCTCTTTGCAGTTGGTATCCTCGTCAAAATATTCCACCCACTTGGTGTCGTTCCCCACACTCAGCGATTGTCCCTTGAAGTTTCGCTCGCCATCCTTGTTAAAGTCATGTTCCCATTTTGCATAGCGCTCTATGGTTCCATCAGCTTTGCGTGTTGTCTCCAGGCTCCATGTGGTAGCGATCAGTGGTTTGCCATTGTATCTCTCATAATCGTTGGCATTTTTATCCCAGTAATATTTGGTACCTTGGCTTACCTCGACACCGCCCTCCGTTTTACGGGTGGCAAACTCAATGGTGAATGTTGCCTTATGAGTGTTGTAATTGATTTCACTCTTCAGGGTGGGAGCTCCCTGATCGGTGATCTGTTCATCTGTCAGTTTGTCGTAAATAGCAGTGGCTTGACCGCTTTTATTGTTCAGAGCCAAACGCAGGACATCCTGTTCGTTTGCCTCTGCTGGCAGCGAGGCTGGTAGCGCATCGGCGATAACTTTGGCGATAAACAGGGCCCGCCCATCACCCAACGCGACAAAGTCTGCATCCAGCATGTCTGAAGATATGCCCAAGCGCTGAGCCAATGCTTCACGAGCCTGTGCCAGATCGCTATATTTCTGTGTTTCGAGATGCAGCAACGTGGTCAGAGGAGATACGACTCGTTCTGCACCATTACTGCCCGAACCTGCAGGAGCAACCATAGTAAAGGCGGTGTCAACAGGTCCTCGTTCCAGATCGACGGTCTCGCCGGGAATGGTTTCCACATACACATTGGTGCGCGCTTGGCCAGGCTCAAGGGTGAACAGCACTCGCCCCTCACTATCTGACTTGGCTGAGGGTTCTGCTGCATCACGCAGGCCATTTCCGTTGAGATCGATCCACACCAATGCGCCCTGTAACACGCCATCAATCGCTCTTATCTGAAGCGTGGTTTTAGGCTCGGGTGGCGTTGTGCTGTCACCACTACTGCCTCCGCCACCACAGCCGCCAAGAGCGGTAATGATGCTGGCGGCCAGCAATGATTGAGTAAAAAGTTTCATATATCCCCCGGTCCCTGACTTTTTATATGGCTTGCTGTCATCCATGACGGATGCACCGACAGACCCCTTTAAATAACTGACATGTCGCTTTAGCGACTGTGTTGGTTATAGGCTCGTCGTGCATAAACCGCATCCCCCTATCGGGGGATCGGTTGCATGTGGGGAAGGAGAGTAGTGGTGTATTTAATGAGAAATATTGAACAACAAGTTAAGTAGATCGTTTTGGTTGTTGGTGCCAGTTTTATGCAACAGCATTTTTATTTGGCTTTTGCCGGTTTCGACCGAGACACCGCGAAGACGAGCGACCTCTGCTCCGGTCAGGCCACGTGAGAGCAAAGTAAGCACATCCTGTTCGCTCTTGGTCAGGCCATAGAGTAGCTCCATGCGTTGAAGGTGCCGCTCATGCTCCCATCGCGGGTCAATCAGCATCAATTCAAACCATCCGACGGGCTCTGGCAGTGGAATCCATTCGAGGATTACGCGATGAGATTCTGATAGAGGCAGAACAAGACGCCCTTCACTCCCACGGCTCAACGATTCCCGCCAAAGAGTCTGCCAGCGAGAAGGGATGACCAGTTGAAGGTCAACAGGGCTCTGTGTGATGCGATATTCACCCAGCGCCTGTTGCATGGCTCGATTGGCCAGCTGCAGATGTCCATATTGATCCACAACGGCGCGGGGACGATTATCCCGCTCCAGCAGGGCAGTCAATAGTGTACGCTCCTTATTGAACCTCTGACGTCGACGATAACTTCTGGCCCAACATCCCAAACCGTCGGAGAGCAACTGCAACATCTGTTGCTCAGCCGAGGTGAAAGGGGATTGTGTCTGATCCCGATGGAGAGTGATCGCAAACTCATCAAGGGTACTCAAAGGAACCAGAATGCACAGAGCATAGCGAGCCTGAAAACGCGGCACCATCTCTTCCCTGAACACGGGGTTGTCGATGCGATCAAAGTTCAACAGCTGATCAACGATGACAGCCTTGCCAGCGAGCATGTGCTGCATATAGGTATTGAGAAAGACATCGTCTGCCATGCGTTCAAAATAAAATGCCAAGTCAGAGCGAGAGTAGCTTTTGGTCCAAACGATGGCATCCTCAGGGGCGTGCCTTGGCGCCAGCACCACGCTGGCAGCGGATGCATTGAACAGGACTCTCACCTCATCAAACAATTTGCACAGGAGTTCATAGTCTTGCTCCGCTTCGTAGAGGCGCCCCTGCAATTCCAGTAGCTTCGAGATACAAATTGACATACACACCAACCTCCACTGTTAGCGTGATGATATGGGCACTACCCATTCTGGCGCATACAGAAGCCAGTGAAAGCGAGCCTGTCTATTTATGTGATCTGTGGTGGAAGTGAATCGCCATAAATCTCGTTCGTCAAAAACCAAAGAGCCGCCCGGTGGGCGGCTCTTTGTATCAGCGATGGATGGCTGAATCGTCTTGTTACCAAATCGTCTTTTTACTGAATCGTTATTGGGCCTTGGGCGCTTCCACTGCGGCTGTCGCCGGTTGGTCATCTTCCTTGATCCAGGCATCCAGCAGGGTGTAGCCCACCGCCAACACGACCGGGCCGATAAAGAGACCGATGATCCCCATGGTCAACAAGCCACCGATTACCCCCACCAGAATGAGGATGAGCGGCAGGTCGGCGCCCCGCTTGATCAGGAAGGGGCGCAGGAAGTTGTCCATGGTGCCCGCAATCAGTGACCACACCAGCAGGAAGGTGCCCCAGGTGGTGTCGCCGCTCCAGTAGAGGTAGCCAATACAGGCCAGCAGCACCGGGAAGGGGCCGATCTGGGCGACGATCAGCAGGAACATCACCACCACCAGCACCATAGCGTAAGGGATACCGGCAATCAGCAGGCCGACACCGGCTACCGAGGATTGCACCAGCGCAGTCACCACCACCCCCATCGCCACGGCACGGATCGCCTGTGAAGCGAGCACGGTGGCATTGTCACCACGCTGACCCGCCAGCCGGTGGGCAAAGCGGCGAATGCCGGTCGCCACCACTTCACCCGAGTGATAGAGCACACCACAGATACCGACGGTCAGCAGGAAGTGAACGAACAGCAAGCCAAGATTACCGGCCTGAGAGGCCAGCCAGCGGGCGGTCTGACCGAAATAGGGAGCCAGCTTGGCAAACAGCACCTGACCACCGCTCGCCAGAATTTGCTGCCAGAAGTCATAGAGCTTGTCGCCCACCAGCGGGATCTGTTGCAACCAGAGCAGCTCCGGCGGCGGCGACTGGCTGATATGGGTACCCAGCTCGATCAGCATGGGCGCCTTCTCCGCCACATTGGCCAGCGTCATAAAGAGCGGGATGACGAACATCAGCAGCAGCACCAGCGTCATAAACAGTGCTGCCAGGGTGCGCTTGCCCCACAACAGGCGCTGCACCATCAACATCAGCGGCCAGGTGGCGATGGTGATCATGGTGGCCCACACCAGCGCAGGCAGGAAGGGCTGCAACACCAAGAAACAGGAGATAATCAGGATGCTGAGAAACAGCACCCCCAGGGTTATCTTGGCCAAATCCACTTTTTTCACATTCATAGAGTTCCCTTGTCAGAGCCGTTGCCCTTGGGTCGTGTGTCGCATTTCAAGAAAGAGAGTATCCACCAGAGGCCAGCGCTCAACCAGAGCCCCAGCCCGAAAAAGAGCACAAACTGGCCAAGCAGTATGGCCAGCGAACTGCTGGTCAGCAGCGGCAGCGCCCAGAGCCCCGCCCCTATCACCGCGCCCCCCACCAGGGTGACCGCGCCAGTCACAATGGGGGGATAACCGCCGCGGGTCAGGGTAAGCAAACCGCCAACCCAGATCCCGAGGGCCGCCAGCCCGATCCCGGCCAGATGGGCCGACTGGGTCAGGCCCGCGCAAACCAGTGCTGCAGCGATCAGCAAGCCCCACACGGATGAACGCTGATCCAGCCGCCAGTAGGGGCGAACCGCCAGCAGCAAGGCGCCAATCAGCAGCCCCGCCGCCACATCGGAGATAAAGTGCACCCCGAGCCAGACCCGTGCCAGACCTGTGGTGAGCGCCAGCAGCAAGGCCAGCGAATAGGCCAGCCCCCGCCGGGCAGGCCAGAGCCAGCCAAGCAGCGCCCCCCAGAACAGCAGGGCCGAGGCGGTATGGCCGCTCGGCATGCCAAAACCTTGGGCGCTCTGGGTTGCCAGCAGCGGTTGCAGATGGAAGGGACGCGGCCAGCCAATCCCCTCCTTGCTTGCCTGCACCAGCAAGCCAAGCCAGAGCATGGCGAACAGCAACTGGCGCAGCCGCGGCCACCCCAGCAGCGGGAGCAGCAAAGGTATCAGGGCAAGCTGAAAGCCGCCTGAACCAAACAGATTGCTGACCGACAGCCACCAGACATCGGGCCCCAGCCACTGTTGCAGCCGCACCATCAGCGGGATCTCGGCCTGATGCAGTGCATTGCCCTGCGCCACAAAATCGGCCTGCCAGCGCACCTCGCTCTCGGGCACCTTATCCAGTCGGGATTGCAGCCAGTCGAGCTGATCCGGAAAGCGGCGCTGCTCGCGGGGCAACTTGTCCACCGCAATCAAACGGGCGTTGAGGATCTCGCCACCCAGATTGGGAGCTTTCAGCAGCGAGACAAAATCGGAATCTTGCTGGGCGACGATAGGCTCCAGAGTGCGGCAGGCGAAGATAAGCGCCCGCTGCCAGCGGCCCAACTCCTGCACCACCTCCCCCCGCAAGCCGGTCTCTTCATAGAGTTCGCGCAGCGCCGCCTGCTGCGGGCTCTCGCCGCCATCGATATAGCCACCGCTCAGGCTGTAGCGGGAGGAGATGCGATCCTGCACCAGCAGCAGTTGATCCTGATGGCGGATGGCGCAGGCGGCTGCCGCTGGGCCAGCCGGTTCGGCACTCAGGGCTGGCAGAGCGGCAAACAGCGCCAGCAAGAGTAAAAAGAGGGTTCTCGACATCAATTTGCTTTCCCTATGCACAATGGCGACAAGCCTCCCAGAAATCAGATAGTTGGGCAACGGTAGCGGCCGGATTGCCGCCGTTCCAGCCGCGCTGGCGGTGCACGGAAGATTGCGATGAAGCAGGGCACTCCCTACTATTGGCGGCTATCTTCAATTTCATGCAGCAAACGCTGGAGCCCTCCATGAGACAGTTCGGCTTTTTCCTCGGCATCGCCATCGGTGTCATTTTGATCCTGTTCGGCAGCATCGTCATCTTCCAGGCGCTCCCTGCCGCACTGGATGTACTGGAGATGCCAAGCCGCATCCCGTTCGTGCGCGAGGTCTACACCTGGCTGATGACCAGCGCCAACGGCCTGACCGCCCAGCTGGAGCAGAACTTCCTGGAAGCTTTCCAGACCGTGCTCAAGCTGATCCTGCTCATCACCTTCATGTGGGTCTGCGTCAAGCTGGTCAACATGGGGGTGCTGATTATCCGCGCCGGAGTTGATCTGATCCGCACCGCCATCGCCCACAGCGAAGGCCCCCACGACCAGAAGAAGCCGGATCAGCACGATCACTTCTGACTAAGCAGTGGTCAACGGATGTGAACGCTGCCGCCCCCAACCGGGGCGGCAGCGTTATATGCGCGCTATGAAGGCCCTCCCTGCCCCATGAATACCCGATAAAGCAGCGGCTTTCCCTTGTGAATCAGCAAACTGCCCATATGTTGCATCACCTTGACATGGTTTGCGCCCCGCGCGGCGGCTGCCCGGTTTCTATCCCGACCCCGTGCTCTGGTATAATCGACCACCTCTTTTCCCCGTTATGGAGCCTGTTCATGCCCAATCATGCAGAAAGTGCCCTCGAGGTTCGTCTCGACAAGTGGCTGTGGGCGGCCCGTTTCTACAAGACCCGCTCCATTGCGCGGGATCAGATAGACGGGGGCAAGGTGCACTACAATGGTCAGCGCAGCAAACCGGGCAAACAGGTCGAAGTGGGTGCATTGATCCGCTTCTGGCAGGGGCAGGACGAACGCGAAGTGCGGGTGCTGGCCTTGAGCGAGCAGCGCAAATCGGCCCCGCTGGCCCAGCAGCTCTATGAAGAGACCGCCGAGAGCTTGAAAAAACGGGCCGAGAACAGCGAGGCGCGCCGCTTCAACAGCCAGTTTGCCCCCAGCCCCGAGCGCCGCCCCGACAAGCAGGAGCGACGCCAGTTGCTCAAGGTCAAACAGTACTGACCGACCCCGATTTGATACCGGGCTGGCCTCAACCCCAGCCCGCCCGATTTACCTCACCGAAAAGCCAGGAATACATGATGAGCAACCAAGATCTGCTGTATCGCTATCTGTTTGAAGAGTACGAAGTGCGTGGCGAGCTGGTCCAGCTGGATCACACCTACCGCCACGTAGTGGAAGCCCAGAACTACCCGGTGCAGGTGCAAAAACTGCTGGGCGAGCTGCTGGTCGCCACCAGCCTGCTGACCGCCACCCTCAAGTTTGAAGGCTCCATTACCGTACAGCTGCAGGGTGATGGCCCGGTGCGTCTGGCCGTGATCAACGGTGACAACAACCAGCAGCTGCGCGGCGTGGCCCGCTATGAAGGCGAGCTGCCGAGCGATGGCAAGCTGCAGAGCCTGATCGGTAATGGCCAGCTGATCATTACCATCACCCCGGAACAGGGCGAGCGCTATCAGGGCATCATCGCGCTGGACGCCGATACCCTGGCGGGCTGCCTGGAGCACTACTTCGCCCGCTCCGAACAGCTGGCCACCAAGCTGTGGATCCGTACCGGCTACCACGAAGGTGCGCCGCGCGCTGCTGGCATCATGCTGCAGGAGCTGCCCGCCCAGAGCGAGGATCACAGCAACGATTTCGATCACCTGACCCAGCTCACCAGCACCATCAAGGATGAAGAGCTGTTCGGCCTGCAGGCAGAAGAGATCCTCTACCGTCTCTACCATCAGGACAAGGTGCGGGTGTTCGATCCGCAGGCGGTCGAGTTCCGCTGCACCTGCTCCCGCGAGCGCTGTGAAGGGGCTCTGCTGCAGATAGAAAAGGAAGAGGTCATGGAGATGGTGCAGGAGCTCGGCAAGATCGACATGCACTGTGATTATTGCGGCGCCCAGTACCAATTTAATGGGATCGATGTCGAAACCCTGTTCAGCAGGGCTCCCGGCAATGATGCAAACCAGTTACACTAATTAAAGGCGGGCAAAACCCGCCTTTAACTTTAATAACAAAAAAATACCCTATTTTATAAAGTTTGATGGCGATCGCTAAACTCTACCACCTAAGTGATAGGATGACCGTCAGATAGAACCCTACCAACCTCTGAACCCAGGAGAATACAATGACAATCGTGGCAGAACCCACCCTGGCCCAACAATTAGGACTGGACCAGTACGGCATCAAAAATAGCCAAGAAATCGTTCGCAATCCCTCTTACGAGCAGCTTTTCGCCGAAGAGACACGCCCTGACCTGGAAGGGTTCGAGCGCGGTGTGGTGACCGAGCTGGGCGCCGTCAACGTAAACACCGGTATCTTCACCGGTCGCTCCCCGAAAGATAAATATATCGTCAAAGATGCCACTACCCAGGATACTGTGTGGTGGTCTGACCAGGGTAAAAACGATAACAAAGCCATTACCCCGGAAGTGTGGTCACATCTGAAAGGGCTGGTCACCAAACAGCTCTCCGGCAAGCGCCTGTTTGTGGTCGACGGTTTCTGCGGTGCCAACCCGGATACCCGCCTGGCCGTGCGCATCATCACCGAGGTGGCCTGGCAGGCACACTTCGTGAAAAACATGTTCATCCGTCCGAGCGATGAAGAGCTGAAAACCTTCAAGCCTGACTTCGTGGTGATGAACGGTGCCAAGTGCACCAACCCGAATTGGAAGGAGCAGGGTCTCAACTCCGAGAACTTTGTTGCCTTTAACATGACCGAGAAGATGCAGCTCATCGGTGGCACCTGGTACGGTGGCGAGATGAAGAAGGGCATGTTCTCCATGATGAACTACTTCCTGCCCCTGCGCGGCATTGCCTCCATGCACTGCTCCGCCAACGTGGGTCAGGACGGCGACGTCGCCATCTTCTTCGGCCTCTCCGGCACCGGCAAGACCACCCTCTCCACCGATCCGAAGCGCCAGCTGATCGGCGATGACGAGCACGGCTGGGATGACCACGGCGTGTTCAACTTCGAAGGGGGCTGCTACGCCAAGACCATCAAGCTCTCCGAAGAGGCTGAGCCGGACATCTACCACGCTATCCGTCGCGATGCGCTGCTGGAGAACGTGACCGTTGCTGCCGATGGCACCATCGACTTCGATGATGGCTCCAAGACCGAGAACACCCGTGTCTCCTACCCCATCTATCACATCGACAACATCGTCAAGCCGGTCTCCAAGGCAGGTCACGCCACCAAGGTGATCTTCCTGACTGCCGACGCCTTCGGCGTGCTGCCTCCGGTCTCCAAACTGACCAAGGAACAGACCAAGTACCACTTCCTCTCTGGCTTCACCGCCAAACTGGCCGGTACCGAGCGCGGCATCACAGAGCCGACTCCGACCTTCTCTTCCTGCTTCGGCGCAGCCTTCCTCTCCCTGCACCCGACCAAGTACGGTCAGGAGCTGGTGAAACGGATGGAAGCGGCAGGTGCAGAGGCCTATCTGGTCAACACCGGCTGGAACGGCACCGGCAAGCGCATCTCCATCAAGGATACCCGCGCCATCATCGACGCCATCCTGGATGGCTCCATCGAGAAGGCCGAGACCAAGGTGCTGCCGATCTTCAATCTGGAGATCCCGACCGCGCTGCACGATGTGAACCCGGCGATCCTCGACCCGCGCGACACTTACGCCGACAAGGCCGAGTGGGATGCCAAGGCCGTCGATCTGGCAGGGCGCTTCATCAAGAACTTCGAGCGCTTCACCGATAACGATGAAGGCAAACGTCTGGTTGCGGCAGGCCCGCAGCTGTAACAGGCTCGCTTCGTATCAGTGACATCATGCCGGTCAGCCACGCTGACCGGCATTTTTGTTTTTGTAGAGCCTCGAACGCCGCCATCGTCCCCGTTAAGGGGGCCAAAACCTTGCCTTTGCCTATTGTGACAGGTTAGATTCAGCCAAACTTTATACAATATACAATTCTGTAACGCCCAATCGTGACCCGACCATGACCCCACCCTACAAGACCCGAACCCAGATGGTGATGGAAAACCTCCGTGGCCGGATCCTCCGTGGGGAGTTCCCCGCTGGCGCCCCCTTGCGTCAGGATGCCATTGCCAAAGAGCTGGCCGTGAGCCGCATCCCGGTGCGCGAAGCCCTGATGCAGCTGGAAGCGCAGGGGCTGGTGAAGTTCGAAGCCCATCGCGGCGCCGTGGTCACCATGCTGGACGCCTCGGCCATTGAAGAGCTCTTTTATTTGCGAGCGCTGCTGGAAGCCGATACCCTGTTTCACGCCGTCGACAAGATGACGGAAGCCACCTTCGCACAAGCGGAGGCGATCCTCGCCCAGTTTGATCACGCCCTGGAGTCAGGCACCCAGATCGAACATTGGGCCGAGTTGAACCACAGCTTTCACGCCACCCTCTATCAGGCAGCCAGTCGCCCCCAGGCACTTGAACTGATCGCCCAGATCAATCTGAGCTGTGACCGCTATGTCCGCTTCGAGCTGCTGTTTGCCAGCGACGGCGTGGACAAGGCGGAGCGTGAACACGCCCAATTGCTGGAACTGTGCCGCGCCCGGCGCAAGCACGAGGCGGTGGTGCTGCTCAGGCAGCATATCGAAGCGGCAGGTCAGTCGATCAAGCGGATTCTGGCCAGCGGCCATAAAAACTGAACACTCATATAGCAACCATCTGGCACTAACGACATGAATAATTTCGAGATAATTGAAACCCGCGTCGCCCAAGTCAGGGCCGAGCTGGCCATGCAGGAGTTGGACGCCTTTATCGTCCCCCACGATGATGAGCACCTCGGCGAGTACATCCCCGCCTATGCCGAGCGGCTTGACTGGATCACCGGTTTCAACGGCTCTGCCGGCGTCGCCATCATCATGGCCCAGCGGGCAGCCCTCTTTGTCGATGGTCGCTATACGGTGCAGGCGCGGATGCAAACTCCCGCCGAACTGTTCGAATTCCTCCACCTCATTGAAAATCCCCATGTGCAGTGGCTGGCCGAGCAGCTGCCGTCAGGCTCCCGTGTTGGCTTCGATGCCCGCCTGCACAGCCTGACCTGGTACAAGAATGCCAAGGCCGTGCTGGCCGACCGCGGTATCGAGCTGATCCGCGTCGAGCAGAACCCTATCGACCTGAACTGGAGCGATCGCCCGGAGCCGACCAAGAGCCCGGTCATCCTCTACAGCGAGGAGCTGGCAGGCCAGTCCAGCCAGTCCAAACGTGAACAGCTGGCGGCCGACCTGCGCAAGCGCGGGCTGGATGCAGTGCTGCTGACCCAGGCCGAGCCCATCAACTGGCTGCTCAACCTGCGCGGCCGCGACATCGACCGGTTGCCGGTGGTGCTGGGCTTTGCCGTGCTCTACGCCAACACCAGCATGGATTTCTTCGTCGATACCGACAAAATTGACTGCTTCGCCTTCACCCAACACGTTGGGCAGGATGTCTCCGTCTACCCCATCGACAAGCTGGGCGACGTACTGCAACGCATCGGTGAAGATCAGCAGAAGGTGCTGGCCGATCCGGACAGCGCCAACGCCTGGACCCAGCTCGTCATGGAAGAGGCGGGCGCCATTCTGGTGGCTGGCCAAGACCCCACCATGCTGCCGAAAGCGTGCAAGAACGAAATCGAGCTGACAGGTATGCGTGCCGCTCACCTGCGTGATGGTGTGGCCATGACCCGCTTCCTCGCCTGGCTGGATCGGCTGGTCGCCTCCGGCGAGTTCGAGGGTGTGGATGAAGGCACCCTGGCCGATCAGGTGGAAGCGTTCCGCCGCGAGCAGGAGCACTACGTCGAGCCGAGCTTCGATACCATCTCTGCGCTCGGCCCCAACGCCGCCATGTGCCATTACCACCACACCAACGGCACCCCGCGTGCGTTTGGTCAGGACAGCCTCTATCTGCTGGACTCCGGCGCCCAGTATATGGATGGCACCACCGACATCACCCGCACCATCAAGGTGGGTGAGGTGAGCGACGAGCAGAAAGCGATGTTTACCCGGGTACTGCAGGGCCATATCGCGCTGGATCAGGCCCGCTTCCCCCGTGGCACCGCCGGTATCCAGCTCGATGTGCTGGCCCGCATGCCGCTGTGGCAGGCCGGTTACAACTATGACCACGGCACCGGCCACGGCGTCGGCCACTTCCTGAGCGTCCACGAAGGGCCCCAGCGCATCGCGCCGAAAGGGAGCATGGTTGCCCTGCAACCGGGCATGGTGCTCTCCAACGAGCCGGGCTACTACCGCGAAGATGGCTTCGGCATCCGCTGCGAGAACCTGGTAGTCGTGACCGAGCTGGAACAGGTTGGCGAGCTGCCGATGCTGGGCTTCGAGCGTCTGACCTACGTGCCGTTCGATACCCGCCTGATCGACCGCAGCCTGCTGAGCCCGGCCGAATTCCGCTGGATCAACGAATACCATGTCGAGGTGTTCCGCCGCCTGAGCCCCCTGCTCGAGGGCGAGGATCTCGCCTGGCTGGAGCAGGCAACCAGCCTCATCTGATGACACAGGGCCTGCGGGCCCTGTTTTTTATCCCCCCTTTTGACCTGTATCAACACCCAAAGCGAGCAGGTCAGGAGAATGGCGGCCATGAAAAGTCATCATGCCAGCCCAGCCCGGGGCTCACACGCCGCAGCCAGCAAAAAGGCGAGTGACCATCCCAGACTCATGCGCGAGCAGCAGACGGTCAGCGCCATGATCCGCCTCTACTGCCAGCACCATCATCAGGATCCCCATTGCCGCCACTGTCGCCAGTTGCGGGATTTCGCCCATCAGCGCCTTCGTCGCTGCCGTTATGGCCACGGCCACAAACCCACCTGCGCCAACTGCAACATCCACTGCTACGCACCGGCGATGCGCAAACAGATCCAGCAGGTGATGAAGTGGAGCGGCCCGCGCATGTTGCTGCGCCACCCCTGGCTCACCCTCCGCCATCTGCTCGACGGCTTGCGCAAAGCGCCCAAACTGCCCCAGAGCCGCCCCCTGCCGCCATAACCGCCAACCCCTTGCATCCGGCAGGGGATGACCACTACCCTATGACTCCTTTTCTGCCGTTGACTCCAAGGTCAGCGGCGTTGCCGATCCGTTTGCTGCCAATGGAGTCCTGATGCACCACAACCCGCCCCTGTTACGCCCCGCCACCCACAATGACATGCACGCCATCTGGCAGATCGATGCCAAGGTGTTTGGCGAAGATGTCTATCCCGCCTTCTTCTTCCGTCAGGCGATGGATTTGTGGCCCGAGTTGTTGCTGGTGGCCGAATACGAGGGGCAGCTGGTGGGGTATGTACTGGGGGGATTTGGTCAGGAGCGGTCGCAAGGCTGGGTACTCTCGCTGGCGGTGCTGCCCGAGGCACGCGGTTTTGGTTTGGCCGAGCGCATGATGCGCCAGATGGAGGCCAACCAGCAGGCGCTGCAGATCAGCGAACTGCGGCTCACGGTCGATCCGGCCAATCCGGCCCAGCGCCTCTACTACCGGCTCGGTTACACATTGCAGGCGGAAGTAGCCGACTATTTCGGCCCCGGAGAAGACCGTCTGCTGCTGGTTAAAACCCTCTCCGGTACAGCTGCGATTCAAGGACAAAACCGGTTACAGAACGCATAATTGGTTACATTTTGCCGATTTCATGTGTGACGGGGTTGGAGTAAAGTTCACTCATCAACCGGATTGTTCAAATTACGTGCAGCCCAGGAGGCCCACCATGTTGAAGCGTATGACCCTTATTGCCCTGCTGGCAGCAACCACCATCACCGGATGCGCCAACAGTGACGTTTACTCTGGCGATGTTTACACCAAAGACCGCGCCAAACAGGTGCAGACCGTCAGCTACGGCACCATCATCTCCACCCGCCCGGTGAAGATCCAGGCCGATGAGAACTCCCTGATTGGCACCATTGGCGGCGCCGTAGTCGGTGGCCTGCTGGGCAGCACAGTCGGTGGCGGCACCGGACGCGACATCGCAGCCGCAGGCGGCGCCATCGCCGGTGCAGCGGCAGGCAATGCCATCGGCAACAAGATGAATCAGATCGACGGCGTCGAGCTGGAGATCAAGAAAGAGAACGGCGAAGCCATCGTGGTGGTGCAGAAAGCCAGCCCCACCTTCACCCCGGGCGCCCGTGTACGCATGACCCAGGGCAATGGCAGCATCAACGTGGCCGTCGTGAACTAAGCGTGTGAACTCAGGCTTTGCAGCTTTAGAGTCATAAAAAAACCGCCGATCCCGGCGGTTTTTTGTTGTCTGGCATTCGGGATTACATGCTGTAAGCCTTCTCGCCGTGGGAGGTGACATCCAGCCCTTCCCGCTCGGCATCGCCGTTCACCCGCAGACCCACCAGCATGTCGACCGCCTTGAAGGCAATCGCCGCCACGGCACCGGACCAGAGCAGGGTGACACCGACCCCGATAGCCTGGATCTTCACCTGAGTCAGGATGGAGTAGCCCTCGGCAACCTGATTGGTGACATAGTCCCACACCCCGGTACCGCCCAGATCCGGACTGGCAAAGACGCCGGTCAGCAGGGCGCCGAGAATGCCGCACACCCCGTGCACGCCAAACACATCCAGACTGTCATCGGCCCCCAGCAGGCGCTTGAGACCGTGGACACCCCACAGACCCGCCACGCCACTGATAAGCCCCATCACCAGACCACCACCCACACCGACGAAACCGGCTGCCGGGGTGATCACCACCAGACCGGACACCGCACCGGATGCTGCACCCAGCAGGGAGGGACGTCCCTTCATCACCCACTCGGCCAAGGTCCATGAGAGAGCTGCCGCAGCCGGCGCTACCCAGGTGTTGATAAAGGCGAGTGCGGCGATACCGTTGGCTTCCAGCGCGGAGCCGGCGTTGAAACCGAACCAGCCGAACCAGAGCAGGGAGGCGCCGATCATGGTCATGGTCAGGCTGTGGGGGGTCATGGGATCACGACCGTAGCCCAGACGCTTGCCCACCAGATAGGCACCCACCAGACCCGCCACGGCGGCGTTGATGTGCACCACTGTGCCGCCTGCAAAATCCAGCGCACCATGCTGGAACAGATAGCCGGCAGTGGCGGTCGCTGTGGCCGCAGCCTCGGCGCTGGTATAGGCATCCGGACCCGCCCAGTACCACACCATATGAGCCAGCGGGATGTAGGCGAAGGTGAACCAGATCACCGAGAAGAGCAGCACGGCGGCAAACTTGATACGCTCGGCGAACGCCCCCACGATAAGGCCGCAGGTGATGGCGGCAAAGGCCCCTTGGAACACCACATAGATCAGCTCGCTGATCCCGACACCCTTGCTGAAGGTGGCAGCGATGGAGTCAGGGGTCACCCCCTTGAGCAGCACCTTGCTGAAGGAGCCGTAGAAATTGCCCCCCTCGGTAAAGGCCAACGAATAACCGTAGATCACCCAGAGCACGCAGATGAGGCAGAACAGGGTAAAGACTTGCATCAGCACACTCAGCATGTTTTTGGCCCGCACCAGACCACCGTAGAAGAGGGCCAGACCGGGGATCGACATCAGGATCACCAGCGCCGCCGACAGCAGCATCCAGGTGTTGTCACCCTTGTTGATTGTCATGGCGGCAACCGGCGCCACCGCCGCCTGTACCTGAGCGACCTCTTCGGCCCAACTTGGGGTAACCAGCAAGGCAGGCAACATCGTCAGACCCGCCATCATCCATTTTTTGACCATAGAGCACTCTCCTTCCCTGTCGTACCGGTACAAGACCGGCTCCGTTTCCCTGATTGAATCTGTGGCGAATCGCAAGGTGTTGCTGCAACCCGCCAGAATCACACCCGCGCCCGGCACGGGGATGTCTCTTGCCACTTCCTCATCACTGCGTCTGCCGCCGATGACCGCAAGAGACCGTCTGACATCTAAAAAGCATAAAGCGGGCCATAAATTTAAATCCTTTTAAATCATTGCATTAGAAAGATCATACATCATCAATGCACCAATTTGGAGCATGAGCTGCGCTAACCTGCCCAGGGGCGCCCTGTCGCAGGGCAGGCGATACTTCACGCACCAGAAGTGCGCAAACCCTGAGCCAGCCCACAAGCTGACGTCATCGATATCGCGCGCTGCGGGCCCGCTCGTTTACACTGACAGACCAGCCGTTTCCTGTTATCCGACCACGGCATGCCATTACGCAGCCTCTTGTTTGCAACCTGATGGCAGTCCCAATCCGAGGAACACCATGCAGTTCGATCGTCTCGACATCAGCCTCTCCCACTACCGTCACCTCGACCGGGAGCATCGCGCCCACATCGCGCTGCTGGGGATAGTGATGCTGGCCATCATGGCACTTCATCTGTTGCTGCTGCCCCACTTCCCCTACGAGCGCTTTTACGCCGTCAGCTTTGGCTTCGAGGTGATCAACTGGCTCACCATGCTGTTCCTGTTCTGGGTGGTGCAGTGTGCCCGCCTGCCCACCCACACCTACCGCATGCTCTCCTGCGGTCTGATGTTGTGGATCATGGGGGCCACCGCCGACATCATGGATGAGCTGGTGGCGCAGCCACTCTGGCTCGCCATCTATGCCGAGGATTTGCTGCGATCCAGCGGCATCCTGCTCAGCAGCATCGGTATCCTGAGCACCATGCACCACCTCTTCCACATCAATACCCAGCTCAGACAGCAGGCGCTGTTCGACGATCTGACCCGGCTGCCAAACCGGCGCTACTTTCATCAGCAGCTGTTTCTGGAGCAGGGGATTTGCCACGCTCTCATCCTGCTGGATCTCGATCACTTCAAGGTGATCAATGACAACTACGGCCACGATATCGGGGATCGGGTGTTGCAGCAGTTTGGCGAGCTGTTGCAACAGCACTGCCCGCCCGGTGCGCTGGCGGCCCGTGTCGGGGGTGAAGAGTTTGCCCTGCTGCTGCCCGTCGCCCACGAAGCCGACTTGCAGCAACTGGCCAACACCCTGCTCACTGCGACCCGCACCATAGCCCCCGACCCGGCCCATACCATGACGGTCAGTCTGGGAGTGGGAGTACGCGAGCCCGGGGAGCCGGCAGTCTCGCTGTTCAAGCGGGTGGATCAGGCGCTTTATGGCGCCAAGGAGGCGGGTAGAAACTGTGCGGTATGGGCGACGCCGACTAATAAAGAGGCGTAAAGAGCTATCGGTGGATTGCCGATCACGGCGAAACATTGCTGCTGAAACAGGGGCCCAAGGGCCCCTGTTTCATAGGGAAAATCCCCTCGCCTAAAAGCGGAAGGTAAGGCCGATATTGGCCTGCCACTGGGTTACCAGCTCCCCGCGCACCTTGAACACGCACTGCTCCGGGTTGCAGAGAAACTGGTTGTTGTCGTTAACCAGCGAACCATAGCCGCGCACCTCGGCCCGCAAGGCCAGATGCTCGGCGAGGCGCGGTTGCACCCCGAGCGCCAGCGACATGGAAGGGGCCACCTCGCTGTCGTAGGCGGCAAAATGGGTCACCCCGATCCCGGCGCCGATATAGGGCGCCATCAGGTTGTCAGAGAGGGTCAAGGCACCGGAAAAGTGCAGGGTATCGACCGTCAGGCGATCCGGCTGGTCGGGAGAGAGGGTGGTGGACTGATGGCTGTAGAGCAGCTCGATCATGCCGGGATCATCCACCTCCTTGCTGATAAAGAAGCCCCAGCTGCCGGAGCCCTGTCCTTGCAGTGAATCAAACGATGCAGAAAGCGGCACCGGCTGCACCACCTCGTCACCCTTCTCGAAGTCGATGGCTGAGCTGTAGCCGAAAAACGGCGTCACCTGCCAACCGGATGTGGTCGCGGCCTCGCTACTCCAGGCCTGCCCCAGTGGCAGCAACAGCCCCATCATCGCTATCACGGCTCTTTTCATCATCATCCCCTGCTCCCTGTGTGATTGTGCAGAAAGCATACCAGAGGCGTCCTAGGCCCATCCTAAACGGCGGCTGTACCGGATCACTTTCATCGCGGGATTTCCCTCTCGCCTGAACCCTGCCGCACCGCCCCACTGGCGCCGCTATGCCCCCCTGCCACTATTCATCGACGGTTAACCTCTGCCACGTATGCTGGCGCCAAATCGGGTCATCGGGGCCCGTTATCACCACTCAAAAGGACATCAGGGAATGGTTGCCGCGCAACTCAACGACCCCACAACTACCCTCGCGGATACCCTGCGGGCCACCGCGCATGCCATCGACGAGAGCCACATCAGCCTGCGCCAGATGCTCGCGCTGGTGGGCGAGCAGGGCATGCTGCTGTTTTGCGTCCTGCTCACCGTCCCCTTCCTGCTGCCGGTCTCCATTCCCGGGGTCAGCACCCCGTTTGGCCTGCTGATCCTCTTTATCGGTATCGGCATCACCCTCAATCGGGTGCCCTGGCTGCCCGCCATGCTGATGGAGCGCCGCTTCGCTGCCGACCAGCTCAAGCCGACCCTTCACAAGGGGGCGGATCTGCTGGCCCGGGTCGATCGCGTTATCCGCCCGCGCCTGCTGGTGCTGACCGGCAGCAACACGGTCAACCGCTGCAACGGCCTGCTGATCATGCTGGCTGCCCTGCTGCTGATGCTGCCCCTGGGCGCCATCCCGTTCACCAACGCCATGCCTGCCTGGGCCATCCTGCTGCTTGCCACCGGCATGTTGCAGCGGGATGGTCTGTTCGTCGCCAGCGGCTATCTGCTGGTAAGTGCGACCCTGGTCTGGTTCAGCGTGCTGGCCATCGGCTTGCTGATGGCGGGCCAGAGCGCCAGCGGCCTGCTCGGCTAACCCCGATGCACAGAAAAAGGGCGACCAGATGGTCGCCCTTTTTGATTTGTGCGGGATACCGCCCGGTCAAAGCAGATCGTAGATAAGGGCCGAGATGGCAAGCAGCCCCATCACCAACACAAAAAGGGTACTCGGCCCGCGATAACGCTTGAGTGCGGGCAAGCGATAGATAGAGCAGGCCGGCAGCAGAAACAGGATCACCGCGATCAGCGGGCCACTGACGCGCTCGATGATGTCGAGCACATTGGGGTTCAGATAGGTGATGACGGCGGTCACCATAAACAGGATCACCGACGACACCCGGGCGATGGTCGACTCCTTGAGAGAGAGCCCCAGCCCCTGACAGGCACCGCTCACCATGCTCACCGTCCCCTCGCTCACCCCCATGGAGGTTCCGAGGAAGGATTTGGACATGGCCAGAATGGCGATGAGCGGCCCCACATAGGCGATCAGCGGATTGGAGAACTTGTTCGCCAGCGCCGACAGCACCGAGATATTGTCGGTGCGGGCCAGCGCCATCTCGGCCTGACTCAGACTCATCACGCAGCTCACCACGAAAAAGAGCACGCTGCCGCAAATCAGCATGCTGCTGTACTTGATGATCCGCTTGGCGCGCAGGTCAGCACTCTCCTGACAACGCTTTTTCTGCGCCGCGCTGAAGGAAGAAATAATGGGCGCATGGCTGAAGGAGAAGACCATCACCGGCACGATCAGCCAGAGGGATTTCCAGAACGCCGGATCACGCCACTCCACCGCCTGACTCTCGCTGAAATAGGAGAGGCTCCACTGGGGCAGCAGATAGATGGAGAGGCCAATCAGAAAGGCAACCATCGGCAATGCCAGCACGCTGATGGCCGACACCACGATCTGTTTGCCAGCCAGCAGCACCAGATGCAGGCCCAGCATCACCCCCAGCACCAGCAAGCCGCGCGGAAGCTCGGCATCCCCCAGCTGGTGGACCACGAAGCTCTGGATCGCATTGGTGATGGAGATGCTGTAGACCAGAATGATGGGGTAGAAGGCCATCAGATAGACCAGCATCAGCAGCTTGCCCGCCTTGGCACCGAAGTGCTCCTCCACCACATGGGTGATATCCCCTTCCCGATGGGAGCTGGAGAGCACAAAGCGGCTCAATGCACGGTGGGAATAATAAGAAAGCGGAAAAGCCAGCAATAAAATAAACAGCAAAATAACCGGGGAATTACTGCCAACAGTAATAGGGAGAAATAACGTACCGGCACCGACAGCAGTGGCATATAGGCCCATGGTCCATACCGAATCGCTTTTCTCCCATTTCAATTTTGAAACAGGGTTACTCTTTTCAGCAATAGAAACACTCATTGCAATATATACCTTATTAATCTGTCATCATTATTTTTATTGGCCCGAATAACAGGCTGGAGATATGTCGTTGCATATCGCCCTGCACATGAAAAAAACAACGCCGCCAGCGACCAACTGGGCCACCGGAGAGAAACGGAGCTGCCACGCTACCATCGTTGAAATCGCTATCCGGGTCAAGGTTAATAATTCATGACTGTTTGAATCGGAATGTTTCAAAAGACAACAGGATGTATCACATTCGTCACCCAAAACCCGATTCACGCCTGTTTGATAACATACCGATAATACCTCATGCTGTTGTCCAACAACATAAATAAGACCAGCGAACAGGCCGATAATATTAACACCTTAAGCTGTGGAATATGAGTTAAATAATACGGCCAACTTTTCTACTAATTGACAGTGATGTCAGCCAATTTATTCAGGGTAAAAGCGCAGGCTATTTCCCACAGCGACCGGAGCGGCACTTTCAACCTGCCGGGCAGTGCGCCACCCGGTTGCGCCCTGCCCGCTTGGCCCGATAGAGCCACTCGTCGGCCCGGGCCAGCGCCTGATTGATCTCCTCCTCCGGCTGCACCAGGGTTGTGCCCAAGCTGACCGTGATAGCGACCGGATCGGCAGGCAGCGCTTCGACCGCGGCACGGATCTGCTCCGCCATCTGCAGCAAACCGGCTTCATCGATCCGCGGCAGCAGGATCAGAAACTCCTCGCCGCCGCTGCGCACAAAGAGATCATCCGCCCGCAACAGGGCATCGATACAACTACTGAAGCGCTGCAAGGCCCGATCTCCCTGCTGGTGGCCGTAACGATCGTTGATCTGCTTGAAGTGATCGATGTCGAGCATGATAAGACCGCAGGGCGCATCTCCTGCCCGCAACGGCTGGCAGTGCTCGAAGAAGAAACGGCGGTTATGGAGGCCAGTCAGCTGGTCGGTTTCACTCTGGCGCAGCAGTCGCTGCTGCAACTCGTACTGGCGGGTGATATTGCGGGTCACCCAGGCCACCGCCCGCTTGCCATCATAGAGGGAGGGCAGCGGCGCAATCTTGCCCTCGAAACGCTGTATCCCTTGCGGCCCGGCGGCAGCATTGATCCCCCCCACCTCGGCTGCTGAGAGCTCATACTCCACCACTCGCACCTGACCGCTCGCCAGCGACTCGGCTACCTGCGCCTTGACCCACATGGCCATCTCGGGTGGCAGCACATCGGCCAGCTGCTTGCCCGCCAGCGGATTGCCGTCGTGATAGGATTGCTGCTCCATGCCGCCGATATATTCCACGTAATAGCCATCTTCACTGAGAATAAAGACGGGATCTGGCAGCTGGGCCATCACTTCATAAAGCTGGGTTACCGAAAGCGCCACGGAGACTCCTGTACTTCAACGTCAAACAGGGGGGAGATATTCTGCCTCAAGAGGACTCACACGCCCTCATCGTCAGCGCAGAAAAATCTGCGGCCACAGCCAACAATCCTTTACATCTAGCAGCCTGCCAGCCTCTCGGCCACCACGGGTGGCCAGCGCGTTGCTACTCCCGCCACTGCGCTCGCTCACAGCGGCGAAAGCCCCCTCCCCCGGTCGCGCATATCCCATTGTTTCAACTCACAAGTTCATTTACGCTGGCCGTCCTGAGTCCAGTTTTCACCTCATCAGCCATCAGGGAGCCAGCCACCCGCAACCGCAGGGGCTGTACCACGGAAAAGGAATCGCCAGATGAAAAACGCCATCGTTACCGCCCGCTTCGACGCTATCAGCACCGAAGGGGAACAGCTCACCCTCAAGATCGCCATCAAGGCCCCCGAGCCGGATCCCAAGTCCGCCAGCGGTGACTGGCGCTGCAAGGTGAAGCTGGCGGGGCTGAGCGACAAGACCTTTATCTACGGCATCGACAGCCTGCAGGCCCTGAGCCTCGCCATCAAGTTTGTCGAAACCGAGCTGCGCGCTTTCTCCGATGCGGGCTGGCAATTCTATCTACCCAATTGCCCAGATCACCCCATCGACATGAGCGCCTGCTACTTCCCGGCGCTCTAGCCCGGCCAATCCAAGGAGACCAGATGCACGGACCCGATCCCGCCAATCCCCACCCCATGAACGGCTTTCCCCAGGTGTGCTTTATCAAAAACACCATCAAGGGGCCCAATATCGAGGTGGGTGACTACACCTATTACGACGACCCGGAGGATTCGGCGGGCTTCGAGCGCAACGTCCTCTACCACTTCCCCTTCATCGGCGACAAGCTCATCATCGGCAAGTTCTGCGCCATCGCCCGCGGAGTGAAGTTCATCATGAATGGTGCCAACCACCAGACCTCCGGCTTCTCCACCTACCCCTTCTTTATCTTCGGCAACGGCTGGGAACATGCCGCACCCGCCCCGGGCAGCCTCCCCTACAAGGGGGATACCGTGATCGGCAACGATGTCTGGATCGGCTATGACGCCCTGATCATGCCGGGAGTAAAAGTCGGCAACGGCGCCATTATCGCCGCCCGCTCCGTGGTCACCGGTGACGTGCCCGCCTATGCCGTGGTCGGCGGCAACCCCGCCAAGGTGATCCGCTACCGCTTCGACGACGACACCATCGCCCGTCTCAACGCTATCGCTTGGTGGGACTGGCCGGTGGAGCAGATCAGCCGCAACCTGCCGCTTATAAGCGGCGGCGAGATAGCCGCGCTGGAAGCGGCAACCCCATAGAGACAACCTGTAAACCAAGCGAGCTCGTAGAAACAACAAAGGGCGCCTTGTCGGCGCCCTTTGGCTTGATGGATATCGCTGAAGCCTGCTGGATTGAGCTGGCTATCAACCGGTGTTGCGCATACCTGCCGCAATGCCGGCGATGGTGACCATCAGTGCCTTGTCCAGCTCGGGGTGCAGGGTCTCCGGGTGGTTGCGGGAGCGGTTGAGCAGCTCGGCTTGCAGCACGTTGAGCGGGTCTGTGTAGGGGTTGCGCAGCTTGATGGACTCCTTGATCCAGGGCTGATCCTCCAGCAGATCCCCGCGCGGGCTCAGTTTTAGCACCACCTCGATGGATTCGGCGAGCTCCTGACGCAGCTGTTTGCCAAGGCCCCACAGCTCCTGCGGTACCAGACGGGTGTCGTAGTACTCGGCGAGCCAGACGTCCGCCTTGAGGAACACCATCTCCAGCATTTCGAGGCGAGTGCGGAAGAAGGGCCACTGGGCGCTCATCTCTTCCAGCACCGCCAGCTTGCCGCCGTCGATGGCCTGTTGCAGCGCCTCGTGGGCACCGAGCCAGGCCGGCAGCATCAGGCGGTTCTGGGTCCAGGCGAAGATCCACGGAATGGCGCGCAGGCTCTCGACGCCGCCGTTGGGTTTGCGCTTGGAGGGACGGGAGCCGAGCGGCAGCTTGCCGAGCTCCATCTCCGGGGTGGCGGCACGGAAGTAAGGGACGAAGTCCGGATGACCGCGCACGATACTGCGGTAGTGCTCGCAGGAGTCGGCGGCCAGCTGTTCCATCACCTCGCGCCAGCACTCTTTCGGCTTGGGTGGCGGCAGCAGGTTCCCTTCCAGCACGGCGCTGGTGTAGAGCTCCAGACTCTTGACCGCCACTTTCGGCAGACCGAACTTGAAGCGGATCATCTCCCCCTGTTCGGTGGTGCGCAGACCGCCGCGCAGGGATCCCGGCGGCTGGGAGAGGATGGCCTGATGGGCAGGCGCACCACCACGACCGACGGTACCGCCACGGCCATGGAACAGGGTGAGTCGGATATTGTTGGCTTCGGCCAGCCCCACCAGGGATTCCATGGCGGCGTACTGGGCCCAGCCTGCGGCCATCATGCCCGCATCCTTGGCAGAGTCGGAGTAACCGATCATCACGTACTGACGGCCCTGAATGTAGCCGCGATACCAGTCCACCGAGAGCAGACGCTCCATCACGGCGGTGCCTGCCATCAGGTCATCCTGGGTTTCAAACAGCGGGGCGACCGGCATGCGGAACTTGCAGCCCGCCTCCTTGAGTAGCAGTTGCACCGACAGCACATCGGACGGCGCACCGGCCATGGAGATGATGTAGATGCCGAACGCATCGGGGTCGTGCTGGGCGATGACCTGACAGGTATCCAGCGTCTCGCGCACCTCGGCACTCGGCTCCCAGTCGTGGGGAATGAGCGGGCGGCGGGAGTTCAATTCGTTGAGCAGGAAAGCCTGCTTGTCATCCTCGCTCCACTCGGCGTAGTCACCCAGACCCAGATAGCGGGTCAGCTCGGAGAAAACCAGCCCGTGACGCTCGCCATCCTGACGGATATCGAGCTTGACCAGATGGATGCCGAAACAGGCGACCTTGCGCAGCACGTCCAGCAGCATGCCGTCGGCAATGTTGCCCATGCCGCAGGCATGCAATGAGTGGTAGCAGAGCTCCAGCGGCTCGCGCAGCTGAGCGGTGGTCTTGACCAGATCCTGGCTCTCGCTCACCTGGCCCTGCACCTTGGCGGTGAGGTGCTCCTTGGTTTCGCGCAGCGCTTCACGCAGCTCGCGCACCAGCGCACGGTAGGGCTCGGGGTGAGCGCCAACGCGAGCACGCACGGCGTCGGTGCAGTCGGACATGGAGAGCTCGGAGGTAAGCTCCTTGATGTCTTTGTAGAACAGGCTCACCGCCATCCAGCGGCCCAGCTCCAGCACTTCGGCAGTCACCTTGGCGGTGACGAAGGGGTTGCCGTCTCGGTCACCGCCCATCCAGGAGGTGAACTTGACCGGCGCGGCATCCAGCGGCAGCCGCACACCCAGATGGTGTTGCAGACGCTCGTCCAGATTGCGCATGAATTCGGGGATGGCAGGCCACAGGCTGTTCTCCACCACGGCAAAGCCCCACTTGGCCTCGTCGACCGGAGTCGGGCGCTGTTCGCGGATCTCGTTGGTGTGCCATGCCTGATTGATCAGCTGTTCGATGCGGTTGAGGATCTTGTCCCGCTCGCGAGGCAGCAGGTCGGAGAGCTCCAGCGCCTCGAGGCAGTCGTTGAGCTGTACGTGCTTGTGGATCAGGGTACGACGGGTCACCTCGGTGGGGTGAGCGGTCAGCACCAGATCGATATCCAGCTCGCGCACGGCCTGAATGATGGCCTCTTGTGACAGGTTGGATGCCTTGAGTTTGTCGAACATCTGCTCCAGCGGATCCGGGGTGCAGACCTGCTCTTCACAGCGACGGGAGATGGTGTGGAACTGTTCCGCCACGTTGGCCAGATTAAGGAACTGGCTGAAGGCGCGGGCCACCGGCAGCAGTTCGTCATCGCTCAGGGTGCGCAGGGTATCGAGCAGACGTTCCCGGTCTGATTCATTGCCCTTGCGGGAGGACTTGGCCAATTGGCGAATGGTTTCGATCTTGTCGAGAAAGGCCTGACCCTGATGATCCTTGATGGATTTACCCAGCAGCTGACCCAGCATGCCTACGTTGGCGCGTAGTGCGGCGTACTTTTCGTTCATTCCACATCCTTATCTTGTTGGTGCCTGACACCCATCCGGGGTGCTAGACGACCTCACTTATTGTTGTGCGATTACAACATATGCTCCGTCATCTTAGGGTGACAATCTACCCAGATTGTCTGCGCAAGGTCAAATAACAGGCCGATTCAGAACATGTATTTCCATCACCACTCCACAACCGGCTTGTTATGTAACTTACTTACAGTTCTTACGCTCCATTCACCGCCGCCGCTACAGGCAAAAACGTCTGATCAGGTGCTGCAACACCGAGGTGGTCGGCTTGACGAAGGAAAGGTCGAGATACTCATCCGGCTGGTGCGCCTGGGTGATATGACCGGGGCCCATCACTATGGTCTCGCAACCAAGCTGCTGGATAAACGGCGCCTCGGTGCAGTAGTTGACCGACTCGGCGGCGCGGCCGCTCGCCTTCTCAGCTTCGCGCACCAGCACAGAGTCGTCGGCGCAGGCATAGGCGGGAATAGGCTCGTGCAGATGTTGCAGATGCAGGCAGCCCGGCTGGTGAATTTCGATAGGCGACAGCGCCTCTTTCAGCATCCCCATCAGCTCGTCCGGCCCCACCTGCGGAGTGGGTCGCAGGTCGATATGCAGCTCGCAGCAGCCGCAGATGCGGTTCGGGCTGTCGCCGCCCTGAATGTAACCCAGGTTCAGGGTCGGCTGCGGCACGGCAAAGCGGTGGTCGGCGTAACGATCTTTCAGATCCTGCTGCAAGCGCAGCACCTGCCCCATCGCCTTGTGCATGATCTCCATGGCGTTGACGCCGTTGGCGGGATCCGAGCTGTGACCGCTCTTGCCGGTAATACGGATCGCCTCCGACATATGTCCCTTGTGGGCCACCACCGGCACCAGCCCGGTCGGCTCGCCAATCACGGCGTAGTCGGGTTTGAGTTCGGCCGCCGCAGCGATGGCGCGGGCCCCCGCCATGGTGGTCTCTTCGTCGGCGGTGGCCAGAATGCGCAGCGGCTTGGTCAGCTTGGTGAGGTCAATCTCCTTGAGTGCCTCGACGATAAAGGCGAAGAAGCCCTTCATATCGATGGTGCCGAGACCATAGAGGCGGTTGCCCTCTTCGGTCACCTTGAAGGGATCCTTGCTCCAGCCCCCCTCATCGAACGGCACCGTATCGGTGTGGCCTGCCAGCAGCAGACCGCCCTCTCCCTGACCGATCGTCGCCACCAGATTGAATTTGCCCGGCAGATCAGGAAGCGCCGTCACCTCGCACTGAAAACCGAGCTGACCGAACCAGTCAGCCAGCAGCCGGATCACCGCCTCGTTGCTCTGATCCCACTTGGGATCCGTGCTGCTGATAGAGGGAATCGCAATAATATTCTTATAAAGTGAAAAAAAATCCAGATTGGCCATCAGCTCCTCCTTGCGTCCCCGGAATGTTTCTGTTAGAAAATACAAATGCAAAGTGAGTGCATGAATATTCTGTAATTTTACCTGAATATCTGGCTCATCAACAAAGGCTTCTAGTTGTAAGGGAAAGTTAATGTTCTGTCACCTGATCTATAACCGACGACACACACCCGCCTGAATTGCCCCTCCGCACTTGTGCAAAGGGGCGATCGAACACCCTTGTGCACTGCAGCGTCATGCTGTGAATCTCGAACTCTGACTTGGAATATTCAACATGCTTAACACCGTTATCGTCGGTGCCAGTGGCTACGCGGGAGCCGAACTGGCCGCACTGGTACAGAACCATCCACAACTCAAGCTGTTCGGTCTCTATGTCTCCGCCGGCAGTCAGGATGCCCACAAGCGCTTCTCTTCCCTGCATCCCCAATGGGTCGGCGCCCTCGATCAGCCGCTGCTGCCGCTGGACGACGACGGCATGACCCGGATCCTGACCCAGGCCGATCTGGTGCTGCTGGCCACCGCCCACGAGGTGAGCGCCGAGCTGGCACCCAAGTTTCTCGCCAAGGGGCTGCCGGTGTTCGATCTCTCCGGCGCCTTCCGGGTCAAGGATCAGGGCTTTTACGACAGCTTCTACGGCTTCACCCACCAGAGCGAACAGTGGCTGGATCAGGCCGCCTATGGCCTGGCCGAGTGGAATGCCGATGCCATCGCCAGCGCCCAGCTGGTAGCCGTGCCCGGTTGCTACCCGACCGCATCGCTGTGCGCCCTCAAACCGCTGCAGCAGGATGGCCTGATTGCCAAGGGTTGGCAGCCCATCATCAACGCCGTCTCCGGGGTCTCCGGCGCCGGGCGCAAGGCCGCCATCAACACCAGCTTCTGCGAAGTGAGCCTCAACCCTTACGGCACCTTCAATCACAGACACCAGCCGGAGATCAGCCACCACCTCGGCAAGGAGGTGCTGTTCCAGCCCCACCTTGGCAACTATGTGCGCGGCATTCTGGCCACCATCTATGTGCAGCTGGCGGACGGCGTCACCCCCACCCAGGTGGATCAGGCCTTCCTCAAGGCTTATGAAGGCAAGCCGCTGGTGCGCCTCACCGGCCAGATGCCCTCTATTCGCGGTGTGGCAAACACCCCTTACTGCGATATCGCCTGGCAACAGCAGGGCAACATGCTGGTGGTGGTCTCTGCCATCGACAACCTGCTCAAGGGCGCTGCCTCGCAAGCCATTCAGTGCATAAATATCAAATTCGGATTTGAACCGGCCACCGGCCTGATTTAAGGACTTAGGAAGGATCTCGAACATGGACAAACAGACGTTGGTAATCAAGCTGGGCGGCGCCCTTATCGAGAACGACGAGGCGCTGACCGCCCTGTTCGCCACCCTCAAAACCTTTCTCGACGATCAGCACCGTCCGCTGGTGCTGGTGCACGGCGGTGGCTGTCTGGTGGATGACCTGCTCAAGGGGCTGGGTCTCACCTCTACCAAGAAGAACGGCCTGCGGGTGACCCCGTTCGAGCAGATCCCTTTCATTGCCGGGGCGCTGGCGGGGACGGCCAACAAGCAGATGATGGCCAAGGCGATCGCCACCGGCATTCCGGCTGTGGGGCTCTGTCTGGCAGATGGCGGCCTCTGTCAGGTGACCCAGCTCGACCCGGATCTCGGTGCAGTCGGCGAGTGCAAGCCGGGCAACCCGGCACTGGTGGCGGGGATCCTCGGTCAGGGCTTCCTGCCGGTGGTGAGCTCCATCGGCATCACAGCCGAGGGGCAGCTGATGAACGTCAACGCGGATCAGGCGGCCACCGCCATTGCCGAGGCGCTCGGTGCCGATCTGGTGATGCTCTCCGACGTGAGCGGCATCCTTGATGGCAAGGGCAAGCTGGTGCCCCAGCTCGACAAGCTGACCGCGCTGGATCTGATGGAGAAAGGGGTGATCCGCGATGGCATGGCGGTCAAGGTAGAAGCCGCCCTGCACGCCGCCCAGACCCTCGGCAAGCCGGTCTGTGTCGCCAGCTGGCGTTACCCGGACCAGCTGCTCAAGCTGCTGGCTGGCGGCGCCGTCGGCACTCAAGTGGCCATTTGATCTCCACCGGAACAAGGAACATCCGATGCAACATCTTCTGAAAGACAGTGATCTGAACAAAGCCCAGATTGAAGCGCTGATTGCGCTGGGCAAAGCGGTCAAGGCCGACCCGAAGAAGTACAGCCAGGCGCTGGCGGGCAAGAGCGTGGTCACCCTGTTCGAGAAACCCTCCCTGCGCACCCGGGTCACCTTCGACATCGGCATCGCCAAGCTGGGCGGCCACAGCGTCTATCTGGATCAGCAAAACGGGGCGCTGGGCAAGCGGGAGTCGGTGAAGGATTTCGCCGCCAACCTGTCGCGCTGGTGTGATGCCATCGTCGCCCGGGTGTTCGATCACCAGACGCTTGTTGAGCTTGCTGAACACGGCTCTGTGCCGGTGGTGAACAGCCTGTGCAACCTCTACCACCCCTGTCAGGGGCTGGCCGACTTTATGACCATTGCCGAGCACTACGACGATCTGTCGAAGGTGAAGCTTGCCTATCTCGGTGATGGCAACAACGTCAGCCACTCTCTGCTGCTGCTGGGGGCGACCCTCGGCACCGACGTCACCCTCATCTGCCCGAAAGGCCACGGCCCGGATACCCAGATCTTCCTGCAAGCGCAGGCTCTGGCGGCCAAGTCGGGGGCAACCATCCACATCAGCGATGACGTGGCAGATATCGAAGGGTTCGACGTGGCCTACACAGATACCTGGGTCTCCATGGGCGACAACACCCCGATGGAGCAGGTCAAAGACCTCTTTATGCCTTACCAGATCAACCAGGCCCTGCTCGACCGCACCGGCATCCAGCATGTGCTGCACTGCCAACCGGCCCACCGGGAGCTGGAGATCACCTCGCAGGTGATGGATGGCCCCGCCTCCCTCATCATGGACGAGGCCGAAAACCGGATGCATATCCAGAACGCCGTGTTGCTGACCCTTCTCGGCGGCAAGTAACGTGGCACTCAACCTGAATCACGACACTTTTATTGAATCATCATCGAATCATCACGGAGAGAAGTAACATGAGCGGAATCAACAAGATCGTACTGGCTTACTCGGGTGGACTGGATACCTCGGCCATCATTCCCTGGCTGAAAGAGCACTATGACGCCGAAATCATCGCCTTTGTGGCCGACGTCGGTCAGGAGCGCGACGATCTGGAAGGGATCGAGCAGAAGGCGATCGCCTCCGGCGCCACCAAGTGCATCATCAAGGATCTGCGGGAAGAGTTCGTCAAAGAGTACGTCTACCCGACCCTGAAGACCGGCGCCGTCTATGAAGGCACCTATCTGCTGGGCACCTCCATGGCCCGTCCGGTGATCGCCAAGGCAATGGTGGAAGCGGCACTGGCGGAAGGGGCCGATGCCATCTCCCACGGTTGCACCGGCAAGGGTAACGATCAGGTGCGTTTCGAAGGCGCGGTCGCCGCGCTGGCGCCCCAGCTGAAAGTGATCGCCCCGTGGCGGATCTGGGACATGCGCTCCCGGGAAGATCTGCTCTCCTATCTGGAGACCCGCAACATCCCCTGCAAGGCAACCCTGAAGAAGATCTACAGCCGCGACGCCAACGCTTGGCACATCTCCACCGAGGGTGGCGAGCTGGAGAGCACCTGGAACGAGCCGTCCGAAGCGGTCTGGCAGTGGACCGTACCGGCCGAACAGGCACCGGATCAGCCGGAGTACGTCAAGCTGACCGTGGCCCAGGGTGAAGTGGTGGCCGTTGACGACCAGCCACTCAGCCCGCACCAGATCCTGATGACCCTGAACGAGCGTGCTGGCAAGCACGGCGTGGGCCGCATCGACATCACCGAAAACCGGATGGTGGGAATGAAGTCCCGTGGCTGCTACGAGACCCCGGGCGGTACCGTGATGGTCGCCGCGCTGCGCGCCGTGGAAGAGCTGGTACTGGATCGCCCGACCCGCGCCTGGCGGGAGAAGCTGGGTGCCGAGTTCTCCCATCTGGTCTATGACGGTCGCTGGTTCACCCCGCTGTGCAAGGCGATCCTCGCCTCTGCCAACGCCATCGCCGAAGATCTCGACGGTGAAGTGGTGCTGAAGATGTACAAGGGGCAGGTCACCGCGGTGCAGAAGAAGTCGCCGAACAGCCTCTACTCCGAAGACTTCGCCACCTTCGGCGCCGACGAAGTGTATGACCAGAGCCATGCCGAAGGCTTTATCCGTCTCTACACCCTGGCCAGCCGGATCCGCGCCATGAAGGAACAGCATCAGGCTATCGGTGGCGATCACACCCACGGCTAAGCAAGCGCAATAACCCGTTGATTCCGTTGAGGGGGCATGGCCCCCTCTTCTACAGGCAGAGGGCATAGCCCCCTGACCCATCATCAGCGGGTGTGACAAGAGCGGCAGCGCACCGGCCGCTTCTGTGAGATAACAGGGGCTGTGTGAATATGATGCTGACGTATTTTCTCCCTTCTCCCCTTGCGGGAGAAGGGGCGGGGATGAGGGGGGAATTACCCTCACCCTAGCCCTCTCCCAGAGGGAGAGGGAACCGATTCGCAGTTGCTGGATTTGACGTGTTCAACGGCAACAGCACTCATCACCACCGCACTGTTATTCAGGAAAATACAGGGCAAGATTTCTGCGCGCAGGCCAAGAGGCCGCGCGAGTACGGCAGGCGTAAACGCCTACCGACAACGCATTCAAGGAGAGCAGTATGGCACTTTGGGGTGGACGCTTCAGTCAGGGAGCCGATAGCCGGTTCAAGCAGTTCAACGATTCGCTTCGGTTCGATTACCGCTTGGCGGAGCAGGATATTCAGGGCTCCATGGCCTGGGCCCGCGCACTGGTGAAAGTGGGCGTCTTGACCGAGGGTGAACAAGGCAAGCTGCAACAGGCGATGGAGGTGCTGCTCGCCTCGGTGCAGCAGGATCCCCAGCAGATCCTGATCTCGGATGCCGAAGATATCCACTCCTGGGTCGAGAGCCAGCTTATCGCAGCCGTCGGCGATTTGGGCAAGAAGCTGCACACCGGCCGCTCGCGCAACGATCAGGTCGCCACCGACCTGAAACTCTGGTGCAAGGCGCAGGGCGAGCTGCTGCTCGGCTCCATCACCGCCCTGCAGCAGGGGCTGGTCGCCTCCGCTCGCGCCAATCAGGCGGCGGTACTGCCCGGTTACACCCACCTGCAACGGGCCCAACCGGTCACCTACGCCCACTGGGCGCTGGCCTATGTGGAGATGCTGGAGCGGGATTACTCCCGACTGCAGGATGCGCTGAAACGGCTCGATACCAGCCCGCTCGGCTGTGGCGCGCTGGCGGGCACTGCCTATGCCATCGACCGTGAAGCGCTGGCGCTCGACATGGGCTTTGGTGGCGCCACCCGCAACAGTCTGGATTCGGTCTCGGATCGGGATCACGTGGTGGAACTGATGCACGTGGCGTCCCTCTCCATGACCCACCTGTCGCGCTTTGCCGAAGATCTCATCTTCTACAACACCGGCGAGGCTGGGTTTGTCGAGCTCTCCGACGCGGTGACCTCCGGCTCGTCGCTGATGCCGCAGAAGAAAAACCCGGATGCGCTGGAGCTGATCCGTGGCAAGACCGGCCGGGTGGTCGGCGCCCAGATGGGCATGCTGATGAGCCTCAAGGCGCTGCCGCTGGCCTACAACAAGGATATGCAGGAAGACAAAGAGGGACTGTTCGATGCCCTCGACACCTGGCACGACTGCCTCGATATGGCCGCGCTGGTGCTGATCGATTTGAAGGTCAACGGCGAGCGCACCATGGCGGCGGCGCAAGGCGGCTACGCCAACGCCACCGAGCTGGCGGACTATCTGGTTGCCAAGGGGATTCCATTCCGTGAAGCGCACCATATCGTCGGCGAAACCGTGGTCTTCGCCATCAGTGTGGGCAAACCGCTGGAGGAGCTCTCCATTGGCGAGTTCCAGCGCTTCAGCCCGGTGATCGAGTTCGACGTCTACCCCAATCTGGAACTGGAAGCGACCCTCGCCAAACGGGTCGCCAAAGGCGGCGTCGCCCGGGAGCAGGTTGAGGCAGCCCTGACCGCAGCCGAAACCTGGCTGGCAAAACGGACGGGTTAAACCAACCTGCTTGTCATTCGAACTAGAAAGCAAAACGGCAACCTCAGGTTGCCGTTTTATTCTCACATAAATAACTCAGTACATATTCATACCAAAGCTATAGGCTTATAAATAAAATCACTATGGAAACCGAAAATGTATCCGTTATTCATTAGGAAATCGTAGCTCATCGTACAATCCCTGTAGGCATTGCTCAATCAATTCAATTGAGTTTTCATACACGGGTATCGCGCTACTTGAGAATTCTGAATCTTTATTACCACTAGACATGTAAAGCTCTATATTACATAGAGTAGAACAATGGCTATGCAAATCATTCAAAATGTCTTTTGATTTTTTTGAGAGGAAGATGAAATCCTCCTGCATTATATAATGCAAAGCTGTTAGATGAAGCAAGGCGGAAGTGTAAACCTCTGGTGAGAGTGAATCTAATGTAGGATGAAAATCCCCTCGCGTATCATGCTCACCAAGTGATGCCTCACAATATTTCTTAAAATCAACAAGTTGTTTTTGAAGCCTTTTGAATACCCTGATTTTTTCATCCAGCAAAACATCTTGTTTTTTAGATAGTAAAGATAAATCAACCTTTAATCGCTCAATTTCTTTCAAGTAAGATACTTTTACATCCTCAACCTTCCTTGTTATCGCCTCAATATCTTCTTGTGTCGCTAAGTTTTTACCTTTTTCAGATGAGTAAGAGAATAAATAACGTCGAAATAAGAATGCGCAACCTATGCCTAACAAAATTAGGGTCTGCAAAAAAACAATTATCCAACTCATAGATACATCAACCTCTAGAGGAAACGTTGCTCATGTAAAAGCACGAGCAAAAAAATATAGTTACTTTAAGATAAAACATCTTATTTTATGATTATTCCATGTCAAGATTTAAATCTGCAGAACAATAGACTTGGGAGCACAAATTACAACGCCCCTCAGGCGCTGGCATTCAACAGCTTGCCAACACCCTCCCCCTTGCCATTGGGCAGAGTCTGTTTAAAGGCGCCGAGCAGCTGATCGAGATTGAGATGGCTGGCACCAAGGGTGCCCTTGAGGGTATCGAGCTGGCTTTGCAGCGCATCGAGGCGGGTGCTCTGGGTGCCGCTCGCCAGCTGGTTGCGGGCGCTGTCGATGGCAGCCGGGAGGGATTGGCCACCATTCTCCTGCCCCAGAGTCTGCATCAGCTCCCCCATAAAGTGGTTGATGGCAGCGCGATTTTGCTCGCTATTGGCATCCTTGATACCGAGTCGCTGGAACAAACTCTGGACGGTCGGGGCGAGGCGCTCTTCCTGCACGGTTTGGTGCACAGGCTCAGGTTTGGCACTGCTGCCGAGCAGCTGACTGCCCAGCTTGAGGGCGATCGAGGCAAGGGGAAGCAGGCTGCTGATCATGATAACTCTCCGCGACAACGACCCTTGATGGTGTTGCCAGGAGGTCTGCATAAGCGGGGCCAGCACGATGATAAAACGCACCGCTCCGGCTAATCCCTTGAATAGCAGGTCTTTTTATTCAACCAGCACACCAGCACGCAGGAGATAGCCGAGCGCAAAGGGGAGTCCGGCGGCCAGTAGCTGCCGTCACGGGCGGTAGTGGCAATATGGTGGCAAAGCGTTTTGCCGCCCACCCGAGCCGCGCCCCCTTCCTTTCACACCCTGATCGCCAACTCTTTTAGCCACTTGCGCAGCCGCCCGTTGGCGTTGAGATAGGGGGAGGCGCTATTGAACTGGATCATCCGCCCGAGCGTCCACTTCTCATACCAGAGGCAGCCATACAGCTGCTGGTCGCTGCGCGCCTCCACCAGTTCGATGATGTGCCCTCTGGCGGCAGCCAACCGCTGCAACAACGCCGGATAGCTGAGCCCCTCGTAATCCCGATAGAACTTTTGGGCCAGCCTGCCCAACTCGTTCCACTTAAAACCGGTTTCGGGAAAATCCACTGGCAGACCTGCCGCATCCCGCTCGATCCACTTGATCAGCAGTTCGTTCCAGCCGATAAGGTAGGCCAGCAGATTGACAACGCTCATGGTGGTTCCCTTGCTGTGCCCTGCCAGGGTCAGCTCCCGCACCCGGCTCTCGGGGACGGCCTGCAACGCCTTGAACAACTTGCTGAAATTGGTATCGATCGCGAGTAGCAGCTCGGCCTTGTTTTGCGGGATCCCCATTGCTCTCCCCTTTTCAGGTTTACTTGCGGTGTAGCCGAGGCGATTGCCGCAACCCCGGCAGCACGTTACGCTAGCCCTCTTCCATCCTGTGCAGCTCATCCAGTGCAGGCCAACCATCACGGCAAGATCGGCAATGAATCAACTAATCAGCTATATCAGGGCCATTCATCGACAGGCGAGCCCCGTCACTCTCACCCGCCAAGAGAGTGAACACTATAGCGAGCATGATGAGAGCGGCACTGTGATCCAGCACCAGATAACCACCAGCTGGTTTACCAATGGAGTCGTCATCCGCCGGCAAACCGAACAGGACGAAGCGCCATCTCAGCAGCTTTGTGCCGAGTGCTGGATCAGCTATCGGGTCATCGCCAGTCCCATCCCCATCACTCCGACCAGCAAGCTGTTTCACAACCACTGTCAGGAGCAATTCTGGTTGAAGGTGCAGGGCATCACGCCACACAGGTGATTGGTGCGCCCGTGAGCAGGGCGCGGCAGGGGGAAACGCAAAGAGGCTCCGAAGAGCCTCTTTTTATGTCCGTATCTGAACCCGACTCAGCCCAGCAGTAGATAGAGCTGGTGAGCAGCCACACCGGCACACAGGCCGCCGATGGTGTGGGCAACGATGGCGCGGGAGGTGAGGTGGCGATAGCCGAGGGCATCGAGCATGGCTGTATGGGTGCTCAAAAAGCCGCTCCAGCACATCCCCATGGCGGTAAACACCGCGACCTCGTTACCGGTGATCCACCCCTTGGCAATAAAGGGGGGCACCAGTGACATGGCGGCACCGACCGCACCGAGGGAGGTAGCCGGGAAGGCGACCAGCTCCGGCTGCTGGAAGCCGAACAGCAGGTCAAACAGCCAGCTCACCTTGGCGGCCAGCACCGGCAGCAGGGCAACCCCTTGAAACGCTTCGCCGGTATAGCCCTTGTCGCCGGGGCCGAAGGTGAGCAGCATCACGAAGGTACTGATGATCAGCACCCCGGGGATCACCGCCATCCCCAGCTCCACGCCAGATTTGCCGCCATCGAGCAGAGAGTTGAGGATCCTCAGCCAGCCGGGAGCCACCTCTTTGGTCACCCCTACCTTGCGGCCGTCGGACGATACAGCGTCATCGTTCAGCACTTCACCCACCAAGGGGCGGATCATCCGCTGCATCAGCCGGGTAGAGACCACCGAGCCCACCAGAGCACCCAGCAACCCAATCAGCGCCGCGCTGGCGGTGGATTCACCGCTCGGCAGTTGCAGGGTGGCCATAAAGGTCACCACGATCAGCCCCATGCCGAAGGCGGTTCCGAAGTTGGTGAGAGACACCAGTTGCCACGGAGTGAAGCCTTTGCGAAAGCGGCTGTCCTTGGCGAGGCTGATCACCGCCGGGTTGTCGGAGAAGAAAGTCATCAGGGCCGCCAGGGCGGTGCGGCCAGGCAGGCGAAACACCGGCTTCATCAGGGGGGCCAGCAGCACTTCCAGCAGGCGGATCACTCCGAACTCGCTCAATAGCTGGCTCAGGGCACCAGAGAGCACCGTGATCCCCATGATAAAGAGCACGGTATTGAGCAGCAGCTGGTGGGCGGTATTGAACAGGGTGTTGACCATGGCAGAGAGGCCCATCTGGCTGCCGAGGTAACCAAACAGGCTGCCGTGAATAAGCAGCACCAGCACGGGCTCCATCCAGTTTCGAATGGCGGCAAGTCGCCCCTTTGACTCTATAACTACATGATTTTCCATATCTATCCTGCGGTTCATCTGTGCGTGTGTGGTTGTTTTTATGGTTAAAAAATGGCTGCGCCAAATAGAAAAAAGCCCTTGTCTTGCGACAAGGGCTTTTTGAATTGGCTCCTCCTACTGGACTTGAACCAGTGACATACGGATTAACAGTCCGCC
>OLFS01000205.1_pt1 | contig 61036 bp, 53 predicted proteins | sample 1605491 | NCBI WGS metagenome assembly OLFS01 (sample SAMEA3888921, study PRJEB22519) | human gut metagenome | biome: human gut; feature: human-associated habitat; material: faeces | place: Denmark | collected 2011 | reverse complement strand
TTTGTGGGCAGGTGCTACTCTTAAAAAGTGTCCACACTTATGGGTACAGTATAGAGTGTATGGAAACTGAAGTTGTGTTGTAAACGTATTATGAATGTGATAAAATTCAGTAAAGAGGTGATACAAATGGCAAAGAGCGCAAATATCAATATTCGTATCGAACCTGAAATAAAGAGCGCAGCGGAGAACTTGTTTTCTTCTTTTGGAATTACCATAAGCGATGCCGTGAATATCTTCATTCGGAAATCCCTGATGGAGGGGGGAATACCTTTTTCCGTCAGACAGCCTCGGTTTAATGCCGAAACAGAAGCCGCCATGCAGGAAGCCAGAGATATTGCTTCCGGTAAAATTGCTGCCAAAAAATATCATAGTGCCCATGAAATGATTAAGGATATTACCGATGAAGTATGAACTGGTGATGACTTCCCGCTTCCGCAAGGACCTTAAGCGGATGGTAAAAAGAGGTCTGCCGTTGAATGAACTGGAACAAGTCCTGGATTGGCTGTCTGATGGCATCGTTTTGGGACCCAAGTATAGAGATCATGAACTGAGCGGGAATTATGCGGGATTTCGAGAATGCCATATTCGGCCAGATTGGCTGCTGATCTATATGGTGGAAGAAGAAAAGCTGATTTTAACTGCAACCAGGACTGGTTCCCATTCGGACTTGTTATAAGTTGTGGAAATGCACTGTAGGGTTAGCTTACAGTCATTATCTGCGGTAAATGGTGTTGAAGGGAAGGGCCACTGGTCTTTGCCGGAAAAAAGAGAAGACCCGCAGTCTGGTGATTGCGGGCTTTTTTCTGTCATGAGTTTTGGATAGAGCATAAGGATAAAGGGGCTTTACCCAGATGAAAATGAAAAAATCACCAGCGTTGGCATTAGAGCCGTATGAATCAGGATAAGACAATTGACAGAAAGAGAAATACATGATAATGTGTATATACACGATGAAAGGACGATCATAATGGAACACAAGGAAATGTTGCGTACAAAACCATATATCCGAGAGTGCCATGCGTTCAATCTACGACAGGCTAATCTTGCGGTTACAGCTCTTTATGACAGGCATATGAAAAAAGCCGGGATCACGATACAACAGTATTCCATCCTTAGACACGTCAGGGATTTTGGTCCTGTATCGATTACAGACCTGTCAGAAGTGATGCATCTGGACCGTACTACGGTATCCAGGAACTTATCTTTGCTGGAACGCCGCCATTTCGTGGAAAACGCTCCATCTCCGGGTCGCAAAAAATTAATCCGGCTGACAACGGAAGGCATGGATGCATATTCTGAAGCAAGCAGTTATTGGCAAGAAGCACAGGATGAGCTGGAATCCCGGATAGGAAAAACAAAAATGATGCAGCTAGAGCAGCTGCTTTTGCAGTTAATAGAGTAATTTTTTCTTTTATTTCGTGTATATACACTATGGAGGTGCTTTTTTATGGATGATAACAGACTCGCGCAACAGATCCACGATATGGCCATCGCTTGTGGCTTTGATCATTGTGGCATCATTCCCATTGAAGACATGGAGGGGTTTCGCAAACGACTGGAGCAGAGAGAGAAAGACATACCTGCCAGTAAGTTCTTTTATCAGGCGATAGGGAATCTGGCTGGAATCAGAGAGCGGTTTCCCTGGGCACAATCCGTCGTAGTTTGTACGTTTTGGCTGGGAAAATATCGATATCCTGCCTCTTTGCAGGGAAAGTATGCAAAGAGTTTTTTCCTGTCTCCCGGCAATGATCTTTGCGGAGATCTGGCAAAAAGCTGCAGTCAGTTGGAGTCCTGGTTTAAAGCAAATGGCATACACGGTGAAGGAGGGACTCAATTCGGTCACCTTAGCATCGGTCCTTTACGGTATGCCGCCATGATGGCCGGATTAGGCATTATCCGGAAGAATAATTTTTTTTACACAGAGAAAGGCTCTTTTATAGAACTCGTAGGTTATGTGATCGACCACCGTTGTACCCTTCGGCAGAACCCTTCACTGCGGCCTTGCGCGGAAAAGTGTAATCTCTGTCAGAAAAACTGTCCCAGTGGCGCTCTTAATGGCCCGTTCACGATGAATCCTTTTGAATGTGTTTCTTATATTACGACCTTTGGAAAGGGAAAATTGCCGGAAGGTATGGATGATACGGCGTGCAGTACCTGGATCTGTGGCTGTGATAGCTGCCAGGACGCCTGTCCGTACAATAGAATCCATGATTGGGAGAAAGGCCTTTCTTATCCAGGCCTCGAAGCTCTGGCATCAGAACTGGCTCCGGAAAAGGTAGTGGGACAAACAGCAGAATTTATCTCAGAAAAAGTACTTCCTTACACTGATTACCATGTAGCACCGGATGAAGTAGAAATGCTGCGGATCAATGCCGCCCGTTCGCTCCGAAATGCCAGACGGTCTCCTGCATCGATTGGCGGCTGAATTTTCGATATCATGGCATCATGTGACCCCAAAAAAGGGGAGTACTGCAAATTTTGTGCAGCACTCCCTTTTCTGCTATAATCAATCCCAGAAACCGCTTAGTAGTAGGAATCGCCCAAAATACTACTACTTTTACTATTAAGTGGGAAAAAGTTGTGCCCAGTTATGCCATTTATTGTCTTCCCTGCATGGACTGGCAAAATCCGGGAACCGGCATTAATTCGGCCCAATTTGGCATAGTTTGGCATAGAGAGGAGTTCGTGTCTTTGGTGAAAGTACTTTTTATCTGCCACGGCAACATCTGCCGTTCCACCATGGCGGAATTTGTCATGAAGGAACTGGTCCGGCGAGACCATCTTGGGGATGCGTATGAAATCGCTTCGGCGGCCACCAGCCGGGAGGAAATCGGCAACGATACCCATTGGGGGACGAAGGAGCAGCTGGAGCTCCACCACATTCCTTACACGTCCCGGAAGGCCCGGCAGATGACCCGGGAGGACTATGGATACTATGATCTTCTCATCGGTTTTGACGATGAAAACCTGCGGGAGATCCGCCGGATCGCCGGGGGAGACCCGGACCGGAAGATCCATCTGCTGCTGGATTTCACGGATCACCCCCGGGAAATCGCCGATCCCTGGTATACGGGGGATTTTGTCAGCACCTATCGGGATGTGATGGATGGGTGTGAGAGCCTGCTGCATGAGCAGCAGGCCTGTCAACATCCACGTTTAGGGAAACAGGGTCTGATTGATTGAATGGAAAGGATTCGACCCAAAGGGGCCTTACGACAAACGACTCACGGCCCACGATGAACGAACCCTGCTTCCTAATAATTCTCCCAAAACAACCGGGCGGACTCGTGGAGAGCCCGTCCTTTTTTGCGTACCAGGCACACCTGGCTTTCCAGGGCCTGTTCCTGGATGGGGACGGCGGTCAGTCCCTGGCTCAGGTTCACCACGCTTTCCGGCACCAGGGCCACACCCAGCCCGGCCTGGGCCCACTGGAGGCAGCTCCGGGCATCGTCGGCCAGGCAGCGGAAATAGAGCGTGAACCCCTGTTTCCGGCAGGTGTCCTGGATGATCCGCTCCCACCGCCGGTAGCCCAGAAGGGGCAGATCCTGGAGATCTTTCAGGGCAAAGGTTTCCGGCACAGGGTGGGGGAACAGGTCTTCCATCCCCACGGCACAGAACTTTTCCCGGCACAGCTCCTTTCTCTCCACCCGGCTCCGGGAAAAGGGGGTCCGGATCACGGCCAGATCCACGGTTTCCTTTTCCAGGGCATCCAGCAGCTGGTAGGTGTTCCCTTCGTACAGCTGGAAGGCGATATCCGGATACTTCTGGAGAAAATACCGGATCCCCCGGAAAAACCGTTTCCCGGCTCCCGAGGAGATCATCCCCAGATGGAGACTGCCTTTTTTCCCCAGCTGGAAATTCTTCATATCCTCCTGGGCTGCCAGGGTCAGGCTCTGGATCCGTTTGGCGGTATCGTACAGGCTTTTGCCCGCTTCCGTGAGACGGATCTTCCGGCTGCCCCTTTCCAGCAGCTGTACTCCGCACTGGGCTTCCAGCCGCTGGAGCTGGAGGGATACCGGGGGCTGGGTAAGGTTCAGGCGTCGGGCTCCCGCAGAAATGGAGCCTTCTTCCACTACGGCAATGAGACAGTTCAGCTGTTCCAGATTCATGTTCGATCCTCCTATTTAGAAAACATATAGATATCTATAGATTCAATATCTATTATATAGCAATATCGGTGGTAAGATAAAGACAGTTCAAAAAATGAGGTGCGAATCATGAAAAAATTTCTTCCCTATTTTCAGGGATATGGCTGGGACTGCATCCTGGCGCCCCTGTTCAAACTGCTGGAAGCCCTGATGGATCTGGCGGTGCCCCTGGTGATCGCCGCCATGATCGACCGGGGCCTTTCCCAGGCGGATAATGCTTTCCTGTTCCACTGTTTCCTGGGGCTCATGGGGCTGATGGTGTTGGGCATGGGCTTTTCCTTTACCGCCCAGTATTTTGCCGCCCGGGGGAGCGTGGGGGTCATTACCCGGCTCCGGCAGGCCCTGTTCGACCATATCCAGAGCCTGTCCTACCGGGAACTGGATACCCTGGGCACCGATACCCTGATCACCCGGCTGACCAGTGATGTGACCCAGATCCAGACGGGCCTGAATCTGGCTCTGCGGCTGCTGCTCCGGAGTCCCTTCATCGTGTTCGGTTCCATGGTCATGGCCTTTACCATCGATGTGCCCAGTGCCCTGGTCTTTGCCGCCGCCATTCCTTTGCTGCTGGTGGTGGTCCTGGGAATCATGCTCCGGAGCATCCCGCTGTTCACCCGGGTCCAGGAGGCCCTGGACGGCCTGCTCCAGACCACCCGGGAAAACCTCACCGGGGTCCGGGTGATCCGGGCCTTCTGCCGGGAAAAGGCGGAAGTGGATGAGTTCGACAGCCGGAACGCCGACCTGACCCGGAAAAACCTCCATGTGGGCAGCTGGTCCGCCCTGATGACTCCGGGCACTTACCTCTTGGTGAACCTGGCCACAGTGATTCTGATCCGCCAGGGAGCCATCCGGGTGGAACTGGGTGCCCTGGCCCAGGGCGACGTGGTGGCCTTGTACAACTATATGGCCCAGATGATTATCGAACTGGTGAAACTGGGCAGCATGGTGATTACTTTGAATAAATCGGCAGCTTGTGCAAACCGTATCCAGAGCATTCTGGAGGTGAAAAGTTCCATGACCTGTCCCTCCGCCGACGGACCCCTTCAACCGGTAGGCCAGGGACCGGCCGTGGCTTTCCATCAGGTTTCCTTTGGGTATGCAGGGGGTGCGGATGCCGTTTCTGAACTTGATTTTACCATTCCCAAGGGTGCGACCGTGGGGATCATCGGGGGTACTGGCAGCGGCAAGACCACTCTGGTGAACCTGATCCCCCGATTTTATGATGTGATCCGGGGCCGGGTGGAAGTGGACGGCCGGGATGTGCGGGACTATCCTGCAGGCACCCTGCTGGACAAAATCGCCCTGGTGCCCCAGAAAGCGGTGCTGTTCGAAGGCACCATCCGGGATAACCTCCGGTGGGGCAAAGCCGATGCCACCGATGAAGAACTGTGGCAGGCCCTGGAAACCGCCCGGGCCAAAGACGTGGTGCTGGGCAAGGAGGGGCAGCTGGATGCTTTGGTGGAACAGGGGGGACGGAACCTGTCCGGAGGCCAGAAACAGCGGCTGACCATTGCCCGGGCCCTGGTGAAAAAACCGGAGATCCTGATCATGGACGATTCCGCCAGTGCCCTGGATTTTGCCACCGATCTCCACCTGCGCCAGGCCATCAAGGCTCTGGGAGGGGAAATGACCGTATTCATCGTATCCCAGCGTACCAGCAGTGTCCGCCAGGCGGATCTGATCCTGGTGCTGGACGACGGACGGCTGGTGGGCCAGGGAACCCACCGGCAGCTCCTGGAAACCTGTCCGGTGTACCAGGAAATCTTTGATTCCCAGTATCCGGGCCGCCGGGACCAGGAACTGGCACAGGAAAAGGAGGAAGCCTGATGGGCAAGGAAAAGAACGATTCCAGTTGGGAAACTCTGAAAAAAGTCTGGCAGATCATCGACGCCTACCGGCTGCTCCTCGTGGGGAGCCTGGTCCTGGCCGGGGCTTCCGTGGCCCTGCAGCTGTATGTGCCCATCCTGTTCGGCCGGGCCATCGACGGCATTGCAGGGCCGGGCAAGGTGGATTTCGCTCTGGTGAAAGGGTACACCTTACAGATCCTGGTGCTGGTGGTCCTGTCCAGTCTGGCCACCTGGGCCATGAACCTGATCAACAACAAACTGGCCTTCAACACCGTCCGGGATATCCGGAGCCGGGCCATCCGGCAGATCCAGCAGCTGCCCCTTTCCTTCCTGGACAGCCACAGCACCGGGGACCTGGTCCAGCGGGTGATCGCCGATGTGGACCAGATCTCTGACGGGCTGCTCCTGGGCTTTACCCAGCTGTTCTCCGGTCTGGTGACCATTGTACTGACCCTGTACTTCATGTTTTCCACCCACGGGAAGATTTCCCTGATGGTGATGGTGCTGACCCCGGTCAGCTTTCTGGTGGCCCGGTTCATCGCCAACCGGTCCTACCGGCTGTTCCAGAAACAGACCGCCATCCGGGGGAAACAGACCGCTCTCATCAACGAAACCGTGGGCAATGAAAAGGTGGTCAAGGCCTTCCGCCATGAAGAACGGTCCTCCAGACAGTTCCGGGGCCTGAACGAAGACCTGCAGCAGGCCACCCAGGGAGCCCTGTTCTACAGTTCCCTGACCAACCCCTCCACCCGGGCGGTGAACAATGTGATCTATGCCCTGGTGGCCCTGGTGGGGTGCTGGGAGATCCTGGCGGGAGGGCTCACCGTCGGGGGGCTCACTGTGCTGCTCTATTACGCCAACCAGTACATGAAGCCCTTTACGGATATCAGCTCTGTGGTCACCGAACTCCAGAATGCCCTGGCCTGTGCCGCCCGGGTGTTCGCCCTCATCGAGGAAACGCCTCAGAGCCCGGATCCGGACCGGCAGCTGACCTTCCAGGAAGGCCGGCTGGCCATCGACCATGTGTATTTTTCCTACAATAAAAAGCGGCCGCTGATCGAAGATTTCAACTTCCAGGTGGAGCCGGGCCAGACCACCGCCATTGTGGGGCCCACCGGCTGCGGCAAGAGTACCTTCATCAACCTGCTCATGCGGTTCTATGATGTGGATCGGGGGACCATTGCCATCGACGGCCAGGATACGGCCCGGGTGGACCGCCATTCTCTCCGGCGGACCTACGGCATGGTGCTCCAGGAAACCTGGCTGAAGCAGGGGACCATCCGGGAAAACATCGCCTTTGGAAAACCGGAGGCTACGGAAGAAGAAATCATCCGGGCCGCCAAAGAAGCCCACAGCTGGGAATTCATCCGCCGGATGCCCCAGGGACTGGATACGGTGGTGAGCGATGACAGCCTGAGCCAGGGACAGAAACAACTGCTGTGCATCACCCGGGTGATGCTGGCTCTGCCGCCCATGCTGATCCTGGACGAAGCCACCTCCAGCATCGATACCCGGACCGAGATCCTGATCCAGAACGCCTTTGCCAAGCTGATGGAAGGACGCACCAGCTTCATCGTGGCTCACCGGCTCAGCACCATCCGCAATGCGGACCGGATCCTGGTGATGAAAGACGGGAAGATCATCGAACAGGGAACCCACGAAAAACTGATGGAACAGGGCGGGTTTTACAAAGACCTGTACAACAGCCAGTTCGCAGGGTGACTTTTCCCATTCATGCCGGTAAAACGCCCGTTCTTATCGGTGAGGGGTTTTCATTTCCGGAAACTCCGGTATAATGGAATTGAGGGGATATAAACTACCGAGGAGGAAGATCATCCATGGACAGAAACAAATCCGACTTCAGCTATGAAATCGCCGACGAACTGGGCACCCTTTCCACCAGCCCCAAAGGCTGGACCAAAGAGGTGAACCGGATCTCCTACAACGGCCGTCCGCCCCGGTTCGATATCCGGGAATGGGCACCGGGCCGGGAAAAAATGGGCCGGGGGATCACCCTCAGCGAAACCGAAGCCAAGGACCTGTGCAAGATCCTGTTCCAGTATTTCAAGAATCGGGGCTGAAAAAGAAGCAAAGGGGGTACCGCAAACGCAGGCGGTACCCCCTTTTGTGGGTTCTACCTCCATCTGGTGGGTTCCACCCTGCTGGCGCCTCCATCTTCTCCCTTTCCCTGCAAAATGGTATAATAAAAACACCATTTCAGCTTTTCTAAGGAGGGGATCCTTTGGTGCTTTCTCGTATCCATTCTTTCTTCCTGGGCATCTGGGAGCGGAACCAGCGGTTCAAACCGGCTCTGATCGCCACCTGGGGCATTGCCCTGGCCTGGTTTTTTGTGCTGGTGTCCGGCAACCTTTCCTGGCTGCTCCAGAAGAACAACTTTTCTTCGGCCCTTTTGGCCGCGGGTGTCGTCGCCCTTGTTTCCGTGCCCTGGCGCCTGTACAACGAACGGTACGGCCGGGTGGAACTGCGTCGGGATGCAGCCTGCTTCCTGTTTTTTCTGCTTTTGTGGCGTTTTTTGGAGCGACTTCCCGGTACCGGCTTTTCCCAGTATGTGCTGCTGGTGCTGGTCGGCCTGATACCTTTCTGTCTGGGACTCAGCCTGTTTTTTTGTGACAGCCGGGAAGGCAAACCCCAGCTGTTTGGCCATTTTGTGGTGGCGGGCGTGAAGACCTTGCTGCTGGCGGCCGTGGTGAACTGTATGCTGGGTCTGTGCTATGCCAGCGTCAGCTTGCTGCTGTATCCCCTGGGCCTGCCCTGGGTGCTGTGGATTTCTTATCTTTCTTTTGGTGTGGTGGGGTTCCAGTATTTCATCTCCTGCATCCCCAAAGCTGACGACCCGGTCTCCGTGCCGCCGCTCTATACCACTCTCTGGAAACGGATCCTGCTGCCCTGCGCCATATTCCTGCTGCTGGTGATCTACCAGTACCTGGTGCGCATCCTGTGGCAGAAGAGCCTGCCCGTGGGGTTCATGAACCCCTTCGGCCTGTTCCTGATGGCGGTGTACGCCCTGTTGTATTTCTCCTTCTGGAAGGGGGAACCGGCCTGGCAGAAAAAAGCCCTGCACTGGGGCGCCCTGCTGCTGATTCCGGTGCTCATCGGCCAGTTTGCCGGCCTGCAGATCCGGCTTTCCGCCTACAGCCTGACCTCTCTGCGGTACCTGTCCCTGTGCTGTACGGGCTTCGGAATCTGCACCCTGGTGTGTGGCTTCTTACGGTGGAAACCCCGGAAACTGTACCTTTTGAGTAGCCTGCTGACTCTGGTACTGATCCTGACGCCGCTCAATCTCATCGACCTGCCCGCCTGGTTCCAGGCCCGGCGGCTGGATGAGGTACTGGCCCGGAACCAGCTGGTACAGGGAGATCAGCTGGCCAGCGGACGGAATCTATCGCCGGAAGACAGTAAACTCCTCCGCAGCAGCTTTGCTTACCTGTCCCATAGTCCGGGCAGATGGCGATATCCCAATGTGGAACGGATCCGGCAGCAGCTGGACTTTCTGGCCACGCTGCCTCGGGAACCTGTCCAGACCGCACGGGGCAATAACCTGCATTATCGGACTGAACGGCTGAAGATCCCTGTGGCCGGATATAGTACCGCAAGCCTGGAACGCGGGTTTGCCATCCGGGCAGGGAAACTGCAGTACGGGCTGCCCAGTCAGACGGAACAGACCTGGGACGTGTCCCGGCAGCTGAAGAAATTGACTGAGAAATACCCTTCCGGCGGCGCCGTTCCTCCGGAGGCCCTGGAATTCCAGCTGGACGGCCAGCACAAGCTGATTCTCTTCTCTCTGAGTGGAGACCGGGCAGGATTCCAGGCCCAGCCGGGTAAACAGATCAATGGCAGAGGAACCCTGCTGACAAAATAAAGAAAGAAGGCATCCTCCTCTATGACCAAGAACCAGAAGGCCATTTTCTGCATGCTGCTGGCAGGGGTCCTGTTCAGCCTGACGGAAGTGGCCATGAAAAAGATCAATGCGGATCTGAACGGGGTCCAGGTGAACGCCACTCGGTATTTTCTGTGCGGAGTGTTTTTGATGCCCTGGAGCCGGGCCCGGCTGAAGGCCATGGATACACACATCCATGCAGCCCAGATGAAGCTGTGTGCCCTGCTGGCCTTTTCCGGCATTACCATCGTAGGCCCCCTGTACCAGATGGCTTCAGCCACTCTGGGGGCAGGCAACACCGGCGTCATCTTTTCCAGTACGCCGCTCTTCATCATCATGCTGGCGGCCCTGCTGCTCCATACGCCTGTTACCCGGCGGGAGGGAATTGCCCTGGCGTTGCAGGTGCTGGCCATTGCCATTCTGGTGGATCCCTTCCATATGACCATGGATCCGGTGGGAGTGGCATCCCTGCTGGTGTGCGTGGTCTGCTACAGCCTGTACGCCGTGGGCGGCAAGAAGCTGATAACAGATCTGGGCAGCATCACGGTGACTGCCTGGTCCTTTTTCTGGGGTGGTGTCCAGCTGCTGCTGGTGGCCGGCCTGTCCCACATCCCGGCTGTGTCCCAATGGCTGATGGCCCACGGCTTTGCCAATTACGCCTGTGTTCCTCTCTTCACCGGCTACACCTGGGAAAATCTGCCCTGGGTTCTGGTACTGTACATCGGCATCACCCTGGTGGCCTTCCTGAGCTGGTTCCTGGCCATCGAATGGGGTGGTGTGGCCCTGGGCAGCCTGACCTATTTCATCAAGCCGGCCCTGAGTCCCTTGTTTGCTCTGATTTTCGCGGGGGAACCCATCACGACGAAAATGATGATCGGCATGGTGCTCATGATCGGAGGGGCGTTTGTGGCATTAAAAAGATAAAAAAGTCTCCCGGCACTCGTCTCGAGTCTCTAGCCGATGGAGCAAATTTGCCTGAGGCAAATTTGGATAAATGGTAAACAATTAGAAAGCGAGCGTGTAGAATATGAAAGAAATCAACGATGCATTGCTGCAGTCCTTCCGTGCCAAAGTGGCAGCGGACCCCAGTGTTTCTGTTTTGAACAGTGCCCTGGCCAAGACGGATCTGGCCGACCTGTCCTTTGTGCCCATGGCGGCGGCCCGGCACCGGGGGCCCTTTGCGGTGGAAGTGAAGACCCGGGGCATCACCGCCCAGCAGAAATCCGGCCGGTGCTGGCTCTTTGCGGCCCTGAACATCCTGCGGGAAATCGTGGCGGAAAAATGCGGCCTGGAAGAATTCGAACTGTCCCAGAACTACCTGAGCTTCTATGACAAACTGGAAAAGGCCAACAATTTCCTGGAAATGGTCATTGAACAGGCCGGGGAACCGGTGAAAGGCCAGAGTATGCAGTACGTGCTCCGGGGCATGGTGGATGGGGGCTACTGGAGCGAAGCGGCCCATCTGGCAGCCAAATACGGGGTGGTGCCCAAAACCGTCCATCCGGAATCCTATCAGTCCGGCCATACGGACCGGTTCCTGGCCGCCATGAACCGCCTGCTCCGGAAAGACGCCATGGAACTCCGGGACCTGGTGGCTGCCGGGAAGGATCCCTATCCCCGGAAGAAGGAAATGCTGGCGGAAGTGTACAAGGCCGAATGCATCGCCTTCGGGGCTCCGGTGGAAACCTTCGATTTTGCCTGGCGGGACAAGGACAAGAACTATCACTGCGACCGGAACCTGACACCCAAAGCTTTCTACGACAAATACGTGGGCCTGGCCCTGGAGGACTATTATCCGGTGATCAACGAGCCCACCCCGGACAAGGAAATGGATACCCCGGTGGCTTTTCATGCGGTGGAAAACATGGTGGGGAAGGATATGGAAGCCCTGAACCTGTCCCAGGAGGCCCTGGAGGATCTGTGCATCCGGCAGCTCCAGGCCGGGGAACCGGTGTGGTTCGCCTGTGATGCCGGAGCCTGCGGGGCCCGGAAAGAGGGCATCTGGGATCCGGACAGCGTCCAGGTGGAAAAGCTCCTGGGCGGGATTTCCTGGGAGATGCCCAAAGGGAAGCGGCTGGAATACGGAGCCAGTTCCGCCACCCACGCCATGCTCCTGACCGGTGTGGATTTCGACGGCAACGGCCGTCCCACCCGGTGGAAGATCGAGAATTCCTGGGGCAGTGAGGTGGGCGAGAAAGGGTACTTCGTCTGCTCCGAAAAGTATTTCAAGGAATACGTCTACGAAGCAGTGATCAAAAAATCCCATTTCACCCCGGAACAAAGAGAAATGCTGAAAAAAGAACCCATCCGGATCAATCCCTGGGAGGAAGACGTATAAGGAAAGAGGGTGTGAAAAAATGCTTTTTCACACCCCGTCACTAGTCACTAGTCTCTAGTCACTAGCCGATGGAAGCCAGCTGACGCAAGCGAAATAAAGGCGCTGTGGATAATTTTTTCACAGCGCCTTTATTTATAGGATTACGCTCTTTCCTTCTTTGCCAGTTCCGGCAGGATGAATCCGATGCCGATCAGTACCAGCGGGGTCAGGATATTCATGGCAAACTGGAAATACCAGGTGTCCGTACCGCTTTGCACCCCACGGGGGAACATGCCCATGATGCAGGCAAAAGCGGTAAAGGCAAAGCACCAGAATCCGGCCAGCATGCCCAGGCCGCGGCTCTTCACAAAATGGTATGCAGAAACATACTGGTCCGCGTGTTTCTTCAACATCATATAGGCGAAGAACACCCACAGGTACCGGAGCGGCATGCACACCGCATTCAGGCGGATCAGCCAGTTGTAGAGGCTGGTCATGTCGCCGATCCCCAGGGCCGGGACGATCAGCAGGATGGAAACCAGCACGGCGGTCAGTTTGTACCCGGTGACCGGCACCCCTTTGGCGTTCACTTTGGTGAACACTTTGGGCACGAACTGGGGATCCACGTCCGCCAGCAGGATCTTGATGGGGGCGTCGATTGAAATGGCCAGGGTGGCCGCCTGTCCCAGGGTGTTGCAGATGGCGTAGATGATCACGAAGGTCTGGCCGATGCCATAGTATTCACCCAGCTTGGAGAAGCTGTAGTAGGCCCCGTTCATCATCAGGTCCTTGGGGATGTTGGTGGGGTCGAACATCAGGCCCATGGCAAAGGTCCCCAACAGGGCGGTGACCGCCACCATAGTGGCCATGAAGATCATGGATTTGGGATATTCCGAAGAAGGTTTCTTCAGGTTGTTGACATAGGGGCTCAGCCGTTCGCAGCCGCCCACCGCAAAGACCAGGATGCCCAGTGTGGTCATGTAGTCAAAATCGAAGGTGGGCATCAGGGTATCCCAGTTCAGGCTGTAGGTGAAGGTCCTGGCGGTGGTCAGGTGAGGAGCTGCCAGGGCCAGCAGGATGTAGAGGATGCTCATGACGAACATGAAGCTCCCGGCCAGGGCCCCGATCCGTTTCAGGGCGTTGACCCCTTTGGAGGCGTACCACAGGAAGAAAAAGAAAATCACCAGAGCAATGCTCTGGAGCACCAGGGGCGAGATGGTCTTGGTCAGGCTGCCGTTCTGGAATACCGCCCAGCCAAAGGCAATGAGCATGTTCTGGGGCTTTTGGGCCAGATAGGGCATATGGACGATCCAGTAGGTCCAGCCGGCGAAGTAGGCCAGTTTGGCTCCGGAGGTGGAGCGGATCCAGGAGGATACCCCGCCTGCGCTTTCCTTGAAGGTGGAGCCCATTTCGCCCACCATGAGCACATAGGGGATGAAGTAGAGGGCAAACATGAGGATCCAGGATACCACTGCTTTGAGACCCTGGTTGGCATAGCCGTTGACGATGTTCCCGAACCCCCATACGGAGGTGAAGGTCATCAGGCCCAGCGCCTGCCATGACAGAACTTTGTTGCTTCCATTGAGTGATTTTTCTTTTTCGGCCATTGGAAAGCCTCCTTTTCAAAAGATGGTATTATTATACCATGGAAGCTTTTACTTTCCCAGTTAAATGAAAAAAGTTTTTGAACAATTTTGTATCTTATGATACAATGGCCCCAGGAGGTGTCAACATGAATCAAACCACAAAAGAGTTACTGAACCTGATCCACAAGAGCACGTCCCCGTATCATACGGTGGCAGCCAGCCGTGACCTGCTGCTGGCCAACGGCTTTGCTGAACTGTTCCTGGCAGAGGACTGGACCCTGGCCCCGGACGGCAAGTATTTTGTCACCTGCTTCGATTCGTCCCTGTTTGCCTTCCGCACTGGCAAGGCAGGCTCCCGGGGACTGAAGATTGCAGCAGCCCATACGGATTTTCCCTGCTTCCGGCTGAAACCGGCTGCCGAAGTCAATACCCAGGGCTACGGCACCCTGAACGTAGAAGGGTATGGCGGCATGATCGTATCCACCTGGATGGACCGGCCCCTGTCCCTGGCCGGGAAGATCGTTACCCGGACCGAAGATCCCTTCAAACCCCATACCCACCTGGTGGATTTCAAACGGCCTCTTTTGAGCATGTCCAGCCTGGCCATCCACATGAACCGGGAAGTGAACGACGGATATAAATGGAACAAACAGAAAGATGTGCTGCCCCTGGCCACCATGCTGGGAGAAGATCCGGAAGACAAGCACTTTTTCACCAACTTCCTGGCCAAAGAACTCCAGGTAAAGCCGGAAGACATCCTGTCCTTTGAACTGTCCACCTATCCGGTGGAAGAAGGCTGCACCTTCGGGCTGAAGGACGAATTCATCTCCTCCGGCCGGCTTGACAACCTGACCTCCTGCATGGGCTGCCTGAAAGGCATCATCAACGGCAACGGCACGGAAGGACTCCATGTGGCCTGCCTGTTCGACAACGAGGAAGTGGGCAGCAACACCAAACAGGGCGCGGATTCCCTGGTGCTGAACAACCTGCTCCACCGGATCTACGCCAAACTGGGGCTGACGGAAGAAGCCCTGTACCAGGATATGGCCAACGGGTTCATGCTCAGCGTGGACGTGGCCCATGCCCTCCATCCCAACTATACAGACAAATGCGACATCACCAACAAGCCCCTCCTGGGCAAAGGGGTGGTGCTGAAACAGGCCTGCAGCCAGTCCTATGCCGGGGATGCGGAAGCGGTGGCCATTGTGAAGGGCCTCTGCGCCGCCAACGGGATTCCCTGCCAGCTGTTCGTGAACCGCAGCGACATCAAGGGCGGATCCACCCTGGGCTCCATGGCCTCGGCCCTGACTCCCATCCGGACCATGGATATCGGTGTGGCCCTCCTGGCCATGCACAGCGCCCGGGAAACCATGGGTGCCGCCGACCAGAAGGCCCTGGAAGATCTGATTACGGTGTTCTTTGGGTAAAGAGTGTGAAAAAGAAAAGGTGTGACCGCGGTCACACCTTTTCTTTTTCCTTCAAAATAATGTCATACGCCTTGGCCACATTCTCCCGAATGGCCGCTGCGCAGGCTTCGAACTGTTTCTTTTCTTCCGGGGCAAGGGGCAGGTCCAGGACCTTTTCCACCCCTTCTTTGCCGATTACAGCCGGGACGCCGATGAACAGGTCCTGCTGGCCGTATTCCCCGTCCAGTTCCACAGAGCAGGGGAGCACCCGCTTTTCATCCCGGAGGATGGTGCCCACCAGGGTGGCTGCAGCTCCGGCAATGCCGTATTCCGTGCACCATTTGCCGGAAACCGTCACCCAGCCCCCCTTGATGGCCTGTTCCTGGATGGCTGCCCGGGCAAAAGGCCGGCCGCTGTGCTTTTCGTACTGGTCCACGGTCATGCCGGAGAAGTTCAGCAGGGACCAGGGGACAAACTGGGCATTCCCGTGCTGGCCCAGCATAAAGGCGTTGAAACTGCGGCTGTCCAGGCCGGTGGCATCGCTGAGGGCATGGCACAGCCGGGCCGAATCCAGCAGGGTGCCCGTGCCCATTACCTGGGAACGGGGCAGGCCGGACAGATTGGCGATTTCCGCCGTGATCAGATCACAGGGGTTGGTGATATTCACAAAGATCCCGTCGAACCCGGCATCCATGATCCGGGGAATGAAACGGGCCACCTGGACCACACTGTTTTTCAGTTCGTCATCCCGGTTGAAGTTCCGGCACAGGGAAATATCTCCCACTGCGTTGACGATCACCGCACAGTCCTTGAAACCGGCATAGTCCGTGGTTTTATACTGGACCCGGTGGGGTATGAAAGGGACGGCATCGTTCAGATCATTGCATTCACTGGCAAGTTTTTTGGCATCGATGTCACAAAGCAGGATTTCGTCAGCAATTCCCATCATCCCCAGGGAATAAGCCACATGGGCGCCCACATGGCCAACGCCGACAATGCCTACGGTGGTTTTTTCAATCATGGCAGAGCCTCCTTGGTTTGGCATAAAATGAATCCCTTGTGTCATCTATTGTAACATGGTTCCAGAACTGTCGAAAGACAAAACAGGAATGTATACTGGATACAGGAAAATGGTCAAGGGGCAAAGGAGACCATCTGCCGGCGGCAGCCGGGCCTCCTTTATTTTTTGAGGATCTCCGTCAACGCCAGGCTGGCCTTTTTGTAGATCAGATAGGTGATCCCCGATACCACCGCGTACTTCAGCAGGTTAAAGGGAAGCACCGTCAGCAGCAGGAAATCCGTCAGGCTGTGGACCAGGGGATTGGTGGCACTGGCCATTTTCAAAATCGCCGCCAGGGGGATCTTGTACAGCTTCACATACAGGGGAATGGCCAGGAACCGGTTGGCCCCCACCGCAAACACACTGGCCGCCAGGCTGCCGGCCAAAAGCGCCGTCATGGCCCCTTTCCGGGTCCGGTGCAGGTGGTAGAACACCGTGCAGGGCAGCACATAGGCCAGGGCGCACAGCAGGTTCATCCCTTCTCCCACAAAGGCGGAAGAACTCCCCACCAGCACCAGTTTGATCAGGATCTTCAGCAGCTCCGTCAGCCCGCCGGCCAGAGGCCCGATAAAGAACCCGGCAAAGAGGGCCGGCAGATCCGAAATCTCGAATTTCATATATGCCGGGGCAAAGGGCAGGGGGAATTCAAAAGCCATCAAAAGAGAAGACAAAGCTCCCAGCACCGCAATAAAGACCATGGCCCGGGGCGTAAGTGCACGATTCATGGGAAAATCTCCTTTCCATATAAAAACAAGTCCAGTGTAGCAAAAGGGGTGGGGGATGTCAACGGAAGAAGGGGAGTGGAAGTGACCAGGTGGGTAAGTGGGATGTCAGCTGACCAACCACCTAACCATCTAACCACCTAACCACCTAATCACTTAACCACCTAATCACTTAACCCCTGATTCCCCTACAAAATTCCCTCCCCATCTGATATAATAAGTAGTCAAAACAATATCTATTCCAGCCATCTGCGGCTGTTTACTTTTGGAAAGGATGGCTTCCATGCCCAAACAACTGATTGTCAATGCTGATGATTTCGGCCGCCATACCCTGATCAACCGGGCGGTGGAACAGGGAGTGGCCCGGGGACTGATCCGGTCGGCCACGGTCATGGTTACCGGCGTCGCCTTTGCAGAGGCGGTGGAACTGGCTCGTCGGACCCCCGCCCTGGGGATGGGCATCCATTTCACCCTGGTAAATGCCAGACCCGTCCTGCCTGCAGCGGAAATCCCCAGTCTGGTGGATCCGGCCACCGGGGAACTGTATCCGGACCACGGTGCTTTCGTGAAACGTTTCCTTACCGGCAAGATCCGGCTCCAGGATGTGAAGCGGGAATGCACCGCCCAGCTGGACCGGTTCCTGGATACGGGACTGGTGCCCACCCATGCGGACAGCCACCAGCACATGCACGTGCTGCCCGGGATCATCGACATCATCCTGGACCTGTGCCTGGACCATGGGATCCCGGCAGTGCGGATCCCGTCCATCCCGGTGAGCCTGCTGGCCACCCGTCCTTCCAACCTGGGGGAACAGGTTGGAAGGACCGGGCTCCATGTGCTGGCGGAACGGGCCCGGAAAAAAGCCCGTGCCCTGGGCATCCAGGCCCCGGGTCATTTCGGGGGCATCGTGGCCGGGGAAGCCGTGGACAAAAAGGCCCTGCGGACCATCCTGCTGAACCTGAGGGAGGGCACCACGGAAGTGATGCTCCATCCGGGCACCAGCAATGAGATCCTGATCCCCGCCACCCAGTGGGATCACGATTTCGAAGGAGAACTGGACGCCGTAACCGACGACGGAATCCTTCAGCTGGTGCAGGAACAGAAGATTAGCGTACAAAATTTCAGGGACCTGTAAAAAAGGAAACGGCGCCGAACAAAAGCGGCGCCTAACCCACCACCAGCCTGACAGCTGGGGTATCCATGCGTCAGCATGGGCGGTGGGTTGGCAGCTCCGGCTGCGTTTCCCTTCGAAGGCCGGCGCACCGCCGGGCATCTTTTTCCATCCAAACAGAAAGGAAGCTTTTCATGATTTACACCATCACCTTCAACCCCTCCCTGGACTACGTGGTGACACTGTCCCAGCTCCAGGTGGGGGCCATCAACCGGAACCAGGCCGAGGAAATCTTCCCCGGGGGCAAGGGCATCAACGTATCCTGGATCCTCCAGAACCTGGGGGTCCCCACCCGGATCCTGGGCTTCAAAGCCGGCTTCACCGGGGATGAAATCCAGCGCCTGGTGGAAGAGCGGGGCATTCCCTGCAGCCTGCTGCCGGTGGAAAGCGGCTTTTCCCGGATCAACGTGAAGATCCGGGCGGAAGAAGAGACCGCCCTCAACGGCAAGGGCCCGGAAGTGACCCCTGCCCACCTGGACCGGCTGTGGCAGCAGCTGGAAACCTTGGCAGAAGGAGATTTCCTGGTCCTCTCCGGCAGCGGCCCCAGCGGCTGCGCGCCTTCTCTCTACGGGGACATTGCCGGAAAAATGCACCAGCGGAACATCCCCTGTGTGGTGGATGCCACCGGGAAACTGCTGGCCGGGGCCCTTTCCGCCCATCCCTTCCTGGTGAAACCCAACGGGGAAGAACTGGAAGACCTGCTGGGCCGGAAACTGCCCGATGATAAGGCCCTGATCCAGGGCGCCCGGGAACTCCAGGAACGGGGGGCACGGAATGTGCTCATCAGCCTGGGAGGCGACGGCGCCCTGCTGGTGGATGAAACCGGCAAAGTCCATCGCCACCAGGCCCCCAAAGGGACCATGGTGAATACGGTGGGAGCCGGGGACAGCATGGTGGCCGGTTTCCTGGCCGGCTATCTGCGGAACAAAGACTATGGGGAAGCCCTCCACTGGGGCATCTGCGCCGGCAGCGCCACGGCGTTCACCATGCATCTGGCGGAAAAGGAAGCTATTGAACAACTGGTAAAGGGGAATTGACATGCAGATCACAGATCTACTGAAACGGGAAAGTGTGGAACTGAACGGTTCCGCCGGCAGCAAGGCGGAAGCACTGGACAACCTGATCCAGCTCATGGTGAAACAGGGGAACATCGCCGATCCGGAAGAATACCGGAAAAAGGTCTTTGCCCGGGAAGAAGAAGGCAGCACCGGGGTGGGCGAAGGGGTGGCCATCCCCCATGCCAAGACGGCAGCCGTCACCCGTCCGGGACTGGCCTTTATGCGCTGCACCGACGGGGTGGAATTCGATTCCCTGGACGGCCAGCCGGCCAGGCTGTTCTTCCTGATCGCCGCACCGGATACCAGGGACAACGTGCACCTGGATGTGCTCAGCCGCCTCTCCACCCTGCTCATGGATCCGGATTTCATCGACGGGATCATGGCTGTGGACAGTGTGGATGGGCTGTATGACCTGATCGGCAAAGCGGAAAAAGAGAAGTTCCCGGAAGAATCCGGGGAAGATCAGCCCGCAGAAGAAGCCACTCCTGCACCGGAAGCCGCTCCCCAAGGGTACCAGGTGCTGGCGGTCACCGCCTGCCCCACCGGCATCGCCCACACCTATATGGCGGCGGAAAGCTTGGAACAGCACGCCTCCCGCCGGGGCATTTCCATCAAGGTGGAAACCAACGGTCAGAGCGGGGTGAAGAATGCCCTGACGGCGGAAGACATTGCCGGTGCCACCGGGATCATCGTGGCGGCGGATAAGTACGTGCCCATGAACCGGTTCAAAGGCAAACCGGTGGTGATCGTGAAAGTGGCCGACGGCATCAACAAGGCGGACCAGCTGCTGGATGAAGCCCTCAGCGGCCAGGCACCCATCTATCAGGGCGAAGCCGGTGGGGAAGCTGCCGGAGAAGCGGTGGCGGAAGAAAGCGGCGCCCGGAAAGCCTACAAGCATCTGATGAACGGGGTTTCCCACATGCTGCCCTTCGTCATCGGCGGGGGCATCCTGATCGCCCTGGCCTTCCTGTTCGATATGGGAGCCGCCGGTACCGCCCAGTTCGGTTCCAGCACTCCGTTGGCCGCCTTCTTCAAGAACGTGGGCGGGCTGGCCTTCAGCTTCATGATGCCCATGCTGGCCGGGTTCATTGCCGCCAGTATCGCCGACCGTCCCGGGCTCCTGGCCGGGTTCGTGGCCGGGGCCATGGCTTCTGCCGGGGGCAGCGGATTCTTCGGGGCCCTGGTGGGGGGCTTTGCCGCCGGGTATCTGATCCTGGCCCTGAAAAAAGTCCTGTCCTTCCTGCCCGAATCCCTGGAAAACATCAAACCCATCCTGCTGTATCCCGTACTGGGACTGATGATCATGGGGGCCCTGATGGTGGTTCTCATCAACCCGGTGATGGGGGCTGTGAACCACTGGGTCAATGACGGGCTCACCGCCATGAGCGGCGGCAGCAAGGTGCTCCTGGGCCTGGTGCTGGGGGGCATGATGAGCATCGATTTCGGCGGGCCCCTCAACAAGGCGGCCTATGTGTTCGGGACCGCGTCCCTGGCCGGGGCGGACGGCCAGGCCGTATCCTCTCCCTTTATGGCATCCGTGATGATCGGGGGCATGGTGCCGCCCCTGGCCATTGCCGTGGCCTGCCGGCTGTTCCCCAAAAAGTTCACGGAACAGGAACGGAACTCTTCCGTGACCAACTTCGTCATGGGGCTCAGCTTCATTACCGAAGGGGCCATCCCCTTTGCGGCGGAAGATCCTTCCCGGGTGATCCCCGCCTGTGCCATCGGGTCTGCGGTGGCCGGGGCCCTGTCCATGGTGTTCGGCTGCACCATCCCGGCTCCTCACGGCGGCATCTTCGTGTTCGGTGTGGTCCACAACTGGCCCATGTACCTGGCCGCCCTGGCCGTTGGGACGGCCGTAGGCGCCGTGCTGCTGGGTGTGTTGAAGAAGAACAGGGAATGAAAAAGAGGGGTGTGAAATTTTTCACACCCCCTTTTTGTCAGCTGACTGAATTTCCTGTATAATAGAACCAAAAGGAGCGTACCTCTGCCATGACATTTTTTCCTGTGATCCTGCTGCTCCTGGCTGCGTTGGGGGTAGCCTGGGGCGGGTCTTTCTGGATCGACCGGCTCTATGACCGGAACCGGCCCATCCTTACTTTCCCCGACGCCGCAGCCTCCCGCAGCAGGTGGCGGAAACCCCTGCTGGCGCTGGGCTTTTTCGGCTGCGGATTCCGGCTGCTCCAGATGACCTCCGGCCTGCCCCTGGTGCTGATGCTGGTGTTCACCGCCTTCCTCCTGTGGATGACCGCCACGGATTTTGAGCAGTACTGCCTGTTCGATGCCATGATGCTTCCCTTTGCTCTGGGCGCCCTGGTGATGCTGGCCCGGTATCCGGATATGCTGGTGAGCCACCTTTTGGCCGGCCTGGCCGGGGGCGTGGTGTTCCTGGCGGTGGGGCTCCTGTCCCAGGGGGCACTGGGCGGGGGAGACATCAAACTGCTGGCCGCCCTGGGCCTGTGGATGGGGCCCCGGCTGGTGTTTGTGGCTGCCGCCGGTACTGTTTTAGGGGGAGCGGCGGCCCTGGTGCTGCTCCTCACCGGGCAGAAAAGCCGGAAAAGCGCCTTTGCCTATGGACCGTATTTTACCCTTACCGCCCTGGCCCTGATGCTGGTCCGGGGATTGTAAGAAACCTGTTATCTGCTGTTTGAAGGAGGCGGCTTCGTCATGATGAGTCTGCATAAAGAACGGAAACAGAAAGGGGCCTTCCTGGTGCTTTTTGCCGTCCTGCTGCCGGTGTTCCTGCTGCTGGTGGCCCTGGTCAGCGAAATCGGCCGGATCTGGGCCTATCACACCAAGCTCCAGAACGCTGCTGACGCCGCTGCCCTGGCCGGAGCCGCCAACTTCGTCAACGGGGATACCATTGATGCCCATCCCAATGCCGATACCTTCGCCGCCCGGTACGTGGCCGCCAACCTGGGCCACAACCTGACCAGCAGCCCCAACCTCCAGCAGTTCCAGGCCGAAACCAAAGCCGCCTCCGGCAGCGAAGGGGAAAAATCCTACTACCGGGTCCATCTGGAAGAAGAAATCCCCTTGATCCAGGCCACCGCCGCCTGGCTCCACCGGCCCACATTCCTGGTAAAGGCCACCGCTGTGGCGCTGATCGGGAAGGAAGGGAAGGATCCGACGCCGACCAGTAATTCGCCGTTGTTTTCGCTGAGAAGTCAGCTGACAGATAACTTTAACAGCGATAACCAAAATCAGATTCACAGTACATATGACGGTGATGTTGTAGTTTCTGATTATAATTTTTACCTTCAGCACCTTAATGACAATGATATAAAATATAAATTTTTCACAAGTGATTGCTTGAATAAAAATTACTCAGAAGTAGGAAATGATGAAAAAAATTACAAACGCATTCAATATCAATCGCAATCTGATTATGATAATGATGTACAACAAAAAAATACAACATTAGATAATATACTTAAGAACAATCAATATACAAATGGATGGCTTGACTATTTTGGTGATCAAAACCTGAATATGCCTTATCAGAATCGTAATTTTTACGATTATTATTATATTGCTACAAGGGACCAAAATATGAACATCAACTTAAATACAATTCCATTCAATGACAGTTCTGATAATAAAGAACGGCCGCTTTTGGTGTATTTATCTCCCAATTATGATAGAATCCAAATTAATTTAAGAGGAAACAGCGAAAGACCTATAATATTCTATTATCCTGGAAAGGGCCAGTTTGAAATGGCTGCCAATGGTCATAATTTCAATGGGATGATTTATACTCCTAATGCCCAGACAAGATTGAATTTTGATGGGGCAAGTAAATTTACAGGCACCGTGTATGCCGATACTTTGGCATTGCCAAGCAACCATGGACAATATGTTTTAAAAGATTATTTTGGTGATTTTAGTGGTTCTTCCGGTGGCGGCGGAAGCGGCACTCCGGCTGTCAAACCCCGGCTGGTGGACAACAGCCTGTGGTGAGAAAAACAGTGAAGAGTGCAGAGTGCTATAATAGATACCATCCTATACTACAACGGAGAGATTGCCATGCCAGGAGAATTGCCGACCATTGCACAGCTGGAATGTTTCATTATATATGGACGGGTGGGGAACTTTGCCCGGGCAGCCCGGGAGGCCAACATTACCCAATCGGCCTTCAGCGCCCAGATCAAACACCTGGAGACCACCCTGGGCGTCACATTGATCCACCGTTCCAGGCGGGGCAGCCAGCTGACGGAGGAGGGGAAACTGTTCCTGGCCCGGATCACCGGCTGGATCGACGGGCTGCGGAAAATCGTCTACGATACCCGGGCCACCGCCGAAACAAAGCCCACGGAATTGAACGTGGGGATCCTCCGTTCTCTGGGAGACATCCATATGAACCGGCATATCGCCCATTTCCGGCGGGATCTCCCTTCTCTGCGATTCAATGTACTGGATCTGCCCACCTACCAGATCCACCGGGACCTGACAGAGGGACGGCTGGATGTGGTGTCCACCTATTTTGTGAAGGAGAGCCTGCCCCAGAAGGCCCGGCCCGGGGATTTCACCATTGTCCATTTCTGTACGGACAACCTGGTCTACTACGCACCGCTGCTGAAACTGGAGGAAAGCCGCCTGACCCGGGAACGGATCCTCAGCTTTCCCCTGGTGCTGTATCCCACCAGTTATTACATGAACGAGATCTACCACCGGTACTTTGCCGGGTCTCCCATGGAACCGCTGATCTATGCCCGGCTTTCCACGCCCTATGCCATGATCCACTACTGTCAGGAAAACGAAGTGGGAGCACTGCTGCCGGAACGGCTGCTGAAGACCCTGGGGCTCCGGGAAGGGTGGCACCAGCTGGAGAAACCTCTCAAAGCCGGAGGATTCCTGATCTATCGGAAAAACAATCCCAAACGGCCTCTGATCGAAGCCTATGTGAACCAGGTGCTCTCCAGTTTCCATGGGAAAGAGCCGCCGGCCATCCAATAAAGGCTTCCTTTGCATGTTATCGTTTTTTGCGATAACATGCATCTTTTTTATCCGCTACAAAAAGGAGCGGCATCCTCGTATAATCAGGGTAGATACAAAGAACCGTAACCCTGTACAAAGAAAGGATGCTGATTGTTTTATGGCTGCCAAACCTCGTCTGTGGACCAGAGGGTTCGTGCTGGACACCCTGGTCAATTTCCTGATCTACATCATCTATTATATGCTGATGGTCATCATTGCTTCCGAGGCCATCCATTCCCTGAATGCTTCCGTCAGCGAAGCGGGCCTGGCTTCCGGGCTGTTCGTGCTGGGGACCCTGGTGGCCCGTCTGTTCGCCGGCCGCTCCGTGGAACTGTACGGCCGGAAGAAGATGCTGTATGCCGGTATTTTGTTTTACCTGGTGACCACCTGTATGTACTTCCTGGTGGACTCCCTGCCCATGATGTACGGGGTGCGGCTGCTGAACGGGGTGGGCTACGGCATTGCCTCCACCGCCACCAGCACCATCGTGTCCGCCATGATCCCTGCCGAACGCCGGGGCGAGGGTATCAACTACTATGCCCTGAGCATGAGCCTGGCTGCAGCCATCGGACCGTTCATCGGCATGCTCCTGCAGCAGATGTTCCCCTTCAGCGTGATCATCCTGTTCTCCATCGCCATGGTGCTGGTGTGCCTGGCCGCTGCTTTCGTGATGAAAGTGGATGAGATCCAGCTGACCGAAGAACATCGGGCTGCCCTGAAACAGCTGTCCCTGTCCAATTTCCTGGAACCCCGGGTGATGGGGATCTCCATCGTGGGCTTCTTCGTGGCAGTGTGTTATTCCAGCGTGCTGAGTTTCCTGGCCACCTATGCGGCTGAACTGCAGCTCATGACCGCCGGCACCCTGTTCTTCGTGGTCTATGCCCTGTCCATCACCCTGGCCCGCCCTGTGGCCGGCGTCATGTTCGACCGGAAAGGGGAGGACTTCGTCATGTATCCCACCTACGCCTGCCTGGCCATCGGTCTGCTGGTGCTGTCCATCACCACCCAGAGCTGGGAAATGCTGGTGGCCGGTGTGTTCGTGGGCCTGGGCTACGGAACCTTCATGTCCAACGGCCAGGCCATCTGCGTGAAGCTGGTGGAAGAAGTCCGGATCGGCGTGGCCGTTTCCACCTACTTTGTCATGCTGGACCTGGGACTGGGGGTAGGGCCCTACATCCTGGGTGCCTTCAAGGAATCCCTGGGCTTCCAGGGCATCTACTCGGCTGTGGGCCTGGGAGCCATCGGCTGTGCGGCGCTGTACTGGCTGCTGTACGCCCGGAGACGGAGCGCTCTGGAAGCAGAAACGGAAAATATGGAAGAAGCCTGATGACAAGGGACTGCTGCTTGAGCGGCAGCCCTTTTTCTTTTTTCTGCCGGCTATGGTATAATCAAGGCATAAGAACTGACGAAGGAGAATTGCCATGCTGGCCGATTTACATATCCATACCACTTTTTCTGACGGCATCTACACACCGGAAAAAATCGTGGCCCAGGCCCGGGCTTCCGGGATCACGGCCATTGCCATTACGGACCACGACAACATCCAGGCCTACAACCGGGCAGCCCGGACCATCCATTTCCGCCATCTGGATCTGGAACTGATCCGGGGGGTGGAAATCGATACGGATTACAAGGGAAAGGATGTCCATGTGCTGGGCTACCATTTCGACCCGGATAACCAGCCCCTGCTCCAGGCCATGGCCTGGACCCGGGTGGGACGGATCGCCCGGATCCGGAAGATCGTGGAAAGAGTCAATGCCCTGGGATATCCCCTGACCTTTGCCGAGGTCCGGGAGGAAGCCAATGGTTCCAAAAGCCTGGGCCGTCCTCACATCGCCCGGACGCTGGTGAAGAAGGGCCTGTTCCCCACGGTACAGGCGGTGTTCGATGCGCTGCTGGGCGCGGGCAAGCCGGCCTACTACCGGCAGGTGAAGATGAGCCCGAAAGAGGCGGTGGACCTGCTCCATGGGGCCGGGGGCATTGCGGTACTGGCCCATCCGGCGGAAATCGAAGACCCGGCCCTGGTGGAAGAACTGCTGGATACGGTGCCTTTCGACGGGATGGAAGTGTGGCATCCTTCTGTGCTGAAGGAAAATCCCCGGCACGACTGGCTGAAGGTGGCCCAGGACCATGGCCTCCTGACCAGTGGCGGCAGCGATCTCCACGGCAATGCCGGCCGTTTTCCCCTCCATCTGGGGGAATTTCCCATTCCCTATGCCAGGGTGGAAGGGATCATCCGGGGAAAGAAAATCTGACGGAAAAAGCAGGTGCATACCATGAAAGTCGTAGCTTTTGTTGGCCCCAGCGGTACCGGAAAAAGCTTCCGGGCCATCGGGGTCGCCCATGACCATCACTGCGACGGCATCATCGATGACGGTCTCCTGATCGAAGGGACCAAGATCCTGGCCGGGACCAGTGCCAAAACGGAACAGAACAAGGTCCAGGCGGTGAAACGGGCCATCTTTATGGAAAAGGACCATTGCCGGGAAGTCCGTACCGCCCTGGCCGGCAGCGATATCCAGACCCTGCTGGTGATCGGCACTTCGGACAAGATGGTGGGGACCATCTGCAAACGGCTCCAGATCCCGGCGCCTTCGGAAACGGTGTACATCCAGGATGTTTCCACCACCCGGGAGATGAAAAAGGCCCGGGAGACCCGGATCAAGGAAGGCAAGCATGTGGTGCCGGTGCCCACCATCGAACTGAAGCCCCATCTTTCCGGGGTGCTGGTGGACCTGCCTCACCGGCTTTTTTCCCGGAACCGGAAGCATCAGGCCCTGCCGGAAAAATCCATTGTCCGGCCGGCTTTCAGCTATTACGGTAAGATCACCGTATCCGATTATGTGGTCAGCGACATTGTGCGGATCGTGGTGAAAAAGAACAAGGAAGTGGACCGGATCACCTCCATCAAGGTGCGCCGCCCTTCGGACACCAGCAAGGGCATGACCATCTATCTGGAGATCATCCTGTTCTTCGGGGCACCCATTTATGAAGTGGTGAAGAGTCTCCAGACCAGGATCAAACTGAAAGTGGAAGGCATGACCAGCATGCCGGTGAAAAATATCGATGTCTCCATCCGCAGCCTGACGGTGCGGCCCCCGGATCTGCCCAAACATCTCCAGGAAGCGGCAGCCGGCGGGGAAGGAGATGCAAAGGAGGAAACCGGGGCATGACCCCTTGTGATTTTGCGCAGTATGTACGCCAGGTGCGGGAAAAACTCCAGCAGCTGACGGAAGAACCGGTGGAAGAAAAGGAAATCAATTACGGCCGGCAGCTGAAGGTCCGGAAAGGACCGGATACGGTGAACCTGGCCCTGTACAATGGGAAAAAGGGCCTGAAGCAGGTGTGGAGCGGCAAAGTATCCCCTCTCCAGGACCAGTGCCGGAACGCCCTGGGGGAGGGGGACACTGCCTCTTCCGGGGCCATTTCTCCTGCCCTGGAACCGGGGGGAGTGACCCTGCTGGCGGGAAAACCGGGGTTTGACGGTCTCTGGTGCGGCAGCGACGAAAGCGGCAAGGGGGACTATTTCGGTCCTCTGGCCGTGGCGGCGGTGTGCCTGGACCTTGCTGCGGCCCGGCAGTATGCGGCCTGGGGCATTTGTGACAGCAAGGCCCTGACGGACGGAAAGATCCGCCTTCTGGCGGAAAAGATCCGGCAGACGGCCCGGGCCCATACGGTGCTGGTGCTGAAACCCCGGTTCTACAACCAGCGGTATGCCCAGCTGAAGGCCCGGAAACAAAACCTGAACCATCTTCTGGCCAGCGGCCACATCCATGCCCTGGGCCGGGTGATCCAGCAGGTGCCGGAGTGCCGTTTTGCCCTGGTGGACCAGTTTACCCGGCACAATGCCATCGCTTCCACCCTGGAGACGGGATTCCCGGGGCTGAAGGTGTACCAGCAGCCCAAAGGGGAAGCGGATATGGCGGTGGCGGCGGCGTCCATCCTGGCCCGGGATGCATTTGTGGAAGTCATGGACCAGCTCTCGGCACAGGCCGGCTTCCCGCTGCCCAAGGGGGGCGGGAACCAGGCCACAGCCGCGGCCCGGAAACTGGTCCGGGAGCAGGGGAAGGACGTCCTGGAACAATATGTGAAGCTCCATTTTGCCAACACAGGAAAGCTGTAAGACCGATTCACGATTTGTTTTATGTTTTTGTCCCGGTCCTATGGTATAATGTACAAAGATTGGTTTCAGCATTTACAGACTGAAGTTTTTTCAAATACAACGATACTGGCAGGTCATATTCTATGAACAAAACCCTTCTGCGCATGCTGTGCGTGCTGTTTTTTGTGGTCATCCTCGTATCAGCAGGCGTTCTTTATTTTACTTTTGATGTACGGGCCCTGGTATATCTCACCACCTTCAAGTGGTACTATGCGCTGCTGGCGCTGGGTGTCCTTTCCGTGGGGCTCTTTTTTGATGCCACCCGGCTGATCACCCTCACCCGGCTTTCCGGGGAAAAAATGGACTATGCCCATATTTTCTACGCGGTGTTCAGCAACTATTTCCTGGCTCTCCTGACTCCCGGACAGGGAGGCGGGGGCATTGCCATGCTCATGTTCATGAAGCGGGCGGGCGTGCCGGTGGCCAAATCCACCCTGATCGTCATTGTCCGGACGGTGTTTTCCATCCTGTTCCTGTTTTTGATGATGCCACTGGTGTTCTGGTTCGACCCGGAACTGGTGAGCTGGATGCCCACCAGCGTCATTGCCTTGGTCTGTGCCTTTTTCATCGGGGCTCCCTGGCTGCTCTGGCATCTGGTGATGGGAGGACGGCTGGAAAAATGGCTGGCCCGGTTCAGCCGCCGGTTCTCTCCCCGGGTCCAGGAGGCCATTTTCCTGGGCTACCGGGATTTTCAGCAGGCCATGTTCATGCTGAAGGACAACCCCCGGCAGGTGCTCCGGGCTTTTCTGGAATCGGGGATCAGCCTTTTGTTCATCTATTCGGTGGTGCCGGTGTTCATCAAAGCCTTCGGCATCGACCTGCCCCTGCACATTGTCATGGGGCGCATGTGCCTGATCAACCTGGTGCTGTATTTTACCCCCACACCCGGCGGCAGCGGCGTGGCGGAAGGGGGCTTCCTGGTGCTGTTCAATTCCCTGCTGCCCCCTGGGACGGCCGGGGTGCTGGCCATTTTGTGGCGTTTCTTCTGTGAATACATTCCTTTCACGATCGGCGCCGTAGTAACCATCAAATGCTTTGGTCTGGATATCCTGACCAAAATTCGGGATCGGAGGGATATGGATTCATGAGAAAGATTCTGGTAACGGGAGGGGCCGGGTTCATCGGCTCCCATGTGGTACCGGCGCTGTTGGGCCGGGGTGATTGTGAAGTGACGGTGCTGGACAACCTGTCCACGGGGAAACGGGCCTATGTGCCGGAAGGCGCCCGGTTCCGGCTGATGGATATCCGGTCCAGGGAACTGACGGATTTCCTGATGGAGGAAAAATTCCAGACGGTAATCCATCTGGCGGCCCAGACCCTGGTGCCCTATTCCATGGAGCATCCGGAAGCGGATGAGGACCTGAACGTGACGGGCCTGGTCCATGTGCTGGAAGGCTGCCGGAAAAGCGGCGTGGAACAGATCATCTTTTCTTCCAGTGCGGCCATCTACGGGGACAACCAGAACCTGCCCCTTCTGGAAACGGAAGTGCCGGCCCCCACTTCTTTCTATGGCCTGTCCAAAGCGGTGGGAGAGGATTACATCCGTCTGTACAGCCGGTGCTTCGGCTTAAAGCACATCATCTTCCGGTTCGCCAATGTGTACGGAGAACGGCAGGGGGAAACCGGCGAGGGCGGCGTGATCTCCGTCTTTGCCCGGAAGATTGCCCGGAAGGAACCGGTCACCGTGTTCGGAGACGGGAACCAGACCCGGGATTTCGTCTATGCCGGGGATATTGCCCGGGCCATGAGCCTGGGGGTGGGCTACGCAGGCTGTGCCACCCTGAATGTATCCACCAATGAGGAAGTTTCCCTGAACCAGCTGATCGGCACCATGGAAAAGATCCTGGGACATAAAATGGACGTCCATTACGGACCGGTGCGGCCGGGGGACATCTATGCCTCGGTGCTGAGCCACCAGGCGCTGGTGGAGACCCTGGGGATGAAGGAATACACGGATCTGGAAAAGGGCCTTGCAGGAACGCTGGCCTATTTCCAGAAATAACAGGAGCAGGGAGAACAAGGAGGGACTTATGAAGAAAATCATCCTTTCCGTTCTGGCCCTGCTCCTTTTCTGCCTGGCAGGATGCAAAGACCAGACGGGTACGGTTCCCCGGCGGAAAGCGCCGCCCAGGGAAATGGTGCTGGCGGCCGGGCAGACGGTGGGCGGTTACGGCAGCCTGGGAGGGGATCTGGTGAATCTGGTGAACCAGGATGGGAAACAGCCTCCTTTGAAGGCGGCGGATAGTACCGGCTCTCTGGCCAACCTGGAACTGCTGCGCCAGGAAAAAGCGGACCTGGCCCTGGTCCAGAGTGATGCGGCCTGGTATGCCCGGACCGGCACGGGGCCCTATGAAGGGCGTCCCATTGAAGACCTGGAACAGGTGGGGACCCTGATGCCGGAAACGGTCCAGATCATCACCTACGACCTGACCGGGATCCGGAAGCTCCAGGACCTGAAGGGAAAGACGGTTTCCGTGGGAGCCCCCGGCTCCGGTTCCGCCCTCAATGCCCGGCAGCTGCTGGAAGCGGCGGGGATTGCGGAAGACGATGTGCGGATCCAGTATCTTACGGTGGAAGATACGGTACGGGCCCTGAAGGAGGGGACGGTGGATGCGGCCATCCTGACCAGCTCCCTGCCTCATCCGGCCCTGAAGGATCTGGCCCGGCAGCGCCGTCTGGTGCTGGTCCCTGTGGAAGGGCAGGACCTGGACGACCTGGTGGCTGCCTATCCCCTGTACCAGCCGGTGACCATTCCCATGGGGACCTATCCCAACCAGACCCGCCCCTGTGCCAGTGTGGCTCTCCAGTGCCTTCTGGTGACCCGGCAGCGGGTGGACCAGGAACAAGTACGGAACTTCCTGGCCCGTATATGGCCCCATTGGCAGGAACTGAAAGCCGGCCATCCCGTCCTGCCAGTGGATCTGAAAAAACGGTTTTTCCAGGATCCACTGCTGCCGTTGGCCCCCGGTGCCGAACAATTCCAGAAAGACAGCCAATCCGGTTCCTGAGCCTCACCCCAAAAGTTTATTTGCAAAACAGGCATCAAACCTGTATAATGTTGAACAAGAGACTAGTCCTATAGGGTCCGTCCGGTTCCAATCGTTCGGATTCGTAGGGGATACGGGAATTGAAAACATAGTTTCGAAAAGGGAGTATGGAACGCGAAGATACTCCAGTCTTTTGATATGCAAATTTTATCCTGACCAAAAATATTGAGGAGGTGTCCCTTTGAATAACAACAGCAAAGGACAACAGAAAAAATTATCCATCATTCCGCTGGGCGGTCTGGGGGAAATCGGCAAGAACATGACGGCATTCGTCTACGGCAATGACATGATCCTGGTGGATGCCGGGCTGGCATTCCCGGATGATGACATGCTGGGGATCGATCTGGTGATCCCGGATACCACGTTCCTGATGGAAAACAAGGACAAATTCAAGGCCATTTTCCTGACCCACGGCCATGAAGACCATATCGGTGCCCTGCCCTATGTGATGAAGGATTTCGACGTGCCGGTATATGGAACGCCCCTGACCCTGGGCATCCTGTCCGGCCGTCTGAAGGAAAACGGCGTTTCTGACAGCAAATGCAAAATGGTGAAACCGGGGGCTACGGTCCGGGCCGGCGCCTTCCGGGTGGAATTCATCCGGGTCAACCACAGCATTCCCGATGCGGTTGCTCTGGCCATCCATACCCCGGTCGGGGTAATCGTCCACACCGGTGACTACAAGTTCGACCAGACTCCGGTGGACGGACAGGTGACGGACTACGCCAAGCTGGCGGAAGTGGGCCGCAAAGGGGTCCTGCTGCTGATGAGCGATTCCACCAACATTGAACGGACCGGCTACACCCCCAGCGAAAAGAGCGTGGGCAAGACCCTGGATGAACAGTTCCGGCTGGCCCGGAACCGGGTGATCGTGGCCACCTTCTCCTCCAATGTACACCGGATCCAGCAGGTGATCGACGCTGCGGTGATGACCCGCCGGAAAGTGGCGGTCATTGGCCGGAGCATGGTGAACGTGGTGAACATTTCCATTGAAATGGGCTACCTGAAAGTGCCCCAGGGGGTACTGATCGACATCGATGAATGCCGGAACTACGCACCCCGGCAGATCGCCATCATCACCACCGGCAGCCAGGGCGAACCCATGAGTGCCCTGACCCGGATGAGCAACAGCGATCATCGGAAGGTCTCCATTATGCCCGGGGATACGGTGATCATTTCCGCCACCCCCATCCCCGGCAACGAAAAGGGTGTGGCCCGGACCATCGACAACCTGTACAAACAGGGCGCGGAAGTGATCTACGGACGGGAACAGGGCATCCATGTTTCCGGCCACGCCAGCCAGGAAGAAATCAAACTGATGCACCGTCTGGTCCATCCCAAGTTCTTCATGCCGGTCCACGGGGAATACCGTCATCTGGTGAAACACAAGAAACTGGCCATGCAGCTGGGGATGTCCAAGGACAATATCGTGATTGCGGAAAACGGGTCCGTGGTCGATCTGACCAGGGATTCCATCGGGATCTCCGGCAAAGTCACCGCCGGCCGGGTGCTGATCGACGGCCTGGGCGTGGGCGACGTGGGCAATGTGGTGCTCCGTGACCGCCGGCAGCTGTCCCAGGACGGGATCCTGATCGTGGTGGTGACCATCGACCACAGCACCTACCGGATCGCAGCCGGTCCGGATATCGTATCCCGGGGCTTTGTGTATGTCCGGGAATCCGAAGAACTGATGGAAGGGGCCCGGGACCGTGTGCTGAGCACCCTGGACAAATGCCATGAAAACAACATCACCGAATGGTCCGCACTGAAGAGTGCCGTCCGGGACAGCCTGGGCCGGTATCTGTTCGAAAAGACCAGACGGCGTCCCATGATCCTGCCTCTGATCATGGAAATCTGACACTCCAACAAAAAATCTTCAGGAAGGGAACAGCGTGGAAAAAAAAGAACGGACTCGCAGAAACAACAGGAAAATCGAATTCACCTTCAACCGGGAAGTCCTGGGCATCCTGCTGGCGGCTTTCGCCGGCATCATGCTCTGCGCCCTGGGGGGATTCCCCATGGGCAGCGCCGGGGCGTTCCTCCGGAAGGTCCTGACCTACGCCCTGGGGGTGGGAGCCTTTCTCTTCCCCCTGTACGTAATGGTGCTGGGGTTCGGTTACATCCTGAACCATGAACATCTGCGGTTTTCCAAAAAGTTCTTTACGCTCCTGCTGTTCCTTGTTTCTGTCCTGAGCCTGTGGCATATGTACAAGGTGCCGGAAGGCCATGAACTGATCCCTGAGTATCTGATGAACGGTGGTGGCCTCCTGGGAGGCACCATCGTGTTTGTTTTAACGAAAGTGGTGGGCCGCATCGGGGCGGTGATCGTCCTGGTGGCTTCTGCCCTGGTTTCCATGGTGCTGTCGGGGAAATTCTCCCTGCGCAGCCCGCTCCTTTCTGCCCAGGACGGGGTGAAGGAAGGGGCCGAGACCGTGGCCCAGAAATGGGAAGACTATCAGGAACGGCGGAAGAAGAACCATGATTCCTTCTATGACCAGGAAAAGGATGACGGTTCTTATGCCCGGAAGCCGGCGGCGGAAAAGAAACCCACCCTGGCAGAACGGCTGAAGGATAAAGTGACGGCCGCCGGGAACGCACCGCTTCTGAAATTCCAGAAGGATCAGGTGGAGTCCGGGGAACCGCCCCGGAAGTTCACCATCACCACGGCGGAGGATGCCCGGAGCCAGGAGGAACCCCAGTGGGAAGCTCCTGGAGCGGAAGCCCAGACCACCCGTCTGGAAAATGCGGAAACGGGAGAAGTGATCCCCTACGAATTCCCGCCCCTGGATCTGCTGAACCGGGACAAGCCGGTGAACAAGAAGAACTTCCAGGCGGAGATTGAAACCCAGGGAGGGACCATCGAACAGACCCTCCACGATTTCGGGGTGAACGCCACCCTGGTGAATGTGACCAAAGGGCCGTCGGTGACCCGGTACGAACTGGAACCGGCTCCCGGGGTGAAGGTGAACAAGATCCAGAACCTGTCGGAAGACATTGCCCTGAAACTGGCGGTGTCCAGTGTCCGCATCGAGCCCATTCCGGGGAAGGCGGCCATCGGCATCGAAGTGCCGGCCAGGACTTCGGAGCCGGTATCCTTCCGCTCCATCGTGGATTGTCCGGAAGTGAAAAGCGCCAGGGGAAAACTGGCCATCGGCCTGGGGAAGGATATTTCCGGCCATGTGGTGGTGGCGGATCTGACCAAGATGCCCCATCTGCTGATTGCCGGATCCACCGGGTCCGGGAAAAGTGTGTGCATCAACACCATCATCTGCAGCCTGCTGTACAAGGCGGCGCCGGATGAGGTGAAACTGATCCTGGTGGATCCCAAGGTGGTGGAACTGACCAACTACAACGGGATCCCCCATCTGCTGACGCCGGTGGTCACCGGGCCCAAACAGGCGGCTTCGGCCCTCCACTGGGCTGTGGTGGAAATGGAACGGCGGTACAGCCTGTTCGCCAAGACCCAGGTCCGGAAGATCGACGATTACAATGCCCAGGTGCAGCCGGGAGAAAAGCTGCCCTTCATTGTGGTGATCATCGACGAGTTGTCCGACCTGATGATGGTGGCGGCGGTGGACGTGGAAGATGCCATCCTGCGGCTGGCCCAGAAGGCCCGTGCCGCCGGGATCCATCTGATCCTGGCCACCCAGCGGCCGTCGGTGGACGTATTGACCGGGACCATTAAGGCCAATATCCCCTCCCGGATCGCCTTTGCCGTATCCAGCCAGATCGACAGCCGGACCATCCTGGATGCCAGCGGGGCGGAAAAGCTCCTGGGCCGGGGGGATATGCTGTTCTTCCCTACCGGGGCCAACAAACCCATCCGGGTCCAGGGTGCCTACATTGCGGATGATGAGCTGAACCGGGTGGTGGATTTCATCAAGGCGGAAGCCATCCCCACCTCCTATGCCAGCGAGGTGACCACCCAGAAGCTCAATGGGGCGGACAGCGAGAAAAAAGAGGAAGGCAACGAGGAAGACGAACTGTTCCAGGATGCGGTGGAACTGGTCATGGCCACCCAGCAGGCATCGTCCTCCATGCTCCAGCGGAAGTTCCGGATCGGGTACACCCGGGCGGCACGGCTGGTGGATGCCATGGAGGAAAAGGGCATCATAGGGCCGGCGGACGGCAGCAAGCCCAGGCCGCTGATCATGAGCCCCACCACCATCAAGGAAAAGTTCTTCACCAAAGGGCTGAAGCAGGAAGGGGAATGAGCCCGGCCTGTGCCCTGAAACCCCGTTTAGAAGTGAGGTCGTACGATGAAAAATAAAATTGGAACCTATTTACGGCAGCATCGGGAAGAAAATCATCTGACCCTGGAACAGGTTGCCGAACATACGGGCATCCGGGAACCCTACCTGGCGGCTCTGGAAGACGGCGATTTCCACAAGATTCCCGGGGATGTATTCATCCGGGGATTCCTCCGCAACTACGGAAACTATCTGGGACTGGACGGCAACGGACTGGTTGAGGCCTACCGGACCGGCAGTGAACCGGAAAAGATCCTGAAGACGGCGGAACACCTGGTGCCCGAACCGGAGCTGCCCAAAAGTTCCGATACCATGATCCTGGGACCGAAACCTTTTTCCGGAACCCGTGGGGACCAGTCCGCTGACCGGGCGGAGAAACCGGCCGCCGAAGCCGGGGACCATCAGCCGGAACCCTTTGACAAGGTCCAGGCCCTGAAGCAGATGGAGCCGGTGGGATTCGGCGGAAGCCGCCGGGCGGACCGGAAGGAGACGGCACCCCAGGACCCTGTAAAAGAATCCATGGATGCCACCCGGGTGATGAAACCGGTGAAACCGGCCCCGAAAACGGAACCGGTACCGGAAAAACCGGACCCGGTGAAGGAAGCTTCCCAGCCGGCAGAAAAGAAACTGGAACCGGCAGCAGGAGAAAAACCGGCAGCCGCACCGGTGGAGAAGGCCGTCCCTGAGAAGAAATCCGGGGAGAAGACGCCGGAGCAGCCGGCCAAAGAGGAAGGGAAAGCTTCTGACGGTGACAAGGGCAAAGGCCTGAAAGGGGCGGCAGCAGGAGCCGCAGCGGTGGCTGCCGCAGATGCCGGGGAAAAGAAGAAGCATGAGACACCCAGGGAAGCCCTGAAAAAGATGGAAACGACCCTGAACCGGGAAAACATGGAAGAAGCCCTGGACGCCAGCAAGGCCAAGATGGGCAGCTGGCTGGACCGGATTCGGGATTTCATCGATGAAAATCTCTATGAAACCGTGCCGGAAGATGAAGCCGGGGAAGAATACGGCGCCACCTCTGCCGGCAGCAGCAAGACGCCGGCTTTCAGCTTCAAGGTGTTCACGGGTGTGTTCGTGGCCTGTCTGGCGGTATTCACCGTGGTGATGGCTTACTTTGTATTCGGGGGCAAGACCACGCCGGATCTGAAGGAGACCACCAGCATTTCTGACGGCGTGAAGTCGGACCATTCTTCGGAAAAAAGCGACAAGGACAAGAAAGAAGCCGAAGAAGTAAAGGAAAAACAGGAAGAGGCCACGGGAGATGAAAAGACCCTGGGCCAGGGCAACGGGGTTACCGTGGTGGTCACCTACAAGAAGCCCGTGTGGACCCAGACCACCATTGACGGCAAGCAGGTGGAAGCGGCCACCATCGCCAAAGGATCCACCCGCACCTACAAAGGCAGCAAAAGCGTCTCTGTGAACCTGGGCAGCATCCGGGATGTGGAAATCACTGTCAACGGGAAGAAAGTGCCCTATGGCTCCAAGGAATGGGGCGTAGTGACCCGTACGTTCAAAGCAAAATGATCTCTCCGGCTCAAAGCCCCTGGAACGGGGCCTGACCGGAGACTGTGGATAGGGGACAGCCGGCAGAACGGCAGTCCCGAAGGAAGGAGAACAAGTTGGAAATCGGAGTAGTCAGCCTTGGGTGTCCCAAGAACCTGGTGGATTCGGAAGTGATGATGGGCCTTATCAGAGAGCGCCAGTGGACCATTACCAATGACCCCACCCATGCGGATGTGATCATCGTCAACACCTGCGGCTTCATCGAAAGTGCCAAAACAGAGTCCATCAACACCATCCTCCAGATGGCGGAATACAAAAAGGATGACCCGCACCGGAAGCTGATCGTCACCGGCTGTCTGGGCCAGCGGTACGCAGATGAACTGTTTGCGGACCTGCCGGAAGTGGATGCCATCATCGGCACCGAATGCTATGACCAGATCGGGACGGTCATCGACCGGGTGGAAAAGGGGGAACGGTTCACCCTGCTGAAACCCCCGCAAAAATATACCCAGAAGGCCAAACGGGTGCTGACCACCCCCCGGTACACGGCTTATCTGAAGATTGCCGAAGGATGCAACAACCGGTGTTCCTACTGTGCCATCCCCAAGATCCGGGGGCCCTACCGGAGCCGTCCCTATGAGGAAGTCCTCCAGGAAGCCCGTGATCTGGTGAGCCAGGGCGTGCGGGAACTGATCCTGGTGGCCCAGGACACCACCCAGTACGGCATCGATCTGTACCACAAGCTGCGGCTGGCGGATCTGATCCGGGATCTGAACACCATTCCCGACCTGAAATGGATCCGGATCCTGTACTGCTATCCGGATTCCTTCACCGACGAACTGATCGAGACCATGGCCCAGTGCGACAAGGTGTGCCATTATGTGGATCTGCCCCTCCAGCACGCCAGCAACAGCCTGCTCCACACCATGCACCGGCGGGATACACGGGAACAGGTGGAGGAACTGCTGGCCAAACTGCGGAAACGGATGCCGGATATCTGCCTGCGGACCACCTTCATCGTGGGCTTCCCGGGAGAAACCGACGGACAGTTCCAGGAGCTGCTGGATTTTGTCCGGAAGGAACGGTTCCAGTGCGCCGGGGTGTTCCCCTACAGCCAGGAAGACGGCACCGAAGCCGGGGCCATGCCCAACCAGATCCCGGACGAAGTGAAACAGGACCGGTACCATGTCCTGATGAGCCTCCAGGCGGAGATTTCCGAAGAAATCCAGCAGGAACGGGAAGGAAAGGTGCTGGAAGTGCTCATCGAAGGCAAAGATGAGGAAGATCCCAACCTGGCCCTGGGCCGCAGCTATGCGGAAGCCCCGGACATCGACGGGAAGATTTATGTGGAAGAAGCGGCGGATCTGAAGGCCGGAGACTTTGTGAAGGTCCGGATCAGCCAGGGCTTTACCTATGAAGCGGTGGGGCAGATCGTAAAGGAGTGATCCCAGTGAATGTTGAAGTCATCAATACAGGTACGGAACTGCTGCTGGGGGATATTGTGAACACCAGCTTCCAGTACCTGTCCCGGACCCTGAACGATGCGGGTTTCAATGTGCTGTACCAGACCACCATCGGGGACAACGGGGACCGGCTGCTGGAAGCCCTGTCCATTGCCCTGGAGCGGGCGGACATCATCATCACCACCGGGGGCCTGGGGCCCACCCGGGGAGACATCACCAAGGAAATGGTGGCCAGGAAACTCCATCTGCCCCTGGTGCCCAGCGCCTTCTGGCTGGATAAGCTGACCCGGTATTTTGCCGCCCGGCATGTGGTCATGACGGAAAACAACAAGAAACAGGCCATGATCCCGGAAGGGGCGGTGGTCTTCAACAATGATGTGGGAACGGCACCGGGAGTGGGTGTCTGGACCCCGGATCACAAACTGATCGTTATGCTGCCGGGACCTCCGGCGGAAACCACCCATGTGTTCAGCCGGCAGGTGATGCCCTACCTGCGGAAGAGCTATGCAGCCCAGGGAATCATCCATTCCCGGGTGCTGCACCTCCGGGGACTGACGGAATCCATGGTGGCGGAAAAACTGGATGCCATCATCATGGCCCAGACCAACCCCACCATTGCCCTCTATGCCCGGAAAGGGGAAATCATCATACGGATCACCGCCAAAAGCGACACCCTGGAAAAGGCGGAAGCCATGAACCGGGATGTGGAGGAAAAGATCCGGGCCATCCTGGGGTCCTATATCTACGGGGTGGATTACGAAACCCTGCCGGAAGCCCTGGGGAAACGGCTGAAGGAAAAAAATCTGACCATCGCCTTTGCCGAATCATGCACCGGGGGCCTGGCGTCCAGCCTGGTCACCGATATCCCCGGCAGTTCGGAATATCTCATGGGTTCGGTGGTCTCCTATACCAATGATGTGAAGCACCGGCTGCTGGGGGTGAAACAGGAAACCCTGGACACTTACACCGCCGTCAGCGAACAGACGGCCCGGGAAATGGCCCGGGGGATCCGGGAAAAGATCGGAACGGATCTGGGCATCAGCATCACCGGCATTGCCGGCCCCGGGGGCGGAACCCCCACCCAGCCTGTAGGTCTGGTGTACATCGGTGCAGCAGACAAAAACGGAACGAAAGTCCTGGAATGCCGGTTCAAGGCAGCCCGGACCACCATCAAACTCCGGGCGGCCATGAACGCACTGTCCCTGGCCATGGACCGGGTCAAAGAGCTGTAACGACAGCCTTTGTTTTTCATAAGGAGAAATCATGACAGAAATCAATAAAATGGAAAATACAACGGCGGAATCCAAGCCGGAAATCACGTCTTTCGAAGACCTGAACCTGGACCGGAAGATCCTGGCAGCCCTGAAGGAAATGGGCTTTGAAGAACCGTCCCCCATCCAGAAAGGCGCCATTCCCATGGCCCTGGAAGGGGAGGACCTGATCGGCCAGGCCCAGACCGGTACCGGCAAGACCGCGGCTTTCGGGATCCCCATCATCCAGAAGATCAATGAAAAGGACCGGCACATCCAGGCCCTGGTCATGAGCCCCACCCGGGAACTGTGCATCCAGGTGGCGGACGAAATCAGCAAGATCGGCAAGACCAAACGGATCCGGGTACTTCCGGTGTACGGCGGCCAGCCCATCGAACGGCAGATCTGCAGCCTGAAACGGGGCATCCAGGTAGTCATCGGGACTCCGGGCCGGCTGCTGGACCATATCCGCCGGGGCACCATCGACCTGGAATACGTGAACTTCCTGGTGCTGGATGAAGCCGATGAAATGCTGGATATGGGCTTTGTGGACGATATGGAAAACATCATCAAGAACGTTCCCCCGGAACGGCAGACCATGCTGTTTTCCGCAACCATGCCCCGGCCCATCCTGAGCATCAGCAAGAAATACATGCGGGCTCCCAAGGTGGTGGCCATCCACAAGGAAGTGGTGACGGCTCCCACCATCGACCAGTACTACTATGAAACCCGGGACAAAGTGGACGATCTGTGCCGGATCCTGGACACCACCGACGACTGCAAGATGATCATCTTCTGCCGCACCAAAAAAGGTGTGGACGAACTGGTCATAGCCCTGGCCACCCGGGGCTATGAAGCGGAAGGCCTCCATGGGGATCTGAGCCAGAACCAGCGGGACCGGGTGATGAAGAAGTTCCGCAGCGGTCAGGTGGACATCCTGGTGGCTACCGATGTGGCGGCCAGAGGGCTGGATATCGACAACATCACCCATGTGGTGAACTTCGATGTGCCCAGTGACAGCGAAAGCTATGTGCACCGGATCGGCCGTACCGGCCGTGCCGGGAACACCGGTGTGGCCCTGACCTTCATCACTCCCCGGGAATTCCGTCAGCTGAAGCTGATCGAACGGAGCATCAAGACCAAGATCATCCGGGGCACCCTGCCCACCGACGCCAGCGTACTGGAACGGCAGCGGGAACAGATCGTTTCCAAGATGCAGACCATCCTGGAACAGGATCGGTACCAGGATTATCTGCCCATTGTGGAAACCCTGGAAAAGGATTATGATGTGCAGGATATCGCCGCGGCAGCCCTGAAGTTCATGCAGGAAGGGGCCAAGGCCCTGGAAGAACCGGCGGAGGAAGAAAGCCTGCCGGATGCCCTGGCCAACACCGGTGCCAAACCGGGGATGGTCCGTCTGTTCGTGAACATCGGCCGTTCCAGCCGGGTCACCGTACGGGATATTGTCCAGAGCATTGCCATCGAGGCGGAAATCCCTGCCCGGAGCATCGGCCGGATCAGCATCTACGACAAATTCAGCTTTGTGGAAGTTCCCATGGAACATGCGGAAAAAGTCCTGGCCGTGATGCACCGGAACACCATCCGGGGCTGCCGGGTGAACATGGAACCTGCCAAAGCACGGGTATAATACCAAGAGGAGTTCTCCTATGACTCAAACGATCTACGGAAAGACGGAGGGCCTGAAAAAACAGGTCCTCACCCAGTTGGAAGGGATCTATGAGCTGAGAGCGGACGAGGGCCAACTGATCAGTCAGGAGTTGGCCCTTGTTTTGCGGGACCTTTCCGATGCCATCAACCGGGAAATCTCCCTTTACATCGACCGGAAGGGACGGGTGACCGCCGTTGCCGTGGGCAGCGACTGCCATGTGGAACTGCCCGGGACGGATTCCCGCCGGAGCCAGAACCGGCTGTGCGGGGTGGCCTGCATCCATACCCATCCTTCCGGGGCGCCCCGGCTCAGCGGGGTGGATCTTTCCGCCCTCCGGGACCTGCGGTTCGATGCCATGGCCGCCATGGCCTGGGAAACACCCCAGAGCGAACCGCTTCTGAGCTTCGGGATGATCACCGACCTGGATGAGGACCAGCAGCCGGTGCTCCAGGAATTCGGCCCCTTCAAGGTGAAGGATGTGGCTGCCATGCCCTTTGGGAACGTGGTCCACACTGTGGAAAAGATCCTGGCCAAACGGTCCCGGAACCACAATCTGGCGGAAGGGCCGGAACGGGCCATGCTGATTTCCCTGGCCTGGGGGGATACGGCCTCCCGCTGGAGCGCCCAGGATTCGGTGGAAGAACTGGCCCAGCTGGCAGAAACCGCCGGTGCGGAAGTGGTGGGCAAGTTCGTGCAGTCCCGGCCCAAACCGGACCCGGTGTTCTTCATCGGCAAGGGAAAGGTCCAGGAAATGGCCCTCTTTGCCCAGCAGGAAGACATCGACCTGTGCATTTTTGACGATGAACTCTCCCCGGCCCAGCAGCGGAACCTGGAACGGGCCCTGGGGGTGCGGATCATCGACCGGACCGGGCTGATCCTGGATATTTTTGCCAAACGGGCCCGGACCAGCGAAGGGAAACTCCAGGTGGAACTGGCCCAGCTCCAGTACATGCTGCCCCGGATCATGGGCCAGGGCACCAGTCTCTCCCGTCTGGGGGGCGGCATCGGTACCCGGGGACCCGGGGAAACCAAGCTGGAAGTGGACCGGCGGCGGATCCGGGATCGGATCGCCTTCCTGGAAGACCAGATCCGCCGGATGAAGGGCAACCGGAAACAGCAGCAGCGGGCCCGGAACAAGAACGAAGTGAAGCAGGTGTGCCTGGTGGGGTATACCAACGCCGGGAAGAGCACCCTGCTGAATACCCTGACCCATTCGGACATCTATGCCCAGGATCAGCTGTTCGCTACCCTGGACCCCACCACCCGGCAGCTGGATCTGCCTGACGGCAGCAGCTGCACCCTGACGGACACCGTAGGGTTCATCCAGCGGCTGCCCCATCAGCTGGTGGCGGCCTTCAAATCCACCCTGGAAGTGGTGAAGGATGCGGACCTGCTGCTCCACGTGGTGGACAGCTCCCATGAACTGGCCCGGGAGCAGACGGAAGCCGTCTATCAGGTGCTCCAGGAACTGGGTGTCACTGATAAACCCATCCTGACCGTCTACAACAAAGTGGACCGGCTGAGCCAGCATGAAGGGTTGCGCCGTCGTCTGGAACAGGAAGACAACGCCCTGTGCATCTCCGCCCGTACCGGAGAAGGGGTCCCGGAACTGCTGGAGACCCTGGCCCGGCTCCTGGGCCAGGACCGGGTGGAAGCGGATCTGTGCATTCCCTACGGGGAAAGCCGGCTGGCCGCCCGGCTCCACGAGGAAGCCCAGGTGCTTTCGGAAGAATACGGGGAAACCGGCATCCGGATCCGGGCCAGAATGGACAAGGCCCTGGCCGACAGACTGGCGCCCTACATCCAGCCGTGAGAAAGTATAAATCAATTGAATAATTAATAATGATCAAGGAGGAAATCCAATCCAATGATACAATGGGATGAAATCGAAGGGAAAGCCCTGGACGCTGTAGCCAGACATGCCCAGAGCCATGAAGCCGCTGCCCTGGTGAACACCAAAAAGGTGCTGGACGCCTTTGCCAAGTACCAAGTGGCCGACTATTATCTGAAACCCACCACCGGCTACGGCTATTCCGATACCGGTCGGGATCAGCTGGACCTGATCTACGCCGATATCTTCAAGACGGAAGCCGCCCTGGTCCGGTCCCAGTTTGTGTCCGGCACCCATGCCCTGGCTGTGGCCCTGCTGGGGAATCTCCGTCCCGGGGATGAAATGATCGGAGCCACCGGGGAACCCTATGACACCATGCAGACCATCATCGGGTATCCGGTGAAGACCCCCGGTTCCCTGGTGGATCTGGGCGTTACCTACAAGGAAATCCCCATGGAAGGGGATCATCCGGACATCCCGGCCCTCCTGGCCGCCATCACGCCCCGCACCCGCCTGATCCACATCCAGCGGTCCTGCGGCTACAGCAGCAAACGGAAGACCCTGACCGTAGGGGAAATCGGGGAGATCTGCCAGGCGGTGAAACAGGTCCGTCCGGACATCATCTGCTTCGTGGACAACTGCTACGGGGAATTCATCGAAGAAAAGGAACCCACGGAAGTGGGCGCAGATCTGATGGCCGGTTCTCTGATCAAGAACCTGGGCGGCGGTTTTGCCCCCACCGGCGGCTATATCGTCGGGAAAAAGGATCTGGTGGAACAGGCCTCCTACCGGCTCACCGCTCCCGGTCTGGGTGGCGAAATGGGCTGCACCCTGGGGGATACGGCCCGGGAATTCTATCAGGGGCTGTTCATGGCTCCCCATGTGGCGCTCCAGGCGGTGAAAACGTCCCTGTTCGCCGCTTCCGTGTTCCAGTCCCTGGGCTTTGAAGTGTCTCCGCTGCCCGATGATGTGCGCAGTGACATCATCCAGACCATTACCCTGAAGACGCCGGAAAACCTCTGTGCCTTCTGCGAAGCCATCCAGGCCCATTCTCCCATTGATGCCCATGTGACTCCCGTACCCTCTCCTCTGCCCGGGTATCAGGATGACATCATCATGGCTGCCGGCACCTTCGTCCAGGGTGCCTCCATCGAACTGAGCGCCGATGGTCCCATGCGGGCCCCCTACAAGGTCTTCATGCAGGGCGGACTGACCTTTGAACACGGCCGGATCGCCGTGATGGCCGCCGCCCGGCAGATCATGGAAAAACAGAAATAAGGAACCAAAAAACGGCCTCTGAATTTTGTTTCAGAGGCCGTTTTTCTATTGCTTGCATATAAGGAGTCGTGAAAATAGAAAAAGACGCTCAAAATGGAAATTTGAGCGTCTGAAGGGAAATCGTCTGTTTGAAGGCGGAAAACTCAAAGAGTCCGGAATACTGCGATGACTTTTCCCTTGATTTCGATGTTGTCGGTCCCTACAATGGGCGGGTAGGCATCATTTTCCGGCTGGAGACGGATCTGTTTCAGTTCCCGGAAATACCGTTTGATGGTGGTTTCCTCACCGTTGAGGAGGGCCACTACAATATCCCCGTTGGTGGCATAGTTCTGCTTCCGGACGAACACATAATCATGGTCCAGGATCCCGGCATTCTTCATGCTGTCGCCTTCCACCACCATCATGAATACATCCTCGCTGCAGCCAATCAGATCCAGGGGGATGGGGTAGGTGTCCTCGATGTTTTCCACCGCCAGCATGGGATCACCGGCATGAACGGCACCCACCAGAGGCACGGGGACCATGCTCTTTTTCCTCCAGCTGATTTCTTCCCGGAGCCCGTAGGTGCGGGGCTTTTCCGGATCCCAGCTGACAAAACCGGCTTCCGCCAGCTTTTTCAGGTTGTTGTGGACGGAGGCACTGGAAGAGAGCCCCACGGCGCTGCCGATTTCCCGTACAGAAGGGGGATAGCCGTTGTTGAAGATATATTGACGGATAAAATCAAGGATCTGGCTCTGCCGGGCATTGATGCCCCGGGACCGGGTGGATTTCTTTTCTTCAGATTCAGTCATAATGAAACGCTCCTTTGGACAGGATGGAATTTGCGTACAAGTTTCCAATCTAATTAAATTTAGTATAACAGGAAAACAATTGTGTGTCAAACGAGTGTTTAGGACAAGAACAGAATCTCCGGAAAAACCCATCGATTGGAAAGAAAACCTGCTCAAAGAAGAAAAAACGGCAAAATCCAAAAGAAAAATCTCAGTTTCAAGACAATTTGAAATATCTGGTTTTCAAGATTATTACGTCCAATAATATATATTATGTAAAATAGTGTGGATAAAAGCCCGGGGGAGACACGGTTCCGCCCCAGAATTTTTCAAACCGTTCCTTTTATCCGGCGTTCTTCTGTTGGCGGAAAGCTGCGGCATCAAACTGCGGGTACGTCATTTTGCGTGAAAACAAGGGGGATGCTGCACAGTGCGTGCACCACATCCCCCTTGTTTTTGTCAGCGGTCAACAGTCAGCAGTCAGCAGCCCCCTTATTTCCTCTTCTTCTCCAGCAAATGGGTCACGATAATGGCACAGGAGGCGTCACCGGTGATGTTCAGGGTGGTCCGGCCCATATCGAAGATCCGGTCCACACCGGCCACCAGGGCAATGCCGTCCACCGGCAGGTTCACCGAAGCCAGCACCATGGCCAGCATGATCATCCCGGCCCCCGGCACACCGGCCGTCCCCACGGAAGCCAGGGTGGCGGTGATCACAATGGTGAGCATCTGGGGCAGGGTCAGGTCGATTCCGTAGCAGGATGCGATGAATACGGCGCAGACCCCCTGATAGATGGCCGTACCGTCCATGTTGATGGTTGCCCCCAGAGGCAGGGCAAAACTGGTGACTTCCCTGGAGGCTCCAAGCTTGTTGGCACATTCCATGTTGATGGGAAGGGTCCCTACGGAAGAGGCGCTGGAAAAGGCAAACAGCATGGCCGGCATCATCCCTTTGAAGAATTTCAGCGGGCTCATGCCTCCGATGGCCCGGACAGCCATGGAATAGACCAGGATGGCATGGAGGGCATAGGCAATGTAGGCACAGAGGATCACCTTGGCCAGGGAGCCGATCACCGCCGTCCCGTTCTGTGCAATCACCGGGCACAGCAGGCAGAATACCCCGATGGGAGACAGGGCCAGGATCATTTCCATGACTTTCATGAATACATCATTCCAGGTATTGATGAAAGCGGCCGCCTTTTCTCCCTTCTCTCCCAGGGCGATGATGGCAATCCCGATCAAAAGGGCCATGACGATGACCTGGAGCATATTGGCGCTGGTCAGCGGAGCCAGAAAATTGGAGGGGAACAGATCCACCAGCATTTTCATGGGCCCGGGGCTGGCATTTTTGACCTTAAAGGCCAGATCCGCCGTGGACAGCACCGGAAACAGGGGCTTGAAGCTGTTGGCGATAATCAGCCCGATGGTGGTGGCAATGGCAGTGGTAAAAAAGTAATAGACCAGGGTAATGCCGCCGATGGATCCCAGTTTCCGGATATCACTGAGGGATACCACCCCTGCCATAATGGAAAACAGGACAATGGGCCCTACGATGAATTTCACAAGATTCAGAAAAATCGTCCCGAATGGTTTGATGTAGGTAACGGCAAATTTCACATTGCCCTGAAGGGCCAGGCCGGCAATGATGCCCAGGATCAGTGCAATGAAAATCTGCCCGGCCAGAGGCATTCCCTTTTTCTTTTGGACTCCATCCATAACAATCAACCTCCTTTGGAAAAACAAAACAGGGAAAACTGTATCCTATCCTTCAACAGTATACTGTAAATCTATTATAGCATACTCCAAAACGAAAGAAATCTGAAAACAGAGAATATTGCAGGCAGTGTTAAAATCAATTTGCAAAAATTGATTTCCATCGGCTGCTGACCGTTGACAGCTGACAGTTGACAGGGGCTGTTGCCCAGGCAACAGCCCCCTTCCCTATCCTGCCAAAACCGCCATCACCCGCAGGGCCATGCCGCTGATCATGAGCAGGCCGAACAGCACCAGGAACAGGCCCAGGATCTTCTGGATCCGGGGCAGCCAGGCATAATGCCGGCGCAGATGGGGGCCGATCTTTTCCCAGAAAAGAGCCGCCAAAAGGAACGGCACACAGAAGCCCAGGGCATAGGCCAGCAGCAGGAACACACCTTCCTGTACGGTCTGCCGGCTGCCGGCGGACATCAGGATGCCGGTAAGGATGGGGCCGGTACAGGGAGTCCAGCCCAGGGTAAAAGCCGCGCCCAGCAGGAAGGAACCCAGGACTCCCTGCTTTTTCTGCTGCAGGAAAGGCCGCCGGTCCCGGAGCAGGAACAGGGGCGTCCACAGGCCGCTTAAAAACAGACCCAGCAGGATCAGCAGCGCTCCCGCCAGTTTTTCCAGCACTTTCCAGTATTGGAGCACCAGCTGGCCCACCAGGGTGGCCGTGGCACCCATGGTCAGGAATACCAGGGTGAAACCGCCCAGGAAGGCCAGGGTGTTCAGGAGCAGCCCTCCCCTTCCCTGTTCTTTTTCTGCCCCGGATCCGGCCAAGAGCAGCAGGAAGGTGGGCAGCATGGGCAGGACGCAGGGAGAAAGGAAGGACAGGAAGCCGGCGCCGAAAGCAGCCCCCAGGGTCAGGGAGCCCATCAGAGCTTTCCTTTCAGGAGCGTTTCCAGCTGTTGGGCGGTAATCACCCCTTCATGGCGCTGGAGGATATTCCCCTTTTCATCCAGGATCACCGTGGTGGGAATCACCCGGACCTTGTACAGGGTGGCGGCTTTTCCTTCCTGGTCCAGGAGCACCGGCATGGTGTAGCCGTTGTCCTTCAGGAAACCCTGGACCTTGTCCCCTTCTTCCTGGAGATTCACTCCATAGAACTGGACTTTTTCTTTGTGTTTCTGGGCAAAGGTATTCAGCTCCGGCATTTCGCTCCGGCAGGGCGGGCACCAGGTGGCCCAGAAATTGATCACATACACTTTGCCGTCGCCGGGCTGGACGGTCCGTTCCGGACCGGCTGGTTCCTTCAGGGTAAAGCCGGGGGCCGCGGCCTTCTGGGCAGAGGCCTGGGAAGAAGCAGGGGCATTGGTCTGGGCCCCGCCGGAAGAGCCTCCGCATCCTGCTGCAAGAAGAACGGCGGACGCAAAAAGGGCAGTCAGAATCATCTTGGCTTTCATAAATTCCTCCTGTAGAAAGAATCGTAATCAAGAATTTTTCTTCATAATACCATAAAGGACCTGCTGCATGCAACAGGTCCCTGTTTCTTTGCTCAGTGATGACAGCCGCCTTCGTGGTGTTCACCGTGGTGATCGCACCGGATGTCTTCCTGATACTGGAGCTTGTCTGCCAGGAAATCTTCCACCGCCTGGTCTGCCTGGCCGCTGCAGCCTCCATAGAAAGCAATACCGGCTTTTTTCAGGCCCTCCTGGGCTCCGCCGCCGATACCGCCGCAGATGACGGCTTCCGCTCCCAGCTGCTGGAGTACGCCCACCAGCGCTCCATGGCCCTGGCCCTGGGTGCTGCACACTTCTGCTTTCTGGATTTTCCCATCTGCCAGGTCATAGACCTTGAAGGTTTCCGTCCGGCCAAAATGCTGGAAAATTTCTCCGTTTTCCGGGTTGTACGTTACGGCAAGTTTCATTTCTTTTTCCTCCTGTTTTCATCAAGAAAAGTGCACAGGTCGGTTTCCCTGTAAAATGTTCAACGAATCGGCGAATTTGGCGGGCTGCCCGGCGTGCAGCCCCTACGGAACCGGTTACAGTCACGGCCTGTTGGGATGCCGGTTTCCTGGGTCCTTTGCCCGGTTTCAGATGCCCTTCTGCAGACGCAGGGGGAGTTCCAGGCCACAGGCTTCCAGCAGGGTCTGGTTGGACAATACTTCCCGGGCTGCCCCATCCTGCTGGATCCTTCCCTCCGACAGCAGGATCACCCGGTCACAGGTATCCCAGATGAAATCCAAATCGTGAGAAGCGATGAGCTGGGCGCAGGACAGCTGCCGGAGGATTTCCGCCAGTTTCCGCCGGTTTCGGGGGTCCAGGGCAGCAGAGGGTTCATCCAGCAGCAAAAGCTCCGGTTCCCGGGTCAAAAGGCCGGCAATGGCGGTGAGCTTTTTCTGTCCTCCGGAAAGCCGGTAGATCTGCCGCCGGGCCAGCCCTTCCATCCCCACTTTTTTCAGGGCTTCCGCCGTGCGCCGGGCTGCTTCTTCCCCTGGCACTCCGGCATTCCGCAGGCCAAAGGATACATCGCTTTCCACCGTAGGCAGGAACAGCTGGCTTTCCGAATCCTGGAACACGTACCCGGCCTTTTTCCGGATTTCCGGAAGATTTTTCCGGTCCATGGGGAGGCCGCATACCTCCATGTTCCCTTCCTGGAGGGGCAGAAGCCCGATGACCAGTTTCAGCAGGGTGGACTTCCCCACCCCGTTGCAGCCGATAAGCCCCACTTTTTCTCCAGGCGCCAGGGCAAAGGACAGATCCTGGAATACGGGAACCGTTGGTTTTTCAGGCCCCGGCAGGATATAGCAGAACCGGATATGGGACAGGGCAAGAATGGCAGACATGGGCAGGACTCCTTCCGCAGCAGCATACGATGATCAGATTGGATGAATTTCACCCCGGGAACCGGCACAGAAGGCACCAGGCCAGGGTCAGGACCAGCAGCAGGATGCTGCCTCCGGGATTCCCCTTTTTTCCCGTTTCCGGGAAACGGCCCCGGAAGCCCCGGAGCTCCATGCTTTCGTAGACGGACCGGGCCCGGTCCAGGCTCCGGAGGAACAGCAGGCCCAGCAGGCTGCCGGCGATTTTCCAGGGAATTCCCCGGCTGTCCGGAGCCCGGAGATGGAAGGCCTGTTCCATGCGCCGGCTTTCCTGGAACAGCAGCACCAGGTATCGCCAGGTGAGCAGAGTGGAAACGATCAGCACCCGGGGCAGGGGCAGTTTCTGGAGGGCGCAGGCCAGCCGTTCCATGCCGGTGGTGGCCAAGAGCAGATACCCGGCCAGCACGCAGCCCAGTCCCTTCAGTACCAGGACCAGGAAGGCGGCGGTTCCGGCGCCGATCCGGAACGGTCCCACCGGAACCGGCGGAGCCTGGACATAGAGCAGGTTCACCAGTCCCAGCCCGGCAAGGAGCAGCACCGCCGGCAATGCCTGCCGGAAAGCGCTCCGGAAGGGAATCTTCCCCGCCCGGTACAGCACAGGCAGGGGCAAAAGCATCAGCAGCCCGGAAAGCAGCGCCCCTCTCTCCAGGCTGGTCAAAAATCCCAGATACAGGAACAGGGCGGCCAGCTTGGCCAGAGGGAACAGCCGGGTCAGCAGGGTGTCCCGGGCAGCCAGGTCATCCAGCCAATGGATGGCTTCAATGGCCCTGTCCAGAGATTTCATGGGTCCTTCCTTTCTGCAGCTTCCGGCCCAGCGCCCACACCAGGCCCAATACGGCCAGGGTGCCCAGGATTCCGGAAAGAGCCGTGCCCAGAGCCGGACTGAGACCGGGCACCTGGTAATCCGGGAACAGGGCCGTCAGGTTCTGGAACCAGGCTGTCAACCCGTGGACGCCCTGCTCCGTCCCTTCCAGTTCGGTGGAACCGGTGATCCGGGCCAGGGACCATTCCAGGCCGTCAGGATCTTCCGAAGCAAAGTGGGACAGGATCCCTCCCATGAACAGGGCGGCAGCCGTCAGGACTCCCAGGACTTTTTTCCGGTTTCCCACAGCCGGGGCATCCGTCTGTTCAGCCGGGGACCGGAGCAGTTCCGGACGGTTTTCATAGAGAAACACCAGCACGGCGGCGGTGATCATCCCTTCCACCAGCCCGATGGCCAGATGGATGGGCTGCATCAGCAGGAGGAAGGTGGAAAAAGGCAGTTCCGCAATGCCGGAAAGAGTGGTTTCCGCCGCCACGGAAAAAGCCCCCATCTGGAGGGTCACCACACTGCCCAGGATACTGGCCAGGATGATGCGTTTTCGGGTCATTCCCCGGCGGACCAGAAACGGCCATACCAGTCCGCCTCCCACAAAGCAGCCGTAAAAAGCCATGTTCCACACATTGGCTCCCAGCGCCAGCAGGCCCCCGTCCCCAAAAGCCAGGCACTGGAGCACCAGCACCCCGATCAGGGTCAGAAAGCCCCCCCAGGGGCCTACTACAGCTGCAAGGAGCATGCCCCCGCACAGATGGCCGGAAGAGCCGGTGCCCGGGATGACAAAATTCAGCATCTGGGCGGCAAATACAAAGGCCCCCAGTACCCCCATTTCCGGCACCAGAGCCGGGTCCTCACTGTTTTTTACTTTCCGGGCCGCCAGACAGGCCGCGGTCCCTGAAAGTACGTACATCACCCCGGCTATTCCGGGAGAAAGGAGTGCATCCGCCATATGCATGGGTCAGCCCTCCTTTTGGGCAGCCCGGGCCAGGTCTCCCAGCACCTGCTGCCAAACTGCCTGCCAGCTGCGGCCGGTACGGGTACACAATTCCCTCATGGATTCCGCTTCCGGATACAGCCGGGTTTCCGTTTCTCCGGTGAGGGCCCCTTCCGGAGAAAGCACCGGTACCTGCACTTCCTTTGCGGCCACCGGTCCCAGAGCCGTCTCCACGGTCTTTTCCCGGCGTCGGAGAATGCTCCGTTCCATCCGGCTCCGGCGGATCCCGATGGTGGTGGTTTCCCGGAACAGCAGGGCCTCCATGGTCTTCCTCTGTTCCTCTTTGCACAGGACGGTGATCAGCCAGCCCGGACGGTTTTTCTTCATCTGCACAGGAGCATATTGCACATCCCGGGCTCCGGCGGCAAAAAGCCGGTCCATTACCCGGCCCAGGGCTTCCCCGGTACAGTCGTCCAGGTTGGTTTCCAGCTTCCAGATGGAATCCTCCTCCCAGGGAGATTGTTCCTCTTCTGGCTGCACCTCCAGCACCATGGCCCGGAGGATGCTGGGCATGGCCTGTTCCCGTTTTCCCGCGCCCAGGCCCACTTTGGCAAGGGTAAAGGTTTCCGGCAGATGGCTCCGGGTGCGGATGGCCGCTGCAATGGCCGCCCCGGTGGGTGTTACGTATTCCCCGGCAAAAGGCATGATGTGGAGGGGCAGATGATGGGCTGCGGCGATGCTGGCCACCGCCGGCACCGGAATGGGCAGGATGCCGTGGGCACAGCGGACGCTGCCGGTCCCCTCATTGAGCACCGGGATCATCGCTTCATGGATTCCCAGATTGTCCAGGCACACCGCCGCAGCGGCAATGTCCACAATGGAATCCACAGCCCCCACTTCGTGGAAATGGACCTGGTCCAGGGTGGTGCCATGGGCTTTTGCTTCCGCTTCCCCCAGGATGGTGAAGATCTTCACTGCCAGGTTGTGGGCCCCTTCCGTCAGGTCTCCCTGAGACAGGATATCCAGCACGTCCCGGAGGCCCCGGTGTTCATGATGATGGGCATGATGGGGTTCCGTCCCTGCCATCTGGTGCTCATGGTCATGGTGATGATGATGGTGGCCATGATGCTCCTCCCTTTCCGGGGCTTCTTCCCGGTTTTGGGCAAAACCGTAGAGATAGTCCATGTCGTGGTCGTGGTTCTCGTGTTCTGCATCCAGCCGCACCAGGAAGTCACAGCAGTCCAGGCCGGCCTTCTTTACCCGGCTGATTTCCACCGTATATCCGGTCAGGGGCAGGGAGGCCAGGGCCTTCCGGAGCACCTGTTCATCCGCACCCAGATCCAGCAGGGCCCCTACGGTCATATCCCCGCTGATGCCGCTTTTGCATTCCAGATAGAGCATTTTTTCCATACCGTCACCGTTCCTTTCCGCAGGCCAGCCGGTTGATCTGGGTGGCCATGTATCCGGCTCCGTAGCCGTTGTCGATGTTCACCACCGCAATGCCGTTGGCACAGCTGTTGAGCATGGTGAGAAGAGCCGAAATCCCCTGGAGGCTGGCCCCGTAGCCGATGGAGGCGGGGACGGCGATCACCGGATTGCTCACCAGGCCTCCCAGCACACTGGGCAGGGCCCCTTCCATGCCCGCCACCGCAATGACGCAGTTGGCTTCCTGGATGGGGTCCAGGCTGGCCAGGAGCCGGTGGAGTCCGCTGACTCCCACATCATAGACCCGGTTCACTTTACTGCCGAAGAATTCCGCCGTCTGGGCCGCCTCTTCCGCCACCGGGATATCCGCCGTACCTGCCGTGCACACTGCTACGGAGCCCCGGAGTTCCACCGGTTTCCGGATGATTTTCACCAGGCGGGACAGGGAGTCATATACCGCATCCGGACACAGGGCGCGGATCAGTTCATATTGTTCCCGGCTGGCCCGGGTCCCCAGCACATTGCCTTCCTCTTCCGCCAGTTTCCGGAAAATCTGCTGCAGGTGCTCATCCTTTTTTCCGCTGCAGAACACCACTTCCCCGAAGCCCGTACGGATCTTCCGGTGGGTATCCAGTTTGGCAAAGCCCAGGTCGTCAAAAGGCTTCTGCCGGAAGAATTTTTCCGCGGCTTCCACGGAAATCTCTCCATTCCGGACTTTTTCCAGGATCTCTTTCGCTTCCATGGTCAGGCCTTCTTTTCCGGGGACAGGGTTTCATTCATGCTGCCGGTCCGGTAGCCCAGAAGGTCCAGTGTCACATAGGCAAAACCGTATCCCTTCAGTTTTTCCGTGATCTCCAGCCGGTGATCCAGCACTTTCCGGAGTTCTTCCGGCATCACTTCGATCCGGGCCAGGTTCCCCCCGTGGATCCGCACCCGCAGCTGATGGAAGCCCATATCCAGCAGCAGCTGTTCTGCCTTGTCCACCATACCCAGCCGCCGGGGCGTGATTTCTTCCCCATAGACGAACCGGGAGGACAGGCAGGCAAAGGACTGCTTGTTCCAGGTGGGGAGCCCCAGCTCTTTGGAAAGCGCCCGGATTTCCTTTTTGTACAGGCCCGCCCGGCGCAGGGGGCTGGCGATCTTCAGTTCCGCAATGGCCTGGAGCCCGGGACGGTAATCGCCCTCGTCATCCAGGTTGGAACCTTCCACCACAGCCGCCAGGTGGTTCTCTTTGGCCACTTCCAGGATCTTTTCGAACAGTTCATGTTTGCACAGATAGCACCGGTTGGTGGGATTGTGGGAAAAGCCCGGAATGGACAGTTCTTCCGAATCCACTACCAGATGGCGGATCCCTTCTTTCTCACAAAAAGCTTTGGCTTCCTTCAGTTCCCGTTCCGGGAAAGAACAGGAACGGGCCGTTACGGCCAGTACCTTGTCTCCCAGTGTATCGTGCGCCACCTTCAGGAGAAAGGTGGAATCCACCCCTCCGGAAAAAGCCACCGCCACACTGCCCAGGTCCCGGAGGATGGCCTGGAGCTGTTTCAGTTTCGCTGTATCTTCAGAATTCTGCATGTGAAAATCCTTTCTGGTTCTGTTTCTTCCATCTTACAGAAATAGAGTCTTGAAAGGAAGACTCTATTTCTAAGACAACCTATTCATTTTATTAAGGCAACATCTCAAACCGCATTGTTATTATTATAGCATGGAAGTGTGCCGAAAGACAGGGCCTTCACCGCTTCAGCAGCACCCGGATCAGCCCCAGGCTGATTTCATACAACAGCATCAGGGGCAGGTTGAAGAAAATCCCCACCGGCAGCACCATCAGCACCACGAAATCCAGATCTGGCGGGCAACCGGCGTGCGGCCCCTACGGCATCGCAATGGGTCATTGGATTTTCAGCGTCCGTGCTCTTCACTCTGCACTCTGCACTGAGTATGGTATAATATGCCGTATGACTATGCAAAGGAGACTTTTCCATGACTGAATGTGTGATCGTTGGTCTGGGGGGCTGTATCGGCGCCATCTGCCGGTATCTCATCGGGCTGCTGCCCCTGAGCCACAGCAGCGGCTTTCCCCTGAAGACCTTTTTCATCAATATTGCCGGTGCCTTTCTCATCGGCCTGGTAACGGCCCTGGCCGCCCGAAACTCCCTCCATCCCCGGCTGGCCCTGTTCCTCAAAGTGGGCATCTGCGGCGGGTTCACCACGTTTTCCTCTTTTGCCCTGGAAAGCCAGCAGCTGGTGGATAAGGGAGCCGGAATCACCGCAGCTCTCTACATGGGGCTCAGCCTGTTTTTCGGGATCCTGGCCTGCATCCTGGGCCAGAAGGTGCTGTAATGGAACTTTTTCTCGCTCCGTCCGCCCTGCCCCAGCGACTGAAATCCTTTCTCCGGGACCAGGGCCTTTCCGGCACCTACTGGAAGAAGCTGAAGGCCGCCGGTGCCCTCCAGGTGAACGGGGAAATCATCCAGCGGGATCTGCTGCTCCAGCCGGGAGACCGGGTTTCCTGGACCTTTCTGCCGGAACCCTGCACCCTGGAACCGGAAGAAGCACCCCTGTCCATCCTGGAGGAAACGGAGCTGTATCTGGCTGTGGACAAACCGGCCGGCCTGGTGACCCACAATGCAGGAAAGGAACGGACTCCCGCTCTCAGCCGCCGGGTGGCCTGGTATTTCCAGACCCATCACATTTCCAGCGCCGTCCATCCGGTATCCCGGCTGGACCGGGAAACATCCGGAGTGGTGCTTTTTGCCAAAAACGCCTGTCTCCACCATATGCTGTCCCGGAACCGGCTGGAAAAGACCTATCTGGCTCTGACTCTGGGCCATTGGGAACAGCCGGCAGGGATCCTGGACTGGCCCATCGGCCGCCGGCCCGGTTCCATTGTGGAACGGCAGGTGGATCCGGATGGACGGCCTGCCCGTACCCGGTACCAGGTACTGGGCGAAAAGGAGGGCCTGTCCCTGGTCCGGTTCCAGCTGGAAACCGGCCGCACCCACCAGATCCGGGTCCATGCGGCAGCCGCCGGCCACCCCCTTCTGGGGGATACCCTCTACGGCACCCCCGGGGCTCCCGGCCGCCATTATCTCCATGCCTGGAAGGTGGCCTTCCGGGAAACCTTTACGGGCAGACCGGTGGAAATCACCGCTCCCCTGCCGCCCGATTTCCGGAAAGTATGGTATAATAAACAATAACTGATACTCAAGGAGGTTTCACCATGCCATTTGTAACCACGAAAGAAATGTTCAAGAAAGCCTACGAGGGCCATTATGCCGTTGGCGCCTTTAACGTCAACAATATGGAAATCGTCCAGGGCATTGTGGATGCTGCCAAAGAAGAAGAATCTCCCCTGATTCTGCAGGTATCCGCCGGGGCCCGGAAATACGCCAAGCACAGCTACCTGCTGCACCTGGTGGAAGCCGCCATGGAAGACACCGGTCTGCCCATTGCCCTGCACCTGGATCACGGCGCTGATTTCGATATCTGCAAGGCCTGCGTGGACGGCGGTTTTACCTCTGTCATGATCGACGGCTCCAAATATCCTTTTGAAGAAAACATCGAACTGACCAAACGGGTGGTGGACTATGCCCACAACAAAGGGGTCGTGGTGGAAGCCGAACTGGGCAAACTGGCCGGCGTGGAAGATGCCGTAAAGGTCAACACCAAAGACGCCACCTATACGGATCCGGACCAGGCTGTGGAATTTGTGGAACGGACCGGTGTGGACTCCCTGGCCATCGCCATCGGCACCAGCCACGGGGCTTACAAGTTCAAAGGCAAACCGGAACTGGATTTTGCCCGTCTGGAAAAGATCACCAACATGCTCCCCGGGTTCCCGCTGGTGCTCCATGGAGCTTCCACCGTTATCCCGGAATTCGTGGCAGAATGCAACAAATACGGCGGCAAACTGGCCGGTGCCCAGGGCTGTCCGGAAGACATGCTGAAAAAGGCCGGCACCTACGGGGTCTGCAAGATCAACATCGATACCGACCTGCGTCTGGCCATGACCGCTTCCATCCGGAAGTACCTGTATGAACATCCGGAAGATTTCGATCCCCGCTCCTATCTGGGCAAGGGCCGGGAAGCCATCAAGATGATGGTGGCCCACAAGATGCGGGATGTGCTGAATTCCTCCCACCGTCTGTAAGAAAGTGCGGGATTCCGGGCCGCCCGGCGTGCGGCCCCTACGGGACCGTGGATATGATATTCATCGGGTCCGCAGGGCGGCACACCCGGCCGCCCGCCATTCTGCCACAAAAAAACTGCCTCCCTTACCGGGCGGCAGTTTTTTCTTTGTGTCCGTACAGGAACCGGTCGATCATGCCATCCACGACCCTTTCCCGGTTTTCTTTGGTAAAGGCTCCCTGGTTGCTGAGCATGAAAATACTGAAATAGAAATTCTGGCTCATCAGCTGCAAATCTGTAAGAGGCTTCAGATACTGCCTGTCGATGGCTTTCTGGAAAATGCCCTGGAACAGCTGGATTTCCCCATAAATCAGCTCCGCATACCGCCGTTTCATGGCCACATCCTTTTCTTCCGGCTTTTTGCCCCACCGGACATCCAGCCGCCAGTCCTGTTTCTTTTCATCCCAGAGAAGCCGCCAGCCGGCCTGCTGGTTCAGCAGTTCGAACAGGATCACCGACCACAGGGTCTCATTCTTCTCCAAAAAATGCAGGAACGCTTCCACATAGCCCCGGAACTGATCGGAAAAAGTTTCCCCTTCCTCCACGGCCGTTTCCATGGCCTTCATCAGCTTCCTGTTTTTGGCCTCCACCAGGGTATAGAACAGATTTTCCTTGTTCTTGTAATATTTGTAGACAGTCCCCTTTCCGGTATCCGCGATCTGGATGATCTCATCCAGGGTTGCCTGGGTGTATCCCTTGTGGGAAAACACCTGTTCCGCGGCTTTCAGGATCCTTTTTTCTTTGGATAAAGATGCATTGATTTTTACCATATCTTTGGGGACCTCCCTGTTTAGACTGTCTTTACAGATAGTATATCATTTTTGGAGTGTATTTTTCAATTTGATCATAACAGTCCCAGATTTTTCGTAATGAACACCCAGAGGAACATGGTGATACAGGAAAGAGCCGAGCTGAAAATTACGCAGTTGCCGGCCAGCTCCCCGTCACTGTCCATTTGCTGGGCCATGGCAAAGGAAGCCACGGCGCAGGGGGTGGCGGACATGGCCATAAGAGAAGCCAGATCCACCTGCCGGTAGCCCAGGGCCACCGCTCCCCCGATGACGATCAGCGGAGCAATCACCAGCCGGCCGGTCACCGTAAAGGCCAGTTCCCGGATTTCACTGATGGCCCCATGGAGGGTAAAGGAAGCACCCAGGACGATCAGGGCAAAGGGAGTGGTGCTGCCGGCAATGGCCTTGATGCATTTCAGCAGGGCCACGGGCAGCGGAAAGGGCAGCAGCTTGCACAGAAGACCGGCCACCGCTCCCATGATCATGGGATTCCGGGCTACCCCGGCCAGGATATGGAGCGGATTGAAGGTGCCGCCCCGGAAAGTTTCCAGGGTGAACACCGCCAGTACATTGTAGATGGGGATGATGATGGCGCAGAGCATCAGAGGCACAGCCGCCGCTTCCGTTCCGTAGAGATTTTCCACCAGGGGCACCCCCAGCAGGATGAAATTGCTCCGGTAAAAGGCCTGGATCATGGCCCCCCGCTTTTTGTTGTCCTTCACCAGGGCGGTCACCAGCACCCAGCCCGTTACAAACACCGTCAGCAGGGCTCCCACCGCAAACAGCACGAACCCGGGCCGCATCACCTTGCCAATGTCGGTGAAATACACCGAATAGAACATGTTGGTGGGCAGGAACACACCAAAGACGATTTTGTTGAAGTTGGAAATATGACTTTCATTGAAGTGATACTTCCGGCGGGCCAGAAGACCGATGGCCATGTAGATCATCAGAGGCAGCACCGCCCCTGCCGCAATCCAGAAATTTTCCATAAGGCTCCCCCTCAGTGCAAAGATATACAACATTCCTTTCTAAGGGTACCATATTTTTCAAAATTCATCAATAATTATGCCCTTTCCGGCACCGTAGCCAGACGCCCGGCGGCCTGGATCACCCGTACGAAAGCCGGAGGCACTTCTTCCTTCTGGAGGGACTGGCCGATGAGCCGTCCCAGGATGACCCCCTTGTTGCTGTAGAGCCAGGCAAAATAATACACCCATACCGGTCCCTGATGGGGTTTGGCCTTGTACAGGGGACCGGGCGGAAAGTCCCGGGGATCCAGCTGGAGCTTGTGACAGGCCTTTTTCACCATGTCGTAGCTGGTCCGGCCCGTGCCGCCGCATGCCACGTCGATGATCCGGTCCAGAGCCTGGCGCTTTCCACGCTGGAGCATGGTCTGGGACAAGTCCATTTCAAAACAGACTCCATCGGTGAAGTACACCCCTTTTTCCCGCTTGTGGGCCTCCTTCACGTCCGCATCGTACAAAGCCACCACCGGCAGCCGGAAATATTCCAGCAGCTTCTTGATCTTGGCAATGGAACTTTCGCCCCGGGCGTTGATGAGACAAATGCCGTAATAATCGAAAGGAACCCCCACCGTCCGGCCGAACAGCTGGAAGCAGCCGTACTCCGTCTCCCCTTCCACCAGGATCACACTCCGGGCGTAAAGTGCCTCCTTCACTTCCGGAAAATGCATGATCAGATGCTTCTCGATTTCCCGGTTGACATGGAAACTGGCCCCGCAGGCCGCTTTGACCAGACCCCTGCGGTCATGGTACAGCCGGAGGATGTTCCGGTAGTCGTCAATGAGGGAGTCGGTGGAATGGGTCACCACAAACAATTGGCCACGGAGCCCGTCCAGCCCGAACAGGTCCTTCAGCAGGGCGCAGAACTGGGGATCCTCGTTGTTCAGCAGTTGCTGGTAATACTGGAGAATGGACCGCTGCATATAGGGGTGCAGGTGGATCTCCGGCTCATCGATGGAAATGATCAGGGGCAGGTACCGTTTGCCCTTGCCATCCACAATGATGGTATGCTCCAGAGGAACGGAAAGACTGTGGGCCATCTGGTACACCTGGGTGATGATCCGGAGAGCCGCCAGGGAAATGAACTTCAGATTGTCCGCCCGATGCCGGTTGCTCCGGCAGAGGATCCGGGACAGGTAGAAAATGCATTCATAATAGGAAGAATCGAAATACCCCACATTCACTTCGTGCTGGATAAACTGCCGTTCCTCCTCCGGCAGGGGACCGCAGTGGCTGGCTTCCCACTGGGCCAGACACTTTTCCAGAGCCCGGTACACCTGGGGCCGCACCGCCTGGTCCTCCTGGCTGATGGCGGAATAGCTGATGTAGCGGAGCCGGCGGATGGTTTCCAGGGGCATTTCCTGTCCGGTCTCCCCATCATAGAGATGGGGACAGATATCCGTCACCTTCATTTCCAGCCGTACCCGGATTTTTTCCGGATGGTCCTGGGGGGTGTCGGCAAAGTATTCATTCGGGCTCTGGAGCAGATGGAGATCCAGGGTGATCCGGATGGGCTGTTTGGGATCGTCATAGTCGTTTTCCGGCAGGGTCCAGGCGTTGGCCATATAGGACAGGAGCCGGAGGAACCCGCTTTTGCCGATGTCATTCTCCCCCACCAGATAATTGGCCAGGGGATGGAAGGTCATGGTGATGTCTTTGAAATTTCGGTAATTCTGGATACGCATACTGGATAAATACATGGGTGCACCTCCAGGAGCCACAGGCAGCAGAAAAAATCCCGCCGGGAAGGCAGGGCGCCAACAGGCCCCGGTCCCTCCCCAGCGGGACTTCAGGATGCAGCCTTACCGGCTGCAAACCGGATTATTTTGCGAAGTAACGGGCCAGCAGACCATCGAATACACGGCCGTGACGGGCT
>OLFS01000202.1_pt1 | contig 61245 bp, 57 predicted proteins | sample 1605491 | NCBI WGS metagenome assembly OLFS01 (sample SAMEA3888921, study PRJEB22519) | human gut metagenome | biome: human gut; feature: human-associated habitat; material: faeces | place: Denmark | collected 2011 | reverse complement strand
GATTCACCAGCACGCCGTAGCCGCGGTTGGTCAGGTAGAACGGGATATTTTTATACGACTGTTCGGTACTGGTGCCGCCGTCTTCGTTCCAGGTTTCGACCGTCTGGCCGTTACGCACCAGCGCGGTAAAGCGCTCGCCGAGGCCATAAACGGTGTCGCCGACGCCGAGATCCAGACGCTCGAACATATAGTTGCGATTTGTTTTGGTATCCTGCACGTAGCCGTCATTTTTCAGCTGGCTACCGGTAATACGCACGCCGTCGCGCAGAAAATCCAGCGACCAGAAATCGCCTTTCATGACGCGTGCGGTCAAATTGCCGCTTTTCAGCTCGGCATATTCAGCGCCATTATTAATCTCCACGTTCACGTCTTTCAGCACGTTCAGCGGGTAATGCGGGCCGTTGTTCAACGCGCCCTGGAAGTGCTCCATGCGTACGCCAATCACCCCTTCCTGTGGGGAGAAGAAGCGCACGGTAAAGAGCGGAACGTCCAGTTGGGCGGCGCGTTCGCGAACTTCGCGAGACGCCACATAGACGACCATCTCGTTACCTTGCTGCTCAACCTCATAGACCTGCACGGGTTGGATCAGATTGAGCCCTGGTTGAATAAGCCAGTTTCCATCACTGATTTTCATGAATAGCTTCCTCTTAGTTTTGCAATTCTTTGCCTGTCGGCGCTGAAGTGAAGTCGTGTTCGTTGCGGCGCGCGCCCTGAGCCAGTTCCGCCATCATCTTTTTCAGGAACGGCGTTTTCAGGGTGTAGTAGCGTTTCGCGATAACCGCGCTCAGCAGGTAGCAGACCGCCGGAGCAAGGGTGAACAATGAGATGATGATGGTGATAGTGGCGCTGTTCTGGGTTTTGGCCGCGGCATCGTAACCGCCGCCCGCCAGCATCCAGCCAATCAGCGCGCCGCCCAGCGCCAGGCCCAGCTTGAGCACGAACAGGGTGCCCGCAAAGCTGATGCCGGTCAGGCGTTTGCCGTTACACCATTCGCCGTAGTCGACGGTGTCGGACATCATCACCCACTGAATCGGCGTCACCAGCTGATGCAGCACGCCAATTACGAAGATAAAGGCGAACATGGTGATTTCGGCGTCCATCGGCACGAAGAACATCGCCACGCTCAGCGCCGCCAGCAGAGCATTGGTCCACCAGAAAACGCTGACTTTGCATTTCCAGTCGGTAAGCGGCTTCGCCAGCGCCGAGCCAATCAGGTTGCCGACGCAGTAGGTGGTGAGGAAGGCGGTGAACAGACCCGCGGATCCCATAATCCAGGTGGTGTAGTACATCATCGCGCCGCCGCGAACGCAGACCGCGAGAATATTGAGAATGGTCAGCAGGCCAACCACTCGCCACTGATCGTTGCGCCAGATATCGCGCAGGTCTTCCCGCATCGAGGTAGAGCTCGGCGGCGCTTCGACGCGCTCTTTGGTAGTGAAGAAGCAAAACGCCAGCATCAGGAACGCGATCACCGAGAGCACCGCGATGCCGCCCTGGAAACCAAACGCTTTATCTTCGCCGCCGATAAAATTCACCAACGGCATCATCAGGACGGTGGAGAGCATACCGCCCGCCGTCGCCAGCACAAAGCGCCAGGACTGCAGTGAGATGCGCTGCGTCGGATTGTCGGTAATGACTCCGCCCAGCGCGCAGTAAGGGATGTTGACCACGGTGTAGAGCAGGGTCAGCAGCGTGTAGGTTACCGCGGCGTATATCAGCTTGCCGTTATGACTCAGGTCCGGCGAGCTGTAGGCCAGTACGCACACGAGACCGAACGGAATCGCTCCAAACAGTATCCACGGGCGGAATTTTCCCCAGCGGCTGCGGGTACGGTCGGCCAGCAGCCCCATGCAAGGGTCGGATATCGCGTCCAGCGCGCGGGCCAGCAGGAACATGGTACCGACATAGCCGGCAGGGATACCAAAGATATCGGTATAGAAAAACATCATATACAACATGACGTTATCGAAAATGATGTGGCTAGCGGCATCGCCCATGCCATAGCCAATCTTCTCTTTGACGGACAAAATATGATCTTTCATCGCACACTCTTCTCTCAGCGCTACCGCGGGTTGGTACCGGTTACATGCTTTGTAAACCATCCGCGCTGTAAGATGAATTGCGATATCTCATAATCAAATTACGTTTCTTGTTTTATGTGATCCCGGTAGCCTGAAAGAGTGTGTAAAAGTGTAAGCCACGGATTTTGCAAGGGAATGTTTCAGAAGGTTCTGTAAAGTCCAGTTTTCGCAGTAAAAAAGTGCCTTGGGGGATGTGGTTAATGCAGGAAAGTAGCTATAATGCGCCCGCCTCCATGTAGCAATCGAGGCGCGGAAGATCGTCATCTCCGGTGAGGTGGCTGGACTTCAAATCCAGTTGGGGACGCCAGCGTTCCCGGGCAGGTTCGACTCCTGTGATCTTCCGCCAAAATCATTCCTTTTTATACAAACTTTCTAGTGCTGCCAATAAGTCCCTTAATCCACCGTTAAAATCATTTCTAAAATCTGCGTATTTTTTTGTTTTTAACAACTCAGGTATTTTGCAATCTTTCAAAAGTAAAGGAAGCACATGAATACAATTGTGTTGAATTTCATTCCAATATTTTGTTTGCCATTCTCTTTCTACCCATTTTGATGAAACCGCATTTTCAGAAAGAATAACAATTACAAAATCAGCTTCTTCTAGTCCGTCTGAAATTCGCTCGGGAATACTTTCCCCCACTTTTATGTCCCATTCATCCAACCAAGGAGCATACCCATTTGCTTCAAGGTCCATACATAACATCTTTGCAAACGGTTTATCTAATGATGAATGAGAGATGAAAATTTTTGCCCCGTTAGGTTTATTCATATAGCGCTGCTCCACAATTTGGTCCAGAAGAGTAGTTTCAATGTAATGTAATTCTGAAAAATAACTGCACAATTTCTTATATGATATTTTATTGTATGGAGAGCACAGTTTAGTGAGTTCAGCTTTACGATTTACTAAATCGTGCATTGATGCATATTCTAAATCATCATAAGAGATTCCATGATGCTCAGTCGCTAGAGAAAAATGGCCAAAATATACAATAGCGACATGGATTATACCTTCTATTGTTTCATCATCATCTTCTTCATTCCATTCATAGTTTTCTGGAAAAATAGAATCATCATCATCGTAATAACCAATACGTCCTTTAAATTTTCCAGATATTACTTTAACGGTACCATATCGATCCATTTCTTTAGGCATGGCTGAATCCCTTATTCATAATCTTAACCCTTAGGTTCAATTTTCCTTAATCGTAAAGCCTCCCTCGCCAGCTCCTTCAACCAGCTAGCGAGGCTCACCCCTTCCTCAGCCGCCACAGCATCCAACTGCTCCTTCAATGCCGGATCAATTCGCATCTTAAACTGCGGAGACTGCCCGCCGCCTTTTGGTTTTTTTTCGCGCGATATGATTGACATGAGGCCACCTATCCATTTACTCTGGCACATATAGGAGGCCACCTAAACCTCCTGTACTTGCAACGCCCCGATGTGCGGGAACACAGCCGGAGCGTCTAACCTCACCAACTATCAAGGAGTTGATTATGGCTGATTCGCATTCTACCCCAGACACCGACCAATCCGGAACCGAGCGTTCGTTAATTGTGGGATACCGCCCGAATGTTTTCGACAAATCCACTCCGAAAATCATCCTTTCCGGGAAGTGGCTACGCGCGGCGGGTTTTGATACCGGACAACAGGTCACGATAAAAGTCATGAAAGGTTGCATCGTTCTGGTGGCGTATAACGAGCAGGAGCAGAGGTTGCAGGATGATTATAAACGGACCAAAGCAAAGCTCGTTGAGATAGAGAACGCGCTTGCAGCGATCCAAATTCCGCATGCTGGAAAGCGCCTCGCAAAATCAAATACAAACCACCTGGCTTAGCGGCTGTTTCTGGCATACTACGAGCTTACAGGCATCAACCTTATGACGCGGAGGCAGCATGACATATGAAGAATTAATTAATTCACCAGCCGGTGAGTTTGTCATGTTTGCCAGCAAGGATGGAAAAGTTCGCATTGAATGCCGCTTCGAAAGCGATACGTTGTGGCTCTCACAGGCTACGATCTGTGAGTTATACGGCAAAGCCAAAGCAACGATCAGTGGGCATATCAAAAATATTTTTGATGAGGGTGAGCTGGTCGAAAATTCAGTTGTTCGGTTTTACCGAACAACTGCCAGCGATGGTAAAGTATATAACGTTCAATACTTTAGCCTGCCCGTCATTCTCGCCATCGGCTATCGCGTCCGCTCCACGCGAGGCACACAGTTCCGCCAGTGGGCCACCCAAACGCTGCAGGAATATCTGGTTAAAGGCTTCGTTATGGACGACGAGCGCCTGAAAAACCCGCCAGTGGGATCATCAGCCGTACCTGACTATTTCGATGAAATGCTGGAACGCATTCGCGATATACGGGCCAGCGAACGCCGGATCTATCTCCGCGTGAGGGAGATTTTTGCATTAGCCGCTGATTATCAGCCGTCGCTCAAAGAAACCACGCAATTCTTCCAGACCATCCAGAATAAATTGCATTTTGCCTGCACGGGCCACACCGCTGCTGAGTTGATTCACCAGCGCGCCGATGCCTCTCAACCGCATATGGGGCTGACCAGCTATAAAGGCGAAGAAGTCCGTAAAAGCGATGTCACCACCGCAAAAAATTATCTGTCTCAGGATGAAGTCAGCGAACTAAATCGCGTCGTTAATATGTGGCTCGATTTTGCCGAAGATCAGGCCAAACGCCGCAAGCAGGTATTTTTACGAGACTGGCAAACCAAACTCGATCAGTTCCTGCAATTTAACGACCGGGACGTTTTAGAAGGGTCAGGCAAAATCAGCAAGAAAGCGGCCGATGACAAGGCGTGCTCAGAATACATTGAGTATGAAAAGAAGCAGCGCCTGCTGAAAGAAGCCGAAGGTGAGAAAGATATCATCGGCTTATTAAAATGGGATAAGCAGGCTAAGCGCTAATCCCGATTCAACCGCATATGCAGCAACGGAAACGGATTCCCCTGCCCGTCCTGTTCCGAGCGCCCGACCTGCTCAAACCCCATATGGCGATAAAATTCAACGCCCTGCGGGTTCTGCTCATTCACGTCCACTTCGTTCGCGCCGAACGCTGCGATGGCGTGGTTCAGCAGCAATTTCCCGACGCCTTTCCCCCGGCTCGCATCATCAACAAACAGCATTTCAATGCGGTTTTCATCCACGCCTAAAAAACCGTGAATAACGCCTGCGTCATCCTGGGCCATCACGACGGTGAGGTTAGGCAGGTACGCGTTGAGCAATAACGGGCGCAGCGCCGCGATATCGCTTTCCTGTAAAAAGTGATGGGTAGCGCGGACGGAGGATTCCCAGATCGCAACCAGACGTTCGAAGTGTGTGGGGAGTGCGGTTTCTATTTTCATGGGGGGATCATGTGCGGTTTAGGACGTTAATTCAAGTCACTCCTTGCGCTCTGTTCCCCCTCACCCTAGCCCTCTCCCTCAGAGAGAGGGAACTGACCGTGCGGTTTTTCATCCCCTCCCCTGATCTCCATCACCGCATACACCCCGTCCTTCGGCACCACCACGGTGACGTTTTTCACCGGCACGCCCGCCGCGAGGTGGATATCCTGCAGCTGCTGCAGCGTCCTCGGGTGAATATCCTCCCAGCCGATACCGCGCAGCACAAAGTCAATGTGCGGGCTGCTGGTCAGCATGTTCGACACAATCACCGCCCCGCCGGGCTTGACCAGCCGCAGCGCGCGCTGGAGGAAAATCACCGCATCGGTATCGCTGAAGTATTCAAAAATCCCCAGCGCGTCGACCAGTTCGGCCTGATGCTCGCCCAGCTCCAGCAGCAGGTCCTCGTTACGCACCAGCGTATGGAGCAGGTTGCGCCTGAGCAGCGTCAGCTGTTCGCCCACCACAATGCCTTCCTGCGCCGCCATGGTTTCCGCCCAGCTCAGCGCTACGGGGTCTTTGTCCACCAGCGTGAGATAGACCTGCTGGCCATCAAGCTTTGCTTCACGTAGCGCCTCCAGCACCGGAATGGCGGCGCCGCTCGCGAGGCTGACCCAGTTGTTCTCGCTCTCATTGTGAATGTACTTATCCACCAGCGCGGCCAGCACCCGGGCGCGGGAACGCACGCCGATGGCATCATTTGCGTGGATAAACCACTGGCGGCTGTCGCTGTCCATTTTTGTTCCATCGGGCAGGCGGTCTTCCAGCGGGTTTTGCACCACAAACAGCGCCAGCGCGGAGGGGACCAGCCGGGTGCGCCACGCGGTGAGGGCCGGGCGGTTACGGAAGGCCTGTTCGGAATAGCGGTTCTGGGTGACAAGCACGGCCTGCCCGCCCTCGTCGTATTCCACCCGCGGCGGACGGAGCGCTGGCTCGGCTTTCAGGGCGCGGTCAAGGGAGGCGATCTCACGGGCAGCATCGTCTTTCATCGGCCACTGGTCGCTGACGTCGGGAAATGACGCGCTGAAAATCGTCATATTTTCCGGCGCATCGCCGCGAAAAGGCTGCCAGTTCATGTCGTCTTCTCCCCGTTAGGCTTTTAACGGAAGTCTATCCAGGCGAGCCAGTAATGCCCCAGGAAGAAAGCACGATTTTTATTGCTTCACCCACACCAGCTGGTCAACCCGGAAGCCCAGGCTGCGCGCGGTATTAAGGTAGTCCTGCTTAACCGCATCCGGGATGGTCGGCGTGCGCGACAGGATCCACAGGTAATCGCGGTTCGGGCCGCTGACCAGCGCGTACTGGTACTTGTCATCCAGTCTGATCACGTTATAGCCGCCGTAGAACGGGCCGAAGAAGGAGACCTTCAGCGCGGCGGTGGTCGGCTCGCCGGTAAAGTACGCTTTCCCCTCGCTCTCGTTCCACTTGTTCTTCACCGGATCGTAGCCCCGGTTAAGCACGCTGATACCGCCGTCGCTGCGCTTGCCGTAGGTCGCCGTCACCTGCTCCAGGCCGCGTTCGAAGCGGTTTTCCAGACGGGCGACTTCGTACCATTTGCCGAGATAGCGGCTGGCGTCAAAGTGGGTAATAGGCTGCACGCCTTTCGGCGGCGTGGGGGATTTACAGGCGACCAGCGTCAAAGCAATCGCAACACCGGTCACAACAGGCCATAGCTTCATGAGAATTCCTTTCATTTGCACGGTTGGATGTTAAGTGTAGTGCACCGTTTCGGCGCTTCATCCCGTTCGGGAAAATTCGTAGTATATTGAGAGTATTCCTCCACTCTGGACACGGACATGGCTTACTCCATCGGCGAATTCGCCAGACTCAGCGGCATCACCGCCACCACCCTGCGGGCGTGGCAGCGTCGCTATGGTTTACTCAAGCCACAGCGCACGGAAGGCGGCCATCGCCAGTACAGCGATGAGGACGTCCAGCAGGCGCTCAAAATCCTCGACTGGGTAAAAAAAGGCGTCCCGATCGGCCAGGTCAAACCGCTGCTGGAACGCCCGATGCCGGGCCGGACCAACAACTGGCAAACCCTGCAGCAGAACATGCTGCAACGCCTGCAGGACGGCAAAGTCGAGTCCCTGCGCCAGATGATTTACGACGCCGGACGCGAGTACCCAAGACCCGAGCTGGTCGCGAACGTGCTGCGCCCGCTGCGCAGTCAGGTTTCGGCCAACGTGGCCGCCGCCATGACCCTGCGCGCAATCCTCGACGGCATCATCATCGCCTACACTTCGTTTTGTCTCGAGGGTGATAAAAAAGCGCCGGGCGATAATATTCTGCTCAGCGGCTGGCACCTGAACGACGCCTGCGAGATCTGGCTCGAAGCCTTAACGCGCACCGGGCAGGGACACCGAATCGATATTCTGCCCTCGCCTCCGGCCGCGCTGGCCCCGGAAATTCTCCCGGAGCGCAAATGGCTTCTGGTCACCAGCGGCAAGCTCACCGCGGCGCGGAAAAAGCAGGTGGAGCAGTGGCAGCAGCAGGTATCGCTTGAAGTGATTATCCTCTGATCATTTTCTCCTGCGGGAATCTTCACGAAAAGTTGAATATTTTCCCGCGCCGCAAATGCTAACGTTTTCCTGTGACGAATAACTCCACAGGAAAACACCATGAAAAAAACTGCCCCTCTGCTGATCCTGGCCTCAATGGCCTTTGCCCCCGCCGCCTTTAGCGCCCCTGCCGGTACGCTGAGCGTCCACATTCTCGACCAGCAAACCGGGATGCCGCCATCAGACGTGAGCGTTACGCTGGAGAAGCAGCAGCAGGACAAATGGACCCCGATTGCCAGCGGTAAAACCGACCATGACGGACGCATCAAATCGCTTTATCCGCAGGATCAGGACATGCAGCCTGGCGTGTATAAAGTGACCTTCAAAACCGCTGAGTACTTCCACGGCAAAAAGCTGGACTCCTTCTTCCCGGAGATCCCGGTGCTGTTTACCGTGACCCGCACCAACGAGAAGCTGCACATCCCGCTTCTGCTGAGCCAGTACGGTTACTCGACCTATAAGGGCAGCTAAGACGCATTGATTCTAAAGGAATAAAAAAAATAGTTCCGCGAATACTTGGACAAATTAGTCATGTTGTGTAAGTTTTAATTATATGAACGGGAGGACCACACCATGACAACGAAACCTGTGCTCGGTATTAGCGGATGTTTGACCGGATCCGCCGTTCGCTTTGACGGCGGACACAAGCGTATGAGCTTCGTCATGGATGAGCTGGCCCAGTGGGTGAACTTCAGGCCCGTCTGTCCGGAAATGGCCATCGGCCTGCCGACGCCTCGCCCTGCGCTGCGTTTGATTATGACTACCAGCGGTGAAACGCAGATGCGCTTTAGCCACGACCCTCACGAAGACGTTACACAGAAAATGGCGGACTTTACGGCAGATTTTTTGCCGAAAATCGGCGATCTCGCCGGGTTTATCGTCTGTGCTAAATCTCCAAGCTGCGGCATGGAACGCGTGCGCCTGTATGATGAAAACGGCAACCGGGGCCGCAAGGAGGGGGTCGGGCTGTTCACCGCCGCCCTCCTTGAAACCTGGCCGTGGCTGCCCGTGGAAGAGGACGGACGCCTGCACGATCCGGTGCTACGAGAAAACTTTGTCGAACGTGTTTTTGCCCTGCACGAACTGAACACGCTGCGTAAAAATGGCCTCACGCGCCGCGCGCTGCTGGACTTCCACAGCCGTTACAAACTCCAGCTGCTGGCGCACCATCAGGCGGGTTACCGTGAAATCGGCCCGTTCGTTGCCTCGCTGCACGAGTGGGAAGACCTGGACGCCTTCTTTGTGGCGTACCGGGAAAAGCTGATGACCATCCTAAAAAAACCCGCTTCGCGTAAGAATCACACCAACGTGCTGATGCATATTCAGGGGTATTTTCGTAACCAGCTGAACACCCGCCAGCGCGGCGAACTGCGCGACGTGATCCTGCATTATCGCAACGGACAGTTGCCTATCCTCGCCCCGATCACGCTGCTGAAGCACTACCTGGCCGAATACCCCGACCGGTATCTGATGACGCAAAACTACTTTGATCCCTATCCTGATGATTTGGGTCTGCGTCTGGCAGTCAAGTGATGAAAAAAATGCGAAGGCCCCATTGACCCGTAGAGGCCCAAAGCAGTACCCCGTTTAGACGACATCCTCACTGTCGTCTCTTTTTTGCATTTCATCTCAAAGACTGTGATTATATACAGGCTTATTCTGCGAAAGGGGCCTGCCTGTGATCCACACCCTGCACATTCAAAACTACCGCTCCATCCGCGAGATGTCGCTGGAGCTGGAGCAGCTCAATATCGTCTTCGGGCCGAACGGGACCGGAAAATCGAATATCTACAAGGCGATACACCTGATGCACAGCGCCGCGCAGGGGCAGTTTTCCCAGGCGCTGGCGAACGAGGGCGGCATTCTGAAGGTGTTCTGGGCAGGTAAAACCCGTAGCGACCAGCTACGGCGGATGAACCTCGCGGTGGAAACAGAGAGCTACGAATACGAGCTGCAGGTCGGGTTTGTGGAGAAGCTGCCCTATCCCTCGCAGTTTCAGCTCGACCCGGTGATCAAAGAGGAGTCCATCTGGCTGAGCGGCCAGCACCGTCGACCTTCGTCACAGCTGATGAAGCGTAAGAACCAGGCGGTGTTTCTGAACAACGTGCATCACGAGAAGGTGACCCACAGCGGCACGCTGTACGAGAACGAATCGGTATTCGGACAGCTCGGCGAACCACACCTTTACCCGGAAGTGTCGCAGATGCGCGAGTCCCTGCGTAACTGGCGCTTTTATCATGAGTTTTCTGTATCAATCGGCTCGGCGATGCGCGCCCCGCAGGTCGGTTTCCGCTCCCCGGTGCTGGCCAGCGACGGCGCTAACCTGGCGGCCGCGTTTCAGACCATTGTCGAGATTGGCGACGAGCTGCTGCTGATGCGCATCCTTGACCAGGCCTTCCCCGGCTGCGTGTTTTACAGCGACAACACCGGCGGACGTTTTCGCATGATGATGCAGCGCGAGGGGCTGAGCAGACCGCTGGAACCGGCAGAGTTCTCCGATGGCACCCTGCGCTTCCTGTGCCTGGCGGTAGCGCTGTTAAGCCCCCGCCCACCGGCGTTTATCGCGTTGAACGAACCGGAAAACAGCCTGCACCCGCAGATGCTGCCTGCCCTGGCGAGCTTAATCGCAGAGGCCAGCCGCTACTCGCAGATCTGGCTCACCAGCCACTCGCCGGAGCTGGCGAAGCTGATTGAGAAGCAGAGATCGTTCTCGCTGTATCAGCTGTCGATGGTGGAGGGAGAGACACGGGTGGAGAGGCTGGGGTAAGCCGCTTTCTCTTCCTTAGAAGCCCAACAAAAAGAAACACAGTCCCAAACTCGCCATTACTCCGGGGGCTTCTTTCGTATCTTGCGCTCATCGAGTAAGGCATATAACCACGATCTGACGCCTGCCGCGGTTGCTGCAATAGCGCTTACAACGACAACCTGCTTAATATCTGACCGGTCAAAAACAACGTCATGGCTGATGATGAATTTAACAACAATCAGGGCCAGAGAGAAAAACGCCAGGCAGCAAACAAACAGGTAGGCAATGCTGAACAGTAACCTGGCGATAGTAGGTTTATTTTTTGTCATTTTGTTCACATCATCTTTATCGGCATTATCGAAAACGCCCTTCTCAGAGAACCAAAAATATCATCAATATATACCTTTCCCGAGTCTGGTACAGGGCTAAACAGTGGTTGATATGAAAGGCCTGCAAATGTACGAACAGGGTTATAATTTTTATCTTTCCGATAGCAATGTGTGGTTAGTGAATTTAAGTTCTCTGCCCTGATTTATACACAGCAGATTCATTTTCTGCAGCTGCAAACCACGCGTTAAAGTTAGCTGCTGTACCATGGTCCTCCCACCCCGGTGATGCAAAAGCATGAACATAGTAAACTTTAGGATCGCCTGATGTAGAGTGGCCGTCAAAACAAGCAACATCGTCAGAGTCACTCTTTTTTGCAAACGGTATCAAATTTCGTTCCGGGTATAGCTTTTTAATTTCATCAAACCACTGCTGAGAATATCCCTCGAACTCGCACAGGAACCACCAAGGTTCCAGATCAATAAGATCGTCTTCATCTATAACATTCAGAAAGCTCTGTGGATACTGAAACCCATTCTCAAAAGTCGTTACTGGGCACAAAAAACGTTTCATCTCTCAACCTTTTGGTTTGCCTGTTACTCTAAGGGGGCATTTCCCCCATACGGATTTCAATGCTGAAACCCCATGACAACCTCTTAATTCGACCAGTGGTCGCCTCACCCATGTTGTTGGTGCTAAACCTTTTTTTTAGGCTGTAGTAATGGAATATTTCAGCCACTTTTAGTTTATCAATTAAATATCACGTTGAACGAACCGGAAAATAGCCTGCACCCGCAGATGCTGCCCGCCCTCGCGAGCTTAATCGCCGAGACCCGCCGCTACTCGCAGATCTGTCTTACCAGATATCGATGGCGGAGGGGGAGACGAGGGCGGAGAGGCGGGGGTAGTCTCCCGAGGCACGGAGACACTTTTTTCGCATCTCGCTTCAGTGAAGCATGCCAATAAAGAACCCCAGATACCCGGCCCTGCTTAACCATATAAAGGGGCTGGTGAGGCCGGATCGCCGAATATTTATCAATTCTCTCATGGGGGCCAGACCATCATTTTTGATGATGACATTTTTTGCACAATAGCGGCAATGCATAATCAGAAATAAAATCCCGAGGATCGCAAAACCAAAATAACTTTCGCGACTTCCCCAAAAATGAGTGCTTAACTTTAAATAAGTTAATCCCCAGATACTGACTAAGAAGACGATAAATGAACATGCTGCAATGTTCATGTCTCGCTTACTACCCAGACCAAAAAAGAGCGCGTCAAAGAAAAACATCGTGGTAAGAGGTGACTGAACGCTTCTTCCCGTCACTTTACTAAAACGGACAAACACGACAGTTCCGATGAAAAATGCGAACAGCGCAATTCCTAACAGCAGATAAATCATATGATTAGTCCTTTTTGAAGGGCCAGGATATGAGGTCGGGACTGTTAGAGCCGTTAAGTTTTGAGAGAAATGGCTCAGCAAATACTGTAAAAAACTTTCTTCAATCCTGCTTAGGGTCCTATTTTATACTAACCAACATCCACTAAACGATTGTTTTTGCTCATCTGCGTCCAGATTTTTCAGTTCAGACAGAAGCTGATATATCTCGCCCTCAGCCTTCTTACTTGCGTATTTTGCAGTGAAGGTTGTGATGTCCATATCACCCAAAAACCGATTCTCAACAACAACCAAGTCCTTTGATTTGTATTTTTTCATTTCAGTTTTCCCCTGGCAAAATCTTCGCCTGCTTTTCCTGCTCTCTCAGATAGATAGCCACCTACTGTTACACCTGCTATTACTGGTAATTGTTTTACGGTACCACACCGCTATCTAGTCCCGAGCCGAAGTGCATCGGTTGGAAATAGTGGTTGCAAAATCATACTTTCATTAAAAATGAACATTTTTGGTGACAATGCCGCGACATCATAAATATTCTCAAGCAATAATCTCAAATTAGTTCTAAATAAAGGTATATTTGCATCGTCTGCAATGACATAAACATCTTCATTTTTTAGCCTGGATTGACAGAGTAACTCATCATTGGTTTCAAAGTCTCTAAAGCTTATTTCAGACCAAGAAATGTTTCCGCTAACAAAGGGGTATCCTTCCAGAATAGCAGTTACTCTCGCTTCTTCTTCTTTATCAATAATAGTGAAATCAGCACTAAGAGCTTCTCTACACTCTTCAAATAAAGTCATAAGTTCTACCTGTTCAATTGTTTCAATATAGTATTAAAGGCGTTTTCATTATCCTCAAATGGTATCACTTACTTAACACCTTTCCTGTCCCTTGCTATAATCCCATCTATTAATATGGGTGCCTTTTACAGAATCATAATCGACTCGCCAACCGACCATCGACCACCCGCTGCGAAAACTTCCGCCGTTCCATGCATAATGCACTATTTTTACGCAGCAAGTAGATAGTCCCAAAGCAAGCAGCCCGGCGATATAATCCAGCGAATTATTCTCAACAACAACTCTTTCCTATGCGGATTCTTGTCTCTACCCGCTTTTTCCCTGTACTTTCGGTGAGTTACAATCGGTTTTCCCTGCTGAACTTCCGGAACGGCAACTTTTTGCGCTGCTAAGCGTTTTTGGCCCTGCAGACGCTACTGCCCGGCCGTGACACCCAGTCTGCTACCCACAATCATATCAGTATGAAGACTTGATGCCACGACACACGCCTCAGAAGCGTCCGTCAGTGGCTGAATAGTTTTATCGTTCTTTTCTAATCAAAGAATCATATTTCCCAAATTCGGGAAATCGATCATAGTTCCCTGCCACATCAGAATAAGTTTCACTTCTCTCTGAAGTATTTTCAGAAACATTATCCTCTATAATTGTAGTATGCCCATCTTCTTTAAAATGGTACGTTGTCCCATTGATTACTATGTCAGTATCGCCATCATACTCTCTATAAACGGCCATTGATAGAAATAATGTATCAACACCCAGCATTTGGAAATTGTAAAGAAGATTTTCTCTTAAATGTTCATCAAGAAAACTTACACTTACCCACCCACTATTTCTCATTATATTAATGAAGCACAACGGAGTAGAATCAGAACCGATGAGAACCGTATAAGTGTCACCAGCCTCATGTTTTTTATAAGCTTTTTTCTCCATCCATAAGTCAATTGGCTCCTTATATCCAACTGACCATGTTTTGCAATAATAAACATTTTGGCTCATTTATACACCTTACCATTTGTATTACGAATCACCACACCAGATTTCTTAGCAGTATCAATTATTGATTCTCGCTAAATTTTTTTGTATAGCCTCAATGGTAGCCTGTCCTTTGCTTCCGAAATATTCATAACTCAATGACTCCAGAACCGTTCCTATAAATTTCGGAATCACATATTGAGGAAGCATTTCTTGTACTTTCTCATAACCCTTGCCTGTTAATACCCCTCCCGCTGTTCCTATTCCTGCACCAATGGTGGGAGCAAGTGGTTCTTTCCCTTGCAACACAGCCGCCGCATACACACCAACCATGCTTGTACCTTCGGTAAACCAGAATCCACGCCCTTGCATTAATCCACTAATCCTTTATGCCATTTTTCTTTTCTTCATAATCCTGCAAGTATTTTTCAATAGGGTATGCGGTTCCAAGTTCATGTACCTCACCAGTATCCTTATCGATTATAAATGGAGAATTGCCTATAAGCTGAGCAGAGAAATCTCCTGTTTCAAGATATGCTCTGGATTGAAAATAAAAAAACCATCCTTCTGAAAAACGACCTTGTAGTGTAATAACAACGGGCACCTCTGTTTTTTCTAAATATTCGATCGCCTTATTAACAGCTTCATCAAAAGTAATCATTAGTTTGTCCGCTAAAGTTGGAATGATTTGAACTGGCTGAGATCAGCTGATTTACCCGTTTGTCCATCAAGGAATCGGACTGTACCATTTTGATTCACAATATTAAATACATGCCCTGGCTGCCCTGGGCCATATGAACCAAAAACGATACCTCTTGAAACAGAACCTGCATCTGTCATTTGTTGTGTAATGCTTTCAGATGAAGGGGCTTATTTAAATTTAGTACCATATTGGTTTTCCAAAACAGATAAAGGCACTCCATTATTATGATCAATCGGTAAGGCTGACGCAGGGTTCCCACTTGATGTAGCATCTGTAGCAATCGAGCAGTTTACACAATTGTGTGTTCGCCCAGATTCAGGGTACCCTGGATTCACATTCTTAATTGATCCTGCTGTCTCTTCACTTACTCCAGAACCTTTCATTCCATAATGAGCACCGCCGACAGCCGCTGCGCCGTGTACAAACGTCATCGAATCATACAGCATTGAAGCCGTTTCCGGACTCACTCGCCAGTTCTGAGCTATACGCTGAATATCTGCCCCGCGCCTGGCTTTCGAATCTGCGGTAGCATACTGCCTTCGCTGCCCGACGATTTTATCCGCACCTTCCTGACGCGCCTTTTTCTCCTGGACAGGCTACCGTCCGACGAAAAGCCCATCGTGAACAGCCACCGGCCATTCAACATAACGCAGGGAGATTATGTCTTGAGCCTTTCAAAAGCCTGCGGAGGTGCAGGCTAACAACCAGGAGACCCGGACGATTAAGAGATTAACTGCCGGGAAGGTTGTCTTTAAAATATAGATAAAACATCAATGTAATTAATTTTCTCGTCTCGCTCATATTCCATTGACAGAGAATCAAAAACTTTAATTTCATCCCCGAGATTAATAATTGCTAAAGTAAAACCTTCATCAAAAACTAATTTTGCCCCAATCACTTTTTGTTCTATTTCCGAATAAATCGCGTAAAATCGTAAGAGTATCTTTCCAATAACTTTATGAAAAAAACATGAATTCGACAAATCCATAATTTCCTCTTTGCCATACTCTCCGAGATCATTTTCTTGCATTGGTAAATCAGTTAGTTCAAGTGAAGCCCCATCTAGTCCACATCTGAACACAACATTTTGATTTTCAGTAAAAAAAACGAACTGAAGTTGTTGCGGAGCCCCTAACTCGGGAACGTTATAAATATATATCAGACCATTGACATTTTGGAGTTTTCGTCCGACTACATTACGTGCCAGCTCTTGATACCCATTATCAAAAAGCATCATTGTGGCGCCCCCTTTAGCGCATTTTTCACTGAGGTATTATTTAACACACCATCTTTAAGGATGGTAACAAAACTACCATCTGGTTGAGTAACAACAATATCATTTCCTTTTATTCTGAAGAATACATCACCACGACTGGCTCCTGCTCCTGCCCCTTGCCCTGCAAATTTCCCTGCAACAACTTTATCTGGATTAGAGCCTATATCATTTATAATACTTAAAACACGTTCTCGCTCGGCCGCATTTGATGCATTCCCATCAAAATCTTCAACATGTTTACCAAGTTTTTCCCAATCTGTGCATTAGTTACTGAGAACTTGGCACTAGCGCCAACACCAGAAGTTGGTACGGATATTTTCCCTGGACCAGGAAGATATCGAGAAATTTCATCACTGACTTTATTGATTAGTTTAGACGCAGTTTCAAGATCGCCCGCTTTGAGTGCCTTATCTACACCTTTTAGTAAAGCCCCAGCTTCATCACCCAGTCCTGGCATGATATCGATAACGGGCGCCAGATAGCCCAGCGCACTGTCCGCTTCCTTAAAGCTCTTGATATCCCCGTAAAGAGGGATAAAGTCGCAGCCTGCTTCCGCAAAACCTGCCAGCAGTTCATCCCGGTGGGCGTCCATTTTCGCACCACAGACCGCTGCACTGAGTCCGGCGCAGTTCTTCGCCTTAAACTCGTCAACCGCGTTTTTCAGTTGCTGCTGCGCATCCTTGTATCTGTCCTCCGGCTTTTTAGCCGTTGCCAGATAATCAGCAACATCACTCAGCGAGTTATTCTCAACAACATCTCTTTCCGGTGCGAACTCAGTCACCTAAACAACTTTTCCTTTTTCTTTCAGTTAGTTACAACTGCTTTTCCCTGTTGTATTTTATGCCCAGGATTTTTGCGCTGTTAAGCGTTTTTGGGGCCACAGACGCTACCGCCCTGCCGTGACACAAGGTCTATCGCGCCACCATCATGTAAGCAAACTACAGCATCACTGCGGACGCCGAAATCTTGGATTTATATTTTAATTAAGAAGTTCCTTTGATACATTGCCAGTATCGAAGAACTCCCTAAAGACCCTGACAACAAGACCATAATTTTTTGTAAGCTGACTTGCTGGCCAGTAATCTCCGAAAATTAACACTTTTTCATCTGGTTGTGTTAAATCGGTAATTGACATAACCTCATCATCTTCGTTCAAAAACGTAACCAGATAGAAACCTTTTTCCATTCTTACTTGTATTTCTGAGATTAAATTACCTTCGCAGTCTAATCTGTCGACGGTTACACAACCACTAAATAAATGAACTTTGGCTAATAAGTTAACAATATCTTCCCAGCAATCAGGCTTCTTCGTGCCACCTTTTTGTGATATCGACCATGAAAGAAGCAACCTATTCATCATTAGCTCCTTTTACGCGGAAGCCCTTTGTTCCTGACTGCCAATATAAGGTCCTACCAGTAGTTTCGTCAAATAATGTTAACGACTTAAGCCCTGATCTTTCAGCCATAATTTTTATATCGTTAGACAGTATGAGCAAACTTTCTCCCCACTTAACGACATAAGCATATCTTTGCCGTTAGTCATTCCTTTTTCATAAGCTTGCTGAATTACACCTACCTCTGCATGAGCTGTTCCCATATTCCCATTGGGAAGGTTTTTATCCGGCCGCTTGTCTATCTTGGCCTGCACAACATCATTGATAAGCGTCGGTTTATTGAAATCAGCTAACTGTGAAGGTCTTATACCTTAGTTGGTGTCAGAAAACTTCACTCCATCCATATTTCCCTTGGCTACGGCTTTTAGATTGGCATCACCAACTTTACTTAATTGTTTTGCCGCAGCAGATCCCAAAATTGGTGTTAACGAAGCCGCAATGATCTCCAGACCCTGTTTCGTTTCGGTGTAGCTTTCTGCGGTCTGACGATCCACCCCTTTGGTGACCATGAAATAGTTAAACATGGCATCTTTCACCTGCTGCTGATTCTGTTCATCAACGCTAGTGATATCAAGGAGATTGACTATCTGCCCATATGCATCAGCGTACTGTTGGCTATAATTCGAGTTATAAGGGCCTTCTTCATACCCCTCTTTTGAGGCAATGGCTTTTAGTCTTGCACCAGCACACGCTGAGCTTCCCGCGTTACCATTACCACACGCATCAATAACTTGCTTATCACTGGCGATATCTTTCTCAAGTAATGCGTCATATTTCTGCTGTGCTTTCTCGCGCTCTGCCGGATCAGTACTGTTTTTAAGTGTCTGTTTCGCCAGCTCAAGCTCAGTTTTTTCAGACACACTCAGATAGTTATTCTCAACAACAACTCTCTCCGACGCAGGTTGCTGCGATGAAGCCGGTTTTCCAATTTACTTTCAGCTACTTACAATCGGCTTTTCATGCTGTACTTCCTGCCCGAAAACCTTTTACCCCGACGCGCTTTTTTCGACCGTACACGCTACGGGCATTGTGGGTAAGAAGAGGTCGATAAAACGATCCCGGCTCTATGGCCGGGATCTGTCTTACTTAATAGAATAATTATACTGCTCTGGTATTTTATAATTCTCTGGGAAATCGGCTACATGGGGAATTTTGACATAACGATCAATATCTTCTCTCGTTTGTTCAAACATTCCAGATATCCCTGATAAAAAAGTTGATATCCGTAACAATGCTGCCTGCATTGCTAATTCATCTTTATTTTCTTTTGCAGCAAAAAACAGCTCGATTGTTAAGTTAAGATTTTTCATATCCTTTTGAAAACTTTGAACTATTGAAAAATCTTCAGCCAAATAAAGATCATCCTCATCGAGTTCTTCCCCTGCCTCATGCTTTAACAGCTCCAAATAGGCATCTTTAAATTTATCTAAATTACTGATATCAATCATTTAGGCAATCTCTGACCTTTGGCTTTAGCCGCCTTAGTCTTTGCATCATTAAACGAACCATCAATATTCGGGACAGCTTTAACTTTTCCTTTACTATCAAAAACCTCGATATGATCTTTATGTAGCCCATCAAGATAGTGCTTATCGCCTTTAGCAATATAGTCTCCAACAGGCTTCTTCGCTTGATAAATACTCTGCCCCTGAAATATCTGACTAGTTTTCTGAGCATTATCTTTCATTTGGCTACCAAAGCCGGGTTGCCAAGCGTAGCAAGGGATATTTTTCGGAAGTATAACCGCTGATAACACGATCCCGGCGCGAAAGCCGGAATTGACTCTACTCAGTTAATAAAAATCATCTTGCGTAAACTGTTTCCCTGTTGGGATAACTTCATCTTTATCAAAGGACAAAAGATATTCCTCGTCATAAAGCTTTATTGAGTACCCATAAAGTATTCCATCTTCTTCACTTATCCCCATAACCCCGCCTTTTTTACCTGCGTATTTCTTATTTGTTTCTTTGCAGTCAGGAGATATTTCCACTTCCTGATAAAAACCAATCTTATTTTCCATAATGCTTGCCTTGCTTATTTATGTGTTATTCGCCCATCAAGAGATACATTTAGATGCGAACCATCTCTTGTTGCCCAGCCAAGTTGAGCTTTGCCTTTTGGTGACAGTTGTACATCCCATTCAAAAGCCTGTCCTGCGGTACGCGATGGGCCTTTTACTCATTCATTACCGAATTTATCAAGGTAGCCATTATTCGGCCCCCGTGGTAATGGATTGCTGGGTGAGTAATTGCTATCAGGAACAAAGCGGATTTTACCTTGTGTTCGAAGTTCTACATATTTTATACGACCTTTGGTTGACCACGGTTGCGCCGCACCTGCCGTCCCTGAAGGATTAAATGGAGGCTCTTCAACATATGATAGTTTGGTGACAGTAGATGTACTCTTTGCCGCATTAGCCGTTGTAACTGCACCTTTTGAGACCAGATACGAATTTACTGCCTGTAAATTCGCCCCCAGCGCCACAGAAGCAAGAATAATATCCGCTCCCTGCTTGGTTTTGGCATAACTCAGCGCCGTATCATAATCCACACCCGTGGCAGTCATAAAGTAGTTAGCCAGTCCTTCCGTTACCTTTTGCTGATTCTGTGCATCAGGCGTCGTACTGTTTAACAAGCCAACTAGCTGGCCATAAGCATCCGGATACTGCTGGCTGAACTTCGAGTTATAAGGCCCGGTTTCATATCCGGCTTTCGCCGCATACGCTTTCGCTCTTTCCGTTGCACAACCCGCACTATCTGCCTTGCCGTTGCCACAGGCATCAATCACCTTCTGGTCACGACTGATATTCAGTTCCGTCAGTTCAGCAACTTTCTTCTGTGCCGCTTCACGTACTGCCGGATCTGGGTCGTTCAGTTTCCGCTTCGCTATCTCAAGCTCAGTCTTTTCTGGCTGGCTCAGATAATTATTCTCAACAACAACGCTTTCCTGTGCATTCCGGCAGGAACAACACAGTTTTCCCAGTTAAGTCAGTAGCTTGCAGGCTATTTTTGCTAAGGTACATCTGCTGCTGCAACTTTTTGCGCTGTTAAGCGTTTTGGCCCCGCAGACGCTACCGCCCGGCCGTAACACCTGATCTGCTACCCCACCAACAGATCACTATGAAGACGTGATGCCACGACACACGCCTCAGAAGCGTCTGTAATTGGCTGAATAATTTTAGCGTTCTTTTCGAATCAAAGAGTCATACTCTCCAAATTCGGGGAACTGCTCATAATTTCCGGCTACATCGACCGTTGTTTGACTTTCGTCCAGTTTATAGGGATTAAACTGTTCTTCTCTTACCACAGCACTACCATCTTCATTAAAGATATATGTAGTGCCATGCGACACATTTAATATACCTGCACCTTCGCCATCGTGTTCAGCAAATTCACGATAAACAGCCATTGATAAAAACAAACGATTATCATCAAGAATTTTAAAATTGTATAGCAAATACTCTTGCAAGTTTTCATTTAAAAAACTTACCCCAACCCATCCTTTATTTTTCATTACTTCAATAAAACATGATGGCGTAGATTCTGAGCCAATGAGTGCGGTGTAAGACTCACCAGTCATATGTTTTTTATATGCTTTCTTTTCTAGCCATACATCAATTGGTTTATTTTTTGCTCTAAACCATGATTTACAATAAAATACATCTTGCTTCATTGATAAACCTTCCCATTTGTATCACGTATTACCACCCCAGCCTTATCTGCTGCATTCAAAACCGATTGTGGAATGGGTTTTACCTGAGGAGGAACTTCTAAAATATTAGTCCCACGCAACGCATCACCGCCAAATGAACCACTTGATGGAACTTTAGCAATGGTTGCACCTGCAGGGTATTTATTCACAGCCTCCCGGATGTAATTAGTCGCTGTTGATTCAGTGATATCAGAGAACTGCGTGAACTTACGTGACACTATCTCACCTGTAGCCGGGTTATACGAATCAACACGATAATAGTCGTTTCCGTTAGGTTTGTTCACATACAATTCATTGTACGGATAATTTTTAGACTGTTCTGCGTTAAACTTATTACCCGCCTGAACATTCTGCAACCATTCGGGCTTGGCCGATATCGTTTTGCCTGGTGTTGACGCGCCAGCTTTGCCCATCCCGCCGGTCACTGCACCAAGCACCGCCATTGCCAGGATTTCAGACTGCTGTTTGTCCATGCCATACCGGCTTTCCAGCTGGCTCGCAAACTCGGTACTGGTAACGACACCTTCCGCTTCCATCTGCTGTGCCCAGAATGAAGATAAGTCATTCTTCATTTCTGCCGGAACATCAGCATCAAACAGACCGTCAAGCGCCTTACGAACCAGCATGCCATTAGCCGGGATATCACCGTATTTCTCTTTACAGGCTGACGGGTTGGTGGAACAGACCGCAATCATTTCTTTCTGTTGATTGAGACTCAGATCCTTCATTTCCTTGACGATCTTATCGCAGTCGCCGCGAGCCTCACAGCCTTTGGCTTTTGCTGCAAAACCACCAATTTGATCAGCACTCAGCGCGTTATTCTCAACAACAACTATTTCCGACGCAGGTTGCTGTGATAAAACCAGCTTTTCCCTGTATTTTCCGTGAGTTACAGGCCATTTTTGCTAAGGCATTTCTACAGCAGCAACTTTTTGCCCCGACGCGCCTTTTTCGCCAGAGTAAACTACCTCCTCGACGACAGTCGGGGATGTTTACTCGATAATTAATTTTCTTAAATGTTTTAAGCTAATGTCATTAACATCCATTTTAAGGTCATTACAAATATTTATTGCTAAATCGTACTCAGACTGACTAATCGGTACGTCATACTCGCTTAAATGATCGCAAATCGTTTCAAAAGCTAACCCTCTTTCACCATGCCCTACATACTCAATGGCATCCTGGAGTATTTCATTATCTAAGCGCCCCTTAAAAAGGTCGCCGAAAAAAACTATTTTATCATCTAAATCAATCATTTAAACACCCATCTTATTTAATATTTTATAACTGCTCGGCATCGGTTCATTATCAGGAAAGGCTATAACAATTTTCCCTGTAGCAGGTTGGTAAACAACCCTAGTTCTTACGCCATCCCTAGTTTCATAGGACACCCAGTTAGCAGGTTTCCCTTTACTGGTGTATACACCCCCAGTCCCCGTTTGAGCAAACCATTGTGTATCAGGAGCAGTAGCAATATCACCAACAGCATGTACTACTTTGTCTGTAGACCAATCTTACGACGGGTGTGGGGATTTTGAGGTGAGAAGCAGGCTATCGTAAAATAGCCTGCCGGGATGAGTTCAGATATTTCCAAACAGTGTTGCGGAACAAAAAAACGCCGCAGGAGCCGGGATCTTCTCAAGCCATCATATTGGCTAAAAATCTGGCCTAAATCATTAAGTAAGGCACAGACATCTTCTTTAGAAGCCCCAATCCTGGTTTCAAATTCAGGAAAAGAGATACCATTACAGATTTCATTCAAAGCTGAATTCAGGATCAATAACTCATTTTCATCAATGGTTAATTGAGCTTGTTTCCCAGCAAGAGATATTAAATCCATTCATCACCTCAAATTATCAAAGTACGCCCTACCGTTTACAGGCTTAAAAGCGGTTTCACCATCTGATGCTTAAGGATTGCGTGACCTGGCCGTTTTGGAGTACCGTCGCGGACGGCGGTACTCCAAAAACACATCTTGTCTGGAAGTGAAAAATGCAGGGCAAAAAAATCCCGCGGACAGTTGGCAGGATTTGTACTCACACAGGTAGCCGAGCAAGTAAGCTATTTACCTTTTCCGTATCTTCCGGGTGAAGCCGCAAATACTTTTCACTTGCAAGTCGTACGTAGTGATAGCAGATTTCTTCACTAACGATAGTAGTATCTGCTTCAGAGGGAGGATAACCAACAGCAAATTCAACACCTTCAAAATGTTCACTTTCGTCATAACTTTCCATATCAGGAAAGAAGCAGTAAACCCCATCTCTCATAAATGAATGCTTTTTAATAATACTTTCAATAGACATCAAGAAAACACCGTCATTATACATGAGGTCAAAGTAAGTTTTTATAACCACGTAAGGGTCTGATTTTATATAAGGTAAATCAAATAAAAATTTCATTCATTTAATCCTATTTGGGATGAAAGTTTGTGACTCGACCTGTATTTTTATCGAGATAAACTCTAAAATTCAACCCGCCAGCTGTAGCATCATATGCTGACTGGCCATTGCGCATTGCATCTCTTTACCCTTTCATTGCAGCCTCTTGCCCAAGATCTAACATTACTTTGCCAGTATATATTTTCGGATCATAGATAGTTTTCTTTACTGGACTTGGTTTATATTCTCCAGTTAAATTCCCCGCGCGATCTTTGGTAGGAACTAAGTATTCAACTTAAGAAATACCTTTAACATTTGTAGGTTTCTCGCTTACGATTTTAACGCCATATTTTTTAACGGCATCCGACATCGTACTGAACATGTCGTCGCTCGTGATTAATTGCTTAATCGTATCATAAGTGGCGGCAGGATTTGTGACGGCTTTCGATATACTCTCGACGGGATAACTAATCCTCTGAGGAACACCAACCAGCATACCAGCCCCGTAGGCGGCCTCCTGCCCGATATCAATAGCATCCCATTTAGCACCGACTTTCAACTGACATGAGGTGTTACCTTTACAGGAATCAAACTCTTTATCCCGCTCAGAACGTTGTTGGTTGCTAAGATAGTTATTCTCAACAACTCGTTCCGGTGCACATTGCTGCGATACACATGATTTTTCCTTTTATTTTCGCGATTTACACTTTGTTTCGCCTGCTGTAATTCCGGCACAAGAACGTTTTGCCCTGATGTGTATTTTGCTAGTTGACCAAAATATTTCCTAGCAAGCGATCACAGGATAATCCCCACGACTGGTTGTAATAACATAAGATTCAAAACCGTTCTTTTCAGGTATGATATGTATATGATCTTCATTGCTAAAACATAAAGTTAACGTTTCATCATCAAGCATGGAACATGAGTAAACCGTTTGATTAAGCGTAGGGAAAAGAAGAACGCTTGTTGCCAGGTTTTCGCCATGCCCATTTTGGAGATTTTTTTTCCCTCCGCACTGGAACGGACATTGAATCAAAATTCTGCAACCTGATGAAAATAGCAAAACTAAAGATCCAACACCCACAATAATCCCAGTAAATACTGACTGTTCAAATTCCCTCAGCTCATCGTTTGTAATCATTCATAGCTTACCTTTTTGGTGGCATAGTATCTGTTGGTAACGGTACATGAGTCTCTCCACGTGTACCTGTACCACCTGTAGCCGGATTTATTGGTTGTCCATTTTTGACAAATATCCAGTAACCGTTCTCAAGTCCGGGTACAGGGGTTGAACCTGATGGCATTACCCTTATGTAGGTGCTTCCAGGATTGCTAGGATCTGTATTTGGCGGATAGTAAATTGTACTTCCTGGTGTTCGCCCTAGCTTACTTACCCACTCCTTTGGAATAACAGGCCCTTGAGCAGGGTTTGTAAATAGTTGCAAGTTAGATGGAATTTTTGGAGTACCTTTAGCAACTCCACCACCATTTTTAATCGGAACTGCCCCAATCCCAAGTCCAGCAGTTCCAGGAAGCGGCTTAACATCTTCGTCAAACAACACCCCGGGCTGGCAATGTTATAACCTTTTGGCAACCGGTCGCCATGCTCTTTCTCAAACTCTTCCTCATCATGCCCTGGGCTGAGCGTGTTATTCTCAACAACAACTCGATCCTGTGTACATTGCTGTGATGATAACGTTTTTCCCTTTTTTTTCCGCGAGTTACAGACGTTTTCCCTGCTGTACTTCCGGCGCGGCAACTTTTTGCCCCGATGCGCGTTTTTGACTAGGAGATGCTACCGCCCCGCCGTGACACAGAGTCTGCCGCCCACTATCATATCAGAAAACTATATCACCACAGGCGATGCTGGATGCTGTAGTCTGGGATTTATATATCAATTAAGAAGGTCAGTTGATACGTTGCCAGTATTGAAAAACTCTTTAAAGATCTTTACCACAAGGTCAAAGTCTTTTGTAAGTTGGCGTTCAGGCCAATAATTACCACGGATAATGACATGCCCTCCAGATGACGACGTTTTATCCCATATGGATCTTACATCTCCTCCGGATTCATCATATTCAAGTAAAGTGACCAGATAAAATCCGTTCTCAGCCTCAACACTAAGTCTTTCAGGTCCAATATCTGGAGCATTGATAATTCTGATATTCACGCTGCCACTGCTCTTTTTCAAAATATTTAAAAAGTCGAGCACGTCAGACCATGAAGGATACTTATTTCTGACATACATCTCACCATCACACAAACGAGAAAGTTCATAATTCATCATCATTTTGCAGGTCCTCTATTCTCAATTTTTTTCATTCCTTGCTGCCAAAAGAGAACATTATCTGTCGTTTCTTCGTATATTGTTAATGACTTTAAGCCAGCTTTTTCAGCCATAACTCTTACATCACTCAAACAATAATTGCATACCTCTTTGCCACCTACACTCATAGTCATTTCACGCCCTTGAGTCATTCCTTTGTCAAAGGCCTGCTGAATCACACCAACTTCCGCATGAGCAGTTCCCATATTTCCATTGGGGTAATTTTTATCAGGACGTTTATCGATCTTAGCCTGAACAACATCGTTAATAAGAGTCGGCTTGTTGAAATCAGCTAACTGTGAAGGTCTTATACCTTGGTTGGTGTCAGAAAACTTCACTCCATCCACATTTCCCTTGGCTACGACTTTTAGATTGGCATCAACAACTTTACTTAATTGTTTTGCCGCAGCAGAACCCAAAATTGGTGTTACCGAAGCCGCAATGATCTCCAGACCCTGCTTCGTTTCGGTGTAGCTTTCTGCGGTCTGACGATCAACCCCTTTGGTGACCATGAAATAGTTAATCATGGCATCTTTCACCTGCTGCTGGTTCTGTGCATCAACACTAGTGATATCAAGGAGATTGACTATCTGCCCATACGCATCAGCGTACTGTTGGCTATATTTCGAGTTATAAGGGCCATCTTCATATCCCTCTTTTGTCGCAATGACTTTTAGTCTTGCACCTGCACACGCTGAGCTACCCGCATTACCATTACCGCAGGCATCAATAACGTCTTTATCGCTGGCAATATTTTTTTCAATCAATGCATCATATTTCTGCTGCGCCTTTTCGCGCTCTGCCGGATCTTTACTGTTTTTAAGCGTCTGTTTTGCTATCTCAAGCTCAGTCTTTTCTGGCTGGCTCAGATAATTATTCTCAACCGTCGTTTTGCCCGCCTGGGCCGCCGCTACCGCATTCGCGCTGCTGTCTCCGACAAGCCCGCCAGCCAGACCAGAAGCCAGTGTCGCCAGCGCAGATACCGCCTGTTTTTCTTCCTCGCTCAGTTCGCTGACCTGTTTGCCAAAACCGTCAACCGCAATCTTACCAGCCAGCTCACCCACCGCTGCACCGGCTGCAGCGGACGCCGCATCTCTGCCGGAAGCGGCTGCAAGTGCGGCGTTGACAACCGCATGGGCCAGCACGCGTCCCTTAAGATCCTTCTCCGGGATGGCATTAGCGATGGCATTGGCGATATACGGCGCGGCACCGCCCGCAATCGCAGCTTTAATATCGCCACCTGCCAGCGCCTGAATGGCCGCCGTTGCTGCCGTGATGGCGCGCTGGGTGCTCTGCCCCGTTCCCATGCCAGACTGGTTAAACGCTTCGTTATAGAAGGTCTGGTACATCTGGTCATGAATCGCCTGATCGGTAACCTCTTTACCGTCTTTTTTCAGCTGGCTAATGGCGGCGTTACGCGCATCGCTGCCCGCGGTTTTCATCTTCTCGTTGGCCGCTTCCGTGGCCGCAATCTTGCCGTTGGTGCGCGCAATATCCGCAACCTGATTGCCGATCTCGCCAATCATCTGCGCGGTTTGCAGGCGTTTCTGCTCTTTCTCTTTGTTAAAGATCGGGTCGATGCTGCCGTTGGCATGGTCAGTGTCACGGCTGAGCGTGCTGACATCCTGCTTCTGGTTAGCCTGGTCGCGAACAATGATAGCACCGTCGGCTACCGCTGATTGCGTGGTCCCTTCAGCATGGCCGCTGCCGCCCATTCCTGCCAGCATTGTGCTGGCCATGTTGCTAACCAGATTACCCGCAACCCCGGCGCCGCTGCTGAAGCCGACACCCTGATGTTCAACCTTATACTCCGCCTTATTGTTGATGTCCGTAAAGCCCAGCGTACCGGTCTCAAGGCGATTTTTGTCTGCATCAGCACGGCTGGCAATCACCGCACCGTCCAGCTGCGTATGGTTGCCAACGTTAATATCAAAGCCGCCTTTGCCAGCGAAGATCCCGGTCTGCTCCTGGACCGAGTCGTAGTTGCTCTTCATCTTGTCGCGGCTGATGCTAAAGCTGCCGCTACCGCTGCCCGCTCCCCAGGTGTAGCTTGCACCCGCATTCATACTCTGCTGTTTGCTGTTGTATTTGTCGCTATCCTGCAGGCTGTTGAGGGCCAGGTCGCGCCCGACATCCGCCGTGACCTTATCGCCGTTGACCTGCGCGCCTTTAAGTACCGTATCGCGGCCGCTGGTCAGGTTGACGTTCTGTCCGGCATCCAGCGTCGTTTCGTTCCAGGAGGTTCCATTGCCTTTTTCGCTGCCTCTGGCGGCGTTTACGCTGGCAGAGACGGTGATGCCCGCGCCATTCGGACCGGCGGTAATACCGATCCCGATTGAGCCACCCTTGCTGGAGTTACTGCCCGTCAGTTTGTTGGTGTCGGCTGCACTCGTCAGGTTGATATCCTGAGCCGCATTGAGCGTCAGATCCTTGCCAGCCTTCAGCTGACTGCCCACCACGGTAATATCACCGCTGTTGGCAGCGTTGCCCTGACCTGTCGCCGTGATGGCGAGGTTACCCCCGGCATTCAGCGTGTTGCCGGTCGTTTTGTCCTGCTCCGAGTGTGAGGTGGATTTAGAGGACTGTCCGCCAATGGAGGCCATCACGCCGAACGCGCCATTGTTGGTGGGATCGCTGCCGTTAGCTGCTTCAGCGAGACGGTTGGCCTGCACGGCCTGAACACCCGACAGTGCCGCTTTGGTCGCCTGCAGTGCGGCGAGACGGCCATCGCTCTGGTCTTTCACCGCCATTGCCGTGCTGGCCGCAGTGTTCACCGCGTCACCCACTGCGCCGGAGAGGGCAATCGTCAGGCCACTGCTTTTCTGCTTGAAGGTTTGATCGCTGGTGAGCCTGTCGTGGCCCGGCTCGATCGTCACGCTGTCTCCGGTGAGCGCCATATTTTTGCCAGCCACCAGATCCGCGCCGCCGACATGCAGTTGATTACCGGCGGCAATATCAACGCTCCCCCCCGTCGAGCCCACCGTACTGAAACTCTGGCTCTGGGTGGTGCCCTTCTCACGGAGATCCTGGGTACTTTTGCTGCTGCCAATGGTGAAACCAATCCCGCCCGAGCCCATCAGGCCGGATTTTTTCTCTTCCTTAAAGCGCCAGGAGGTATCGCTGTTCGTCGCTGCCACGATATCGACGTTGTTGCCCGCCTTAAGCTTCACGTCACCATCGCCCGCCACGGCGGATCCGTTCACCAGCAGGTTATTGCCCGCCACCACCTGCACGTTATCGCCGCTCAGCAATGAGCCGGATTCACGCGTCGCGCTGTTCTCCTCGATGGTGTGGGTGGTTTTCTTGCTCAGGAACCCTTTTTTGGTTTTGGTCTGCTCTTTGTAGTGATAATCGCTTTCGGTTGCGGTATTGAGATTGACGTCGCGGCCCGCCGCCACGCCGATATCGCCCTTCGCCGTTACCTGCGCGGCTTCGGTGGTGACATCGCGCCCGGCGAGGATCTGGGTATTCGCCCCGCTGGCGATCTCGGTTCCCTGCTGGCGTACCGATTCGTTGATGACGGTTTTCTTGCCTGACTTATAGCTATCGCCCTGCGTGGTCTCTTCCGCCGCCAGATTCACGTCGCGACCCGCCTGCAGCCCGACGCTTTTCTCCGCTGCCAGCGCGGCGGCCTGAGCGTTGATATCCTGCCCGGCCTTCAGCACCAGGTTATCGCCTGCGGAAATCGTGGTGCGGTCGAGCCCGGTGCTGTGGGATTCCTTCTGCATCAAACGATCATTATTGTTGGATAGTTCAGAGTTCAGGTTAATATTTTTTCCTGCACTCAAAGTGACACTACCACCACTATTTAGATCGCTGGCATTAATATTAACGTCGTTCCTGGCATACGTGATAACGTCGCCTCCGGCGTTAACGACACTACTTTGCCAATATACTGAACTACGCCTAATATTCGATTGATTTGATGCAAGTTCATTTTTAACTATGTTTGCATTGACGAAAACATCGCCCCAAGCGTTAAGTAAAATGTCACCACCGGATTCAAGCTTGGCTCCAGTGAGCGTAATGTTCTTTCCTGAATCAAAACTCAGCGTATCTTCGGCGATGATCGAAGATAATTCACCTGCTTCTGAATGATTACTAGTTAAAAAGCCATACTTATTCTTTGCATTTCTATTTATTTGCTCTAAGAGCGTTATGTTATTGATATCGCCATTTACCGTTTCTAGCGCTACTGTTTTCCCGTAAATAGCAGAACCAATATTATTGATATCGCCGATAGCGCTCAGGTTCAGGTCGCCACCCGCTTTCATCAGGCCGTTGTTGAGGTTGCTGATGCTGTTCTGGCTGTCGAGCGTCAGGCTGTTTTTGGCCAGCAGCGAGCTGCCGCTGTTGGTGATGTCGCCGCCCTTCAGGGTGACGTTGTTGCCTGCGATCACGCTGCCGTTATTGACGGTGACGTCCTTCGGGGACAGGTAGAGTTTCGGCACCATCACGGTTTCGCCGTTGACGGTGGCTTTCTCCCACCACAGCAGGCTGTGGTCGAGTGCGGCAATCTGATCGGCGGTCAGCGAGACGCCAAACTGCAGGCCCAGCGACTGCTGAGCCGCCGCGGCGTTGTCCATGAGATAGCGCATCTGATCCAGATCGGAGCCGATGCCGTTCAGGTAGCGGTTACCGGTCTGGTTGAGCACCACGTTGGAGACATAGCGGGTATCGAACGCCGCATCACCGAGGAAGCGGTAATCGTAATCCGGGTTCAGGTTGAGGCGGCCGAGCATGTAAGACGAGCCGAGGAACAGCTTCTCGTCGGTAAACGCCAGCCGCGTCTCCTGCGGCGCCGTGGAAGACGGTTTGACCCCGAGCATTGCGTTCAGGTCGGCAAACAGGGCGGGATCAAGCTGTCCGAGACCGTTCAGTTTCGGGTTGATGCTGATCAGGTACGGGCTTTTCGGGTTATCGGAGAAGACGAAATAGCCGTTGTTGCCCGACGGCAGCGGGTAAGCGCTGATATCGACGCGCTGGACCTCATATTGCTTGCTGACGCTGCCTTTTATGGAGCTGAGTTCAGTGGTGGTAATCCCCGCCTCCGTCAGCGCCCCCAGTATCCCGAGGTTAGCGTCACCTTTCTGCGTATTGGAAATCATACTGAGTGATGCATTTTCAGATCTATTCGTTTCGATCGGACCACTACCATTGAACTGTTTTAAGCTATCCTGTAACTGATCTTGCCAATCTGGCATGGCAGTCATATTATTTTCTACAGAAACAAGATCTAACGCTTTTGAAGTTGCAGGTGTACTGAGTAAATCAATCGATTGCAGAGTAGGTGGCGTGAAAGTAGGTGAAATAGTTCCTCGAACATCTGTCGAATCACTGTTATTAGTAACACTGCCAAAATTAAGCACAACATTTCCATTACCCTGTAGTACTCCTCTTAAAGAGGAAGATAAATCTGTTCTATATTCTTCGGTAGGATGGTAGGCAAGCGAGCCGTATAAGTCAGGTATATTATAAAGCGGTGTATCGCTAAAGGTAATACCTAACTTTTCAATATAAACAGGATCAATTGCGTTATTAGAAAGTAACCCAGCATCGGGTGTGAAACGCTGGTAAACCGTCTGAACCCCAGACTGATATGATTGATTATTAAGAACTTTACCGGAGATTGAAACATCTCGCCCTGCCAGTATATAGCTACCCAAGTTATCTAAAGTTCCTATCTCTCCATTGATATCTCGGCCAGAAACTATGCGTCCAGCATTTCCAGTCGCTACTGTTGAATAGGTGATTTTTGAAACAGCAATTTCTTTGTCTTTTGTAGGATTGACCAAGACAAAATATGAATATGGTTTTGCTTTTTCTTCCTGCATTCCAAAGTCGAGTGGTTTACTTACATTGACATACCTAACTTCATCTGCAGAAAAAAAAGACAATGGTATATTAACAGCACCAGGAATACTCCAAGCGTATTCCGGGAAGGTATTCTTTATATCTTCTTTTTGAGTTTCGCCCTTGGTAATACTTAGCCATTGGTTGATTAAGCGTCCAGTTTTAACCGTAATATTCCCATTCTGCGTCTCAATATTCCCCGACGTATTCACCACCTGGCTGTTCGCATTCCCTGCCGCATCTCGCTGCATCCACAGGTTGTTTCCCGCCATGATGTCGCCGCGCTGGTTGGTGATGCTGTCGGCAAACAGCGCCAGATTATTCGCCGCGTACAGCAGCGCGGTGTTGACGATGGCGCCCGGCGCGCTCAGTGTCAGCGAGCCGCGCGTGCCGGTGAAGCCGTCGACGGTAATATTGCTCCGGCTGGCCACGGTGATGTCACCTCCGCCCTGCACCGAGCCCGCGGCGTTCAGCGCCACGCTGCTGCCGGAAAGCGTACTCGAGCCGCCGCCAGTGGTGATTTGTCCGTTGTTGCTGAGCTGCCCGCCCGCGTTCAGGTTGACCGCCTGCCCCTGCAGCACGCTGCGGTTATCGATGTCGCCGCCGCTGTTGATGGTGAGGGTTCTGCCTGCCGCCACAGCGGTTCTGCTGGTAAACGCGTTCGTCAGCTGCAGCGTTAAGTCCCCCAGGGACACCAGCTGGCCGGTAAGGTCCAGCCCCCGGCTCTGCAGCCACAGGTTGCCGCCGCTCAGCAGCTTGCCGCCCGCGCTCTGGGTTACCTGGTCCGCGCCAATATTCAGTTGCGTGTTGCCGAGCAGCGTGCCGCTGTTGTTCAGCTGGCTGTAGTTAACCGTCAGCTGTCCCGCCTGGGTGGTGCCCTGGCTGGCGAAATTGGTGCCGGTCAGGGTGGCGCGATCGGCCACCCACGTGCCGCCGTTGGTAGCGTTTGCCGCATTCAGGATCAGGTCGGTGGCCTGCAGCCAGCCGGTGCCGGTGAACTGGGGCGTGCCGAGCGTCAGGCGCGCGCCGGAAAGCAGCCTGCCGTCGTTACGCGCCTGCGAGGAGGCGGTCACGCGCGTCTCGCCGCCGCCCTGGATCAGGCCGTAGTTAAACAGCGCGGGCGTGGTCAGCGTCAGCGCATCGCGGCTGACGATTTCGCCCCCGCTGTTGTTGGTCAGCATCCCGCTGAGGGCCAGCGTCGCGCCGTTATCGCCCTGCAGACGACCGTTGTTGGTGAGCGCCCCGGTGGTGATGCCGAGCGTGCCCCCCTGCATTTTGCCGTCGCTGGTGACGGAGGCCGCCGTGATGTTCAGCGCCCCGCCGGACAGCAGGGTGCCGCCAGACTGCTGGCTGACCGCGCCGGTCTGACTGAGGGTCAGGCCATTCACGCCGCTGATGGCGCCGCTGTTGCTGAGCGTACCGCCTGTCAGCGTCAGGTTTTTCGCCGCCCACTGGCCCTGGTTCGCCAGCGTCGCGGCCTGCAGCGTCGCCGCACCCAGCGCGGTGATCCTGCTGCCTGTGGTTCCGGTGAGCGTATCGGCCAGCGTCATCTGCAGCGCGTCGGCGCTCTGCACCGCGCCGCTGTTATTGAGCGACCGGGCGTTAAGCAGAATATTCTGTGCCTGCCAGCTGCCGGCGTTGGTCACCGCGCCGGACGCAATCGTCAGAGTACCCTGGGTGAGAAGCTTACCGCCTGCGCCGTTGATCAGCTCCTGCTGAGGCGCGGCCATCGCCATGCGCGCCATCAGCCGCTGCTGTCCCTGAACGGTCAGGCTCTGCAGACCGGTTAAGGTGCCCTGGTTGTTAATGCTGTTCTGATGCAGCGCGAGGGTGTTCCCCTGCACGGTGCCGCTGTTTTTAAGCGTGCTGCCGCCGAGCGTCACATCGCCCTCGCTGAGGAGCTGCCCGCGGTTATCCAGCGTCTGTGCGGTGATATCCGTCCTACCCTGGCTCATCAGCGAGCCGGTTGAGGTCAGCGTGCCGCCGGTCGTGGCCGTCAGCGTTCCCTGGCTGAGCAGAGACCCGCCGTGCGCCCAGTCGCTGGCGCGGATGTCCGCGCCGTTCCCCTGCAGCGTGCCCTGCGTGGTCAGCTGGCCTGCATCCAGCGTCAACATGCCGCCGGAGAGGGTGCGCGAGGCCGCGCCCGTGGTCAGCGTGGTCCCTGTGAGCGCCAGGCCATTCGTTCCCTGCATCAGCCCGCCGTTGTTCATATCGCGGGCAGTGAGGGACAGCGTACCGCCCGTGATGCGCCCCGGGTTCGCCAGGGTATCCGCGGTGAAGGCGGTCGTGCCGCCGCTCTGCAACAGCCCGGTATTCGTTAACGCCCCGCTGAGCGTGCCGCTGAGTCCCGTCTGCCCGTTCACCGTGCCGCTGTTGGTGAGGGTGGTGCCGGTCATGCCCAGTGTGGCGCCCTGCAGCGTACCGGCGTTGGTCAGTTGTCCGCCCGTCAGCGTGAAGCCGCCGCCGGAGAGCCATTTACCGTTCAGCTCGTTGATAAAGCGGTCGGCGGTGGCGTTAACCGCGTTGCTGCCCTGCATCAGGCCGCTGTTGCGCAGCTCAGTACCGCCTGCTGTCAGCGTTTTGCCCGCCACCGTGCCGCTGCTGGTCAGCGTCGTCGCGTTAAGCACGGCATCGTCGGTGGCAACGATGTTCCCCGTGTTGGTCAGGGCATTGCTCAGGCCCAAATCCAGGCTCTGCGCCTGAATATCGCCCCGGTTCGTCAGGTCGCTGCCCCGCAGGGTGAACCCGCCCTTCACCAGCAGCAGGCCGGCGTTATCGAGCGTGTCGAGGGATAAGTTCAGAGGACTGCCGCTCACCAACTGCCCGGTGGCGCCGTTGCTCAGCGCGCGGGTGGTCAGCGTCAGCGTGTCGTTGCCCTGAAGAATCCCGGTGTTGTTCAGCTGCGCAGCCTTCACCGTGAGGGCTTTCCCGGCCAGCTGGCCGTCGTTGAACAGCTGGGCCGCCGTCAGCGTGAACAGATTCTGGCTGAGCAGGGCGCCCGTGTTATCCAGCCCGCCGGTCGCGGAAAGCGTCAGGGCGTCCAGCGTCTGAACGCTGCCCTGGTTATTCAGGCTCACGGCGTCAAGCGTCGCGCTGCGCCCCTGAAGGCTGCCCGCGTTGCTGAGGGTTTGTCCGCTGAGCGTCAGGCTCTCGCCGCCCGTCACCTGGCCCTGAGGCTGGTTCGTGAAGGTGTTCCCGGACCAGGCCAGCGTGCTGCTGCCCTGAAGCAGGCCGCTGTTCTGCAGGTCGCCCCGCAGGATCAGCACTTTCGCCAGCAGCTGGCCACGGTTATCGGTCCTGTCGGCCTCGACGTCCAGCGCCTGCTGGCTGAGCACCTTACCGCTGTTGGTCAGCGTGCCGGTTACCGCCGCCGTCACGCCCGTTTCCCCCAGCGCGTTACCGGTGTTCATCCACTCACCGGTGGCGAGGTTCAGGGTGTTGCCCTGCAGCAGCCCGGCGTTGTTCAGGGTGGTGTGATTCAGGGCGAGCGCGCCACCGGAGAGCAGCATGCCCGCCTGCTGGTTGCTGAGCTGTGCCCCGGTCGCCGTGAGGGAATGTGTCCCCTGCAGCGTGCCGCCGTTGGTCACCGACGCGCTGTTAAACTGCGCGTCGGTACCGGCCATCAGCCCGCTGTTCGTCAGGCTGGCGGTAGTCAGCGTCAGGCCGTTCCGGGCAATCACCCGCCCGTCGGCATCGTTGCTGGCTTGTCGGGTCAGGTTCAGCAGCAGCGCGGTGGCGCTGAGCTCACCGCTGTTGACCAGCGTCTCACCGCCGAGCGTCAGCGTTCCGCTGCTGCGCAGCGCGCCACGGTTAGTGAGCTCTGCCACGCCGAGCGTCAGCGCCGAGTCCCCCTCGACGGTGCCCTGGTTTTGCAGGCTGTTCGCCGTGATGTGCAGGTCGCTGGCCGCAATATTGCCCGCGTTAGCAAACGCAGTGCCGTTCAGGGTGAGCCGGTCGTCCGCCAGCAGGCGTCCGGTATCGGTGTTGGTCAGGCTGAAGTAGTCGCTGCTCAGGCTGACGCCGTTGATTTCACCCTGGTTTGTCAGCGTGTCGCCCCGGAGGCGCAATGTGCCGTCAGTGGTGATAAGCCCGCTGTTAGACAGCACCGGAATGTTCAGCGTTAAATCCTGCGTGCTGTAGACCGATCCGCCCGCGAGGTTTGTGAGTGACCTGGTCTTCAGGCCGAGCAGGGTGGTCCCCTGCAGCAGTCCGCTGTTCTCCACCGAGGCAGCATCCAGCGCCAGCGTATCGGCAACCAGCGTACCGCTGTTGGTGATGCGTTCAGGAGCCGTCAGGGTCATGCGATCCGCTTTTGCGACGCCGGACTGGTGGATGTTCTGTCCGCTGAGCGCGATGGCGCTGGCGGTAAGCTCTCCGCCGCTGGTCAGGTCGCCGGTCGCGTTAAAACTCAGCACGTTACCGGTGGATTTCCCGGCGTGCGTAATTGTGCCCGCCGTCACCGACAGCGCACCCTTCGCCGCCTGCGTGCCATTCAGCGCGGCATTCTGCGCCTGCAGGGTAAGCCCCTGCCCGCTCTGCAGATGCGCATCCTGGCCGGTGGTCAGGTCGCCGGTACTGACGGTTAATGCCCCCGCCGCGTCCGTCTGCCCGTTCAGGCTGGCGCTGCGGGTCGCGGTAATCTGAACATTGCCCTGACTGGTGGTACGGGACGCCTGACCGCTGGTCAGGGTGCCGGTCTGCGCCGTCAGCGCCGTCGCGCCGGACAGGGTGCCATTCTGTTCAAGCGTGTCTGCCGTCACGCTCATCGCCCCGTCAGCCAGCAGGCTGCCGCTGTTACGCAGGGTCTGCTGCGCCGCGACGTTTGCATTGCCTTTCGCGCTCAGCGTGCCCATCTGCTCCAGGGTACCGGCGCTTAGCGCCAGGTTGCCGGCGCTCTGCAGGGTACCGCTGTTAGTGACCGTCTGCCCCTTCAGGGTGACGTCGTTACCCTGCACCATGCCGCCGTTTGTCAGCTCTCCTGCGTTCACGTCAAGGTGGCCTTTCGCCGCCAGCTGGCCGCTGTTGGACACCCTGTTGCCGGAGAGGGCAATGTCGCGCCCCGCATTCACCTGCCCATGATTACTGACGGCGCTGCCCGTCAGGCGGACATCGCCCGTGGCATCGGCCCGGCTCTGGCCGTCCATCACCAGCTGTCCGCCACTCAGGGCCAGATTCTCTCCTGCCGAGACCGCACTGGCCGTGGATGACAGCGTGCCGCCGCTGCTGAGGGTCGCGCGGGTATCGCTACCGCTGCGGGTATTCGTCAGCGTGATATCTTTCCCGGCCGCCACGCTGAGCGCGCCTTTGCTGGTGACGCTACCGCCGCGCTGCGTCAGGCTGCCGTCGGTGGACAGCGTGGTGTCGGCCTGGCCTGTCAGTGTCGCATCCGCAAGCGCCATTCCCTGTTTGCTCGTGACGGTTAGCGCCCCGCCCTGTGCCGACACGCCGCCGCCGTTTACGGTCAGGGTATCTTTACTGTCCAGCGTCGCCGCGCCGCGGGAGACCAGGGAGGTATTGCTGAGCGTCATCCCCTGCCCGCTGCTCACCGACAGCGCGCCCGCGCTGTTTGTCCCGCCGCCCGTCGTCTGCACTTTCCCCGTAGCGGAAAGGCGCATATCGCCCTGGCTGGCGAGCGTGCTGTTATTGAGTTCCACATCCTGCGAGCTGGCCACATTCAGCGCGCCCCCGGCCTGATGGCTGCCGTTGAGGACCACTCCCGCGCCATTCGCGGTAATCGAGCCGCTGGCCAGGCTGTTCGTGACCGTCAGTTTCCCGCCCGCATCCAGCTGAATATCGCCCTGGCGCGCGGTGAGGTTGCCGAGGTTCACCCCCACGCCCGTCTCGCTGGAGACCAGGCGGATACGGTTGGCATACATCCCGCCGAGCGCGCCGGTATCCACGGCCACCACGGGCGCGGCGCCCTCACCGGCAATCGGCTTGACGCTGCCGTCTGCGCCCACGCGGTTCGCCCCTGCCGTTACCGTCAGGTCGTTCGCATGTATCACGGCGTTCACTTCCGTCGCGCGCGCAATGATCGACAGCGCGTCGCTCTTGCTGGCATCCAGCCCCTGGCCTTCAACCGTGATGGCGCCTTTCGTCACCTCCAGTGCCTGCAGGTTACCGCTGGCGTCGAACTGCGGTTTCCCCGTGGTCAGGGTGACGTTCGGGGTGTTGATAAATCCGCACCCGTTACAGGTAATGCCGTACGGGTTGGCCACCATAACGTTTGCTGCTTTACCGGCGACTTCCGTGTAGCCCTGCAGTTGCGAGCGGCTGGCGCCCGTGACTTCGTTGATAATGCCTTTCGCTTCCCGCCCGGCCTGCAGGTTGGGGTTGTTCTGGATAAGCCCGCCCAGTTGGGTCTGGGTTAAACGGTCCGTGCCGTTATTGAGGATAAGCCCCTCTTTGCCGACGTTATACTCACCGAACTGGTTATGCGAGATACCCGCCCCGTTGGGCGTGGCGATGTTGACGACCGGCACCCCGTTCCCCGCCCGATCGACCGTGGTCTGCCCGGTCGGCGTAAGCGCCGCCGCGACGGCAGGTGCCATCGGCTGCCAGACCATTAAGCCGCAGACAATCCAGCTGATCAGACGCTGCGAGAAACGAACGGGTGGGTGACGGGTATCCATAGTCGTAGAGTCTCTTAAAGCATGAAGGCAATGCGCCAGTTAACGCTCACATGATCCGGGCCGAGCCAGTCGGGGTAGTGCAGGGGCGTGCCGACCGAAATCTGGCTGCTGTACCAGCGCCCTGCGCTGCTCAGCCCCACCGAGCCTCCCCATAACGTGCCGGAGGCAAAGCGGTCCTGACGGTCTTTTTCCAGCCAGCCGCCGTCAACGGCAACCGTTGCGCTCACTGCGCCAATCACCGGAAGGGTGAAGAGGGAGTACCCAAGCTCGTTACGCCAGTAGCCGCCGTTATCCCCGGACAGGTATTGCTCTTTAAAACCGCGCACGGAGCTTTCGCCGCCGAGCGTCAGGCGCTCGGAACCGTACAGCCGATCGGGCGACCACTGGCCGTAGGCGCTGGTCAGCCACCAGGCATTACGGGTAATCGGCCGCTGGAAGCTGGCGTTCAGACTCCATTTGCGGAATTCCGCACGCGGCACATCCCCGGACTTATCTTCGTCGGTTTCGGCATTGAACCACGGCATGCCGTGGCTCCAGGTCGGGTTGAAGGTCGCCACGCCGCCCAGCATTTTTTGCGTGTGCGTAATGCCCAGAATCAGGCTGGAGAGGTTGCGCGTGCTGCTCTGAAGCGGCGCGTCGTTGAGCCAGTTGCGACTGGAGCGCTGAACCACGCCAGCCGCAATGCCGGTTTTCACCTCCCCGTTGCGGAAGACCACCCAGGACGCGTTAACGCGGTGGGTTTTGGTATCGCCCGTGGAGAGCCAGTTGAATCCCTGGTTATTGATGGTGGTCCGGTAGTTACTCCAGGCGTAGCTGTAGTCCAGTAATCCGTAGCCAAACGGCACGCTGACGCCCGCCTGGAAATTCTGCGCATCGTACGCGCTGGCAAAATCGCTGCTGCGCCCGCCGCTGACAAACCATTTATCCGCCAGCCCCAGCATATTATTGGCGGTGAGCACGCCACTCAGCTGATCTTCGCCGGTACTCTTCTGTCCGCTATTATCCAGGCTTACGGATACACTTAAGGGAAATTCCGGTTTTGCCGTGAGATTAACGATGGAATATCCGGCCTGTGTTCCCGGAAGAATTTCAATCTGAACCGGGTCGGTACGCAAACGGTTTATTTGCTCCATGCCCTGTTCAATATCGCGTAAATTAAGGATGCCGCCCACCCGTCCCGGAAACGCCATTTTCAGCATACGCGGCGTTTCGCCTTCCAGACGGATCGCTTCCAGTCTGCCTTCCAGCACAACAATATTCAGCTGACCGCCGGAGAGATCCTGCTCGGTAAGAAAAGCGCGGCTGGTGATATATCCCCGGCTGATATACCAGTCAGAAATATGGGCGAGAAGTTCCGTTATTTTCGCCATATCCAGACAGCGGCCCTGCCACGGCGCGACAAGGGCCTGCCGGTTTTTCGGGGAGATTAAGGTCGCACCGGAAAGGGTAATGGTATGAATGGTGAAACAGGGTCCGACGCCGGTAACCGGCAGCGGTCTGGCGGGCGCGGGGCGAGGAATACTCCGCTCCAGCTCCTCACGCTGTTGCTGGTTCTGTAATAAAAGCTGCTGCTGTTGCTGTTGAATGGAATCGCGATCGGCCGGCGATAAAGGTGCAGCACTCACCCTCGCTGAAAAAAGCGAAAACAATAAGATAGCAACAGCATAATTTACTAATGAAATTATTCTAATTTTTATTTCGGCGCTATTCATCCATGCCACAAAAATGTCCGCAATGATTATTTTTGTAATATAAGAGTTTTCTTAAAGAGAGTATATCAAATTTGAATTAGGGCTCCTAAAATTAATAGTTATTTCAGAAGAGTGAGAAGGGTATTAAGAGAAAATAAGAAGAGATTTAACTCACCCTTAAATCTTGAGTTAGCCGTAATACACTAGGCATGAAGCCGAAACGTCTTTCGCCACTCCGCCGGACTAACCCCAAAACGCGCCTTAAACTGCTGTCGCCAGGTGACGGCGGAATTAAATCCCACCAGCTCAGCCACGCGTTCAATCGGCATATTTCCGGCTTCCAGTAAGATCTGGCTGCGCCGCAGGCGTTCGGCGGTCAGCCAGTCGGTGACGCTCATCCCCGTAGCGTTAACAAAATGACGGGTCAGGGTGCGGCGGCTCATCGAGACCACGTCCGCCAGCGAGTCCAGACTATGCGGTTCGGTGATGTGCTGCTGCAGGTAGTCGATCAGACAGTTAATGCGTCCGTCGCGCGTATCTTTAGGTACCGGCTGGGCGATGAACTGCGCCTGCCCGCCCTCGCGGTGGGGCGGAACAATCATCCGACGGGCAATCTGGTTAGCGACCACGCTGCCAAAGCGCTGGCGAATGATATACAGGCAGCAGTCGAGGGCTGCGGCAGTACCGGCGGAGGTGATGATATTGCCGTCATCCACGTAAAGGGCATTAATATCCAGCTGAACGTTCGGGAAGAGCGACTGAAACTGACGTTCGAACTCCCAGTGGGTGGCCGCGCGTTTGCCGTCGAGGATCCCCGCCCAGGCCAGCACAAACGACCCCAGACACAGCCCGACGATTTCCGCACCGTGGTCTCTCGCCTGCACCAGGCTGTCGAGCAGCGATTGCGGCGGGCGTTCAAGAACGTGCTGCCAGTAAGGAACGACAACAATATCGGCCTGCCCAATGGCGGTAAAACCCTGCGTGGCGTTGAGAGCAAATCCGTCTTTTGAGGTGAGAAATCCTGGCGTTTCGGCGCAGATCGTCACGTTAAAGCGCTTTTCTCCGGAGACCGAGTCGCCAAACAGAATGCAGGGAACGGAGTAGTGGAACGGGCTGAACCCGTCTACCGCGACAATCGCGACGTTGATTAGCGACATCTGTCTCTCCTTTCCCTTTCAGACACTCAGAATATAACGGTTTCGCCATCCTGGGGAATGCTCACTGCGTCACTCACCTGGTTGGCTTCAACGTACTCCCGCAGCGCGCTGCGGGTTAACAGACAGTGGTTAATGGCTTCCATATGGATCGCCACAATTTTAGCCTGCGGCAGCAGGAAATGGACGTTGAGCACATCCTCCTGCCCCATAATAATGGGCCCAAAACCAATGACGTGGGCATAGCCGGCGTTCAGCACCACCACGTCCGGCTGGTGCTTTTGCAGATCGGCCGCCACCTCGTCGCGCCAGACGGTATCCCCGGCAATATAGAGCGTCTTCTCATCAGGATGACGCAGCACCACGCCACAGGCCTCGCCCAGCCGCTCCGCCAGTTCGGGCACCGCGTATGCGCGATCGGTACCGTGCTGGCCGCCGTGGGTCTTCGCAATTCGAATCTCGCCGAAAGTGGTCTCGTCGGTCATGACCGTCAGGTTGCTAAATCCCTGGCTGCGCAGCAGCGCGGCGTCGCGGTCATTTTGTACGTAAATGGGTTTGTCTTTGGCGATCAGTTCCGCCGCGGCGCGATCCCAGTGATCGTCATGGGTATGGGTGACGATCACCGCGTCGGCGTCCAGCAGCGCGTTGACGTCAACGGGGAGTTCGACCGTCGGGTTGCGGCGTTCGGCATGAGCCGTGCCAGGGAAGCCCGGATAAGCGCCCTGTGGGGCCAGCATCGGGTCGACTAAAAGACGTTTTCCGGCATAGGTAATCAGCTGGGTGGCGTTGCGAATGTGGGTGATGTTCATGGGCTATCCTCCGGTTGGTGTGATAAGGAGGATAGCCAGCCGTCGCGCGTCACGCTGTGGGTTAAAGAGCGATTACCGATGAAATCGGGCCAATTTACGTCACCGTGCTTTATGCAGGTGCTTTTACCAGCCCGGCACCGCCCCGCCGTTAAAGATCGTCTCCGCTGCTTTCGCTACTTCAGGGGACTGATACGACTGGATAAATTCCTTCACGTTCTCCGCGTCTTTGTTGTCTTCGCGCGTCACCACGATGTTCACGTACGGCGAATTTTTGTCTTCGATAAAGACGCTGTCATGCACCGGCGAAAGCCCGGTTTGCTGAATATAGGTGGTGCTGATGATGGCGACATCCACTTTCGGGTCGTCCAGCACGCGCGGCAGCTGCGCCCCTTCCAGCTCCATGATTTTCAGCTGCTTAGGGTTGGCGGTAATATCCAGCGCCGTCGGCAGCAACCCGGTATCTGGCTTCAGGGTGATGAGCTTCTCTTTTTGCAGCAGCAACAGCGCGCGTCCCAGGTTGGTCGGGTCGTTTGGAATGGCAATGGTTGCGCCGTCCTTCAGGTCAGACACGGATTTGATTTTGCGGGAATAGCCAGCCATCGGGAAAACAAAGGTGTTCGCCACGGCCACCAGCTTGTAGCCATGCGCCTTGTTATCCTCTGCAAGGAACGGGCGATGCTGGAAGACGTTGGCATCCAGTTCCCCCTGGTTGGTGGCATCGTTAGGCAACAGCGAGCCGCTGAAGCCCACCAGCTCCACGTTCAGGCCATATTTCTCTTTTGCCACCTTTTTGGCGACTTCCGCCACGTCCTGTTCGGCGCCGTTGATGACGCCGACTTTAATGTGTTTGGCATCGCTGCCACTTTGATCGCACCCTGCCAGCAGCAGGCCAGCCAGTACCAGAGCACCCAATCGACGTTTCACAAGACAGTTCCTTTTGCTGAATGTTGTAGTGACTATATCGACAACGAGGCGGGGAAATAAAAACCGAAAAAGAATCAATAAGAAGGATCGGTTATATGCGGGTATGGCCGGGTGACGCTTCACCACCGGGCATCAGGGATCACAACGTTGTCGTCCAGTCCTCGACGGCAAGCTCCTGCACCATTCTGAATGCACGATCGTTAGTAACAATCGTTGTTCCCCGACTGATAGCATGTGCAGCGATCAGTTGATCGAGATCCCCCATCACTTTCCCTTTCTTTTCCAGGGTTGCACGGAGTTCACCGTACGTTGCTGCGGCGTCGCTGTCCCAGTCGCAAATCGTGATGGTATTGAGAAACTCCCGGATTGTTTCTTTCAATCTACTGCTTTTCTTCTTGTCAGCACCATACAGCAATTCCGCTTCGGTAATGCTTGAGATACAAACGTCACCCGGCGCCAGACATGTCATTCTGCTTACAACCTCCGGGTGTCGTTTAAACAAGTGACTCACAATATTCGTATCCAGCATATGTCTCATGAGCATGCTCCATCCAGAGGGTCTCTTGTCGTAACACTCTGATTGCGTTCCTCCTTGCTCAAAAACGTATCTGGTACGTCCGTTTCTGCCAGCATGCGGAGAAAATTATCCCAGCTCTTTATTAGAACTGGTTTTGCCGCCAAAACGACATTCCCCTCCTCATCCCGTCGGATGTAGACGCTCTCCGCATCAAACGCGAATTCAGCAGGCAGCATAACGGCCTGATTCTGACCCTTTCTGAATAGTTTTGCTGTGCGTTCCATTGCTATCTCCATGGATGACTTGACCAGGCCAAAGCATGCGCCAGGGCCCGAAAAGAAGACAAGCAACACGTTTTAAATTAGGAAAGCGGCTCGCAATAAATAGCAGAATGCATAATGACAGAAACGGGCTTAAAGGGCTTTCGCCAGGTAATGTCGCTGCATGCCCGAGTACGGATAATCCTGCAAAGACATCTGCAGCTGGTACCCCTGCTTTTCATAGAACGGACGCGCCTGGAAGCTGGCGGTATCGACCAGCGCGTGCTTGCAGCCTTTGCGCCTGGCTTCTTCTTCGGCCGTTCTGATGAGCTGGCTGCCGACGCCAGTTCCCCGTACGGTGTCGCTCACCCAGAGATAGTCGATATTCAGCCAGTCGCCTTTGCGCACCCCAATGAGCCCGCCGAGCATGGTGCCGTTTTCGTCACGCACGTAAACGCCAACGTCGCCGCTAAAATTTGTCAGATCGAGAAACTTTCCGTTAAAAGCCCTCAGCCCCGTCAGTAACTCCTCTTTCTCCTGCGTCGTAACATTATCAGTAATGCTCAGGTGCATATTTTTTCTCCTTGTTATCTGTGCCGTTTCACTATCTCACACACGCATCGTGGAGAAAATTCATACTTTCGGCTGGCGTCGCTACACTGAATGTAACGATATATTTCATGGGAAGCCTGTGACTTCTAATGGGGGTTGTTGATGAAAGCTGCGCATCTGGTCTGCCTGCTGGTTTGTCTGCTCTTCGCCGCGTTTGTCCATGCTCAGGAAAAGGAGGATCCGGCGAAAGAGGCGCAGATTAAGCAGCAGGTCATGAAAGATATAAAGAAAACCTGTACGCCACAGAAAAAGCAGAGCGATAAGGCCTGGCAGGCGATGATTTTGTCGTCAGAGGCCAATCAGCTGCTGATCAAAAATGCCGTTACCGCCGTGAAGCGCGACAACCTGGACGCCTACTGGGCGGCGGTTGGTCAGGTGGATTGTATGGAAGATTATTGAATGCTGCTTGCCGGGTGGCGGCTGCGCCTTACCCGGCCTACAAAATATTTTTAACGCTTACGCACATCCGGAATAATTAAATCCCCGCGCAGCACATACGAGCCCAGCATCTGCGTTTTCTCCGTCAGCCAGCTCACGATACGCGCCGCCATGGCATCCATTGAATATTCAATCGCCGGGATCACCGGAATACCCGGCAGGTGCAGCGATCCGGCCAGGCTAAAGACCATAATGTCGTCTGGCACGGATTTATTAAACGCCTGCAGCTGCGGGATCACCCGCTGGGCTTCCTGCTCGTCCGCCACCAGCAGTGCGTTGAAGTTCAGCGTGCTGGCGTTATTCAGCAGCTCCTGTAGCGCAACGGACGAGGAGGTCGCGTCCATGAACACAAGGTTGCGATTAAAGGGCAGGAAATTTTTCTCCAGCGCGTGCTTGTAGCCGAGCAGAACCTGGTCGGCAAACCCGCTGCCGTGCGGGTGGATCAGGGCAATCTGGCGTCGCCCCTGGCTGGTCAGGTAGTTACAGGCGGTTTCGGCGGCAAAGGCGTGATCGAACTGAATGCTGTTGGAATTATCAGACTCCATGCAGTCGACCAGGATGACGTTGTCCATATCGACGTCCAGCGGGAAACGCGCGCCAATCACCAGGATGTCATCGCAAAGCCCGCGAGAGAGTTCTTCAAGGGCGTGCATCACTTCCGCTTTACTGTGCGCGAAGCGCAGCAGCAGGTGTTTTTGATGCTGGCTGAGCTGTTTTTCCAGCGCGTAGAGATAACCGGTGGTCTGGTTAATATTTTCCTGCGCGCAAATGACCCCGATACAGCCCGTCGACTGGCTCAGCAGCGACTGGGCAATCACGTTAGGCCGGTAGTTCAGCTCATCCACCGCTTTCAGTACGGCCTGACGGCTGGCTTCCTTTACGCCACGCGACCCACTCAACACTCGCGATACCGTGGCTTTAGACACCCCGGCAAGACGTGATACATCATTGATTGTCGACATCTCTTTCCCCTGGCAGGCTTACCTCGCGCCTGCAAATTCCATGACCGCTTCGGCTCACATTATAGCCAGAACGGAGTATATCCGTTTCCGTTTTCCATGGAAACCGATTTTCCGTTTCCACTCAAAATGATGTCAAAACAGCCAAATTATGTGACCTGCATCCGGTTAATTAGCCTCATAAGTATTGGATCTTGATGGTTGTCACAGTTCTGTCTTTTATGAATGGAAACCGGTTTCCGTATCATGTCCAATCATCCTCGCAATAACTTTTTACATTTAGAGGATGGTTGTCGATGTTCAAGATTATGCTGTGCTGCTCTGCCGGGATGTCCACCAGCCTGTTGGTCAGCAAAATGGTCGATGTCGCGAAAGAACGTGGTTTGCCGGTGAAGATTGATGCGTACGGTGTTTCCGAATTTGATACGCAGTTTCCGCAATACCAGGTGGTACTTCTCGGACCGCAAGTGAAATACATGTTACAGACACTCTCAGACAAGGCGGCGACGCATGGCATTCCGGTGCAGCCCATCGACATGATGGACTACGGCATGCAGCGTGGCGATAAAGTACTGGACTTTGCTCTGTCGCTCATCGAAGCGGCACACTAAAAGGTGTTCACATGAGTTCGTTATATCAATCCATGGTCGCGGTGATTGAGCAGTCAATTACCCCGCTGGCCGCGAAGCTCGGCCAGCAAAAGTACGTGATTGCCATCCGCGACGGCTTTACCGCCGCGCTGCCGTTTATGATCATCGGCTCGTTTATGCTGGTGTTCATCTTCCCGCCGTTCTCGGCGGATACCACCAACAGCTTCGCCCGCGGCTGGCTGGATTTCTCCCAGACCTACCGCGAACAGCTGATGCTGCCGTTTAACCTCAGCATGGGCGTGATGACCTTCTTCATCTCGGTAGGGATTGGGGCGAGCCTGGGGCGTCAGTTTAACCTCGACCCGGTGATGTCCGGCCTGCTGGCCTTTATGGCCTTCCTGCTGGTCGCCGCGCCGTATGCCGACGGCAAAATCTCGACCCAGTATCTCTCCGGCCAGGGCATCTTCACCGCGCTGATTACCGCGATCTACGCCACCCGCGTCTACGCCTGGCTGAAGCAGAACAACGTCACCATCCGCCTGCCGAAGGAAGTGCCCACCGGCGTGGCGCGTTCGTTTGAGATCCTGATCCCTGTGATGGTGGTGATCGGCACGCTGCATCCGCTGAACCTGTTCATTGAAGCGCAGACCGGGATGATTATCCCGCAGGCGATCATGCACCTGCTGGAGCCGCTGGTGTCCGCGTCTGACTCCCTGCCCGCCATTCTGCTCTCCGTGCTGCTGTGCCAGATCTTCTGGTTTGCCGGTATCCACGGCTCGCTGATTGTCACCGGCATCATGAACCCGTTCTGGATGGCCAACCTCTCGGCAAACCAGGCGGCACTGGCCGCAGGCGCGGCGCTCCCGCACGTTTACCTGCAGGGCTTCTGGGATCACTACCTGCTGATTGGCGGCGTCGGTTCCACCCTGCCGCTGGCGTTCCTGCTGCTACGCAGCCGCGTTACGCACCTGCGCACCATCGGCAAAATGGGCGTGGTGCCGAGCTTCTTTAACATCAACGAGCCGATTCTGTTCGGCGCGCCGATCATCATGAACCCGATGCTGTTTATCCCGTTCGTGTGCGTTCCGCTGGTCAACGCCTGCCTGGCGTACGGTGCAACTAAGCTCGGCTGGCTGGCGCAGGTCGTCTCGTTAACTCCGTGGACTACCCCAGCACCGATTGGCGCCTCGTGGGCGGCGAACTGGGCGCTGAGCCCGGTGGTGATGTGCCTGGTCTGCATGGTGATGTCGGCGCTGATGTACCTGCCGTTCCTGCGCGCCTATGAGCGTACGCTGATTAAAAACGAAGAGCAGAAAGCCCAGGCTGCAACCGTGGGTGCCGCTGAAGCCACAAGCAATTAAGTCAAAGAGGAAGGGTCATGAAATACGCATTTCCCGATAACTTCTGGTGGGGCAGCGCAAGCTCCGCTCTCCAGACGGAAGGGGCAAGAGAGGGTGAAACCACGTGGGATTACTGGTTTGCCCGCGAGCCGAACCGTTTTCACAACGGCGTGGGGCCGCAGCAGACCTCCACGTTTTATCAGCACTGGAAAACGGACATTCAGCTGTTGAAACAGCTGAACCACAACAGCTTTCGCACCTCGATTAGCTGGGCGCGCCTGATCCCTGACGGTATCGGTGAAGTGAACCCGGACGCGGTCGATTTTTATCATCAGGTCATTGATGAACTGAATGAACAGGGCATCACGCCGTTCATCACCCTGTTCCATTTCGACATGCCGATGGCGATGCAGGAGATAGGCGGCTGGGAAAACCGTGACGTGGTGGACGCGTACGCCCGCTATGCGCAGATTTGCTTCGAGCTGTTCGGCGACCGCGTGCTGCACTGGTTTACCTTCAACGAGCCGATCGTGCCGGTGGAAGGCGGTTATCTGTACGACTTCCACTATCCGAACGTGGTGGATTTCCGCCGGGCGGCCACCGTGGCGTATCACACGGTGCTGGCGCATGCGAAGGCGGTTCAGGCCTACCGCGCCGGGCATTACGCGGGGGAGATCGGCATCGTGCTGAACCTGACGCCGTCGTATCCGCGCTCGCAAAACCCGGCGGACGTGAAGGCGGCGCACGTTGCGGACCTGATGTTTAACCGCAGCTTCCTCGACCCGGTGCTGCGCGGGGAGTATCCGGCCGACCTGGTGGCGCTGCTGAAATCTTACGACCAGTTGCCCGCCTGCAAGCCGGAAGACGGTTTCCTGATTGCGGAAGGGAAAATCGACCTGCTCGGCATTAACTACTATCAGCCGCGTCGCGTGAAGTGCCGCGACAGCGCGGTGAACCCGCAGGCGCCGTTTATGCCGGAATGTTTCTTTGATAGCTACGAGATGCCGGGCCGCAAGATGAACCCCTACCGCGGCTGGGAAATCTATGCGCCAGGTATCTACGATATTCTGATTAACCTGCGCGACAATTACGGTAACCCCCGCTGCTTTATTTCTGAAAACGGGATGGGCGTCGAAAACGAGCAGCGCTTTATTGAAAATGGCCAGATTAACGATCAATACCGCATTGAGTTTATTTCTGAGCATTTAACCTGGCTGCATAAAGGCATTAGCGAAGGGTGTAATTGTCTTGGCTACCATATGTGGACATTTATCGATAACTGGTCGTGGTGCAATGCCTATAAAAATCGCTACGGATTTATCCAGCTCGATCTGGAGACGCAGCAGCGCACCATTAAGAAAAGCGGAGAGTGGTTTGCCACCACCGCCTTAAATAATAGTTTTGAAAAAGAGTAATGATAATGATCGCATTAGAAGAAGCCGTTATGGAAATTATCGTCAATGCTGGCCAGTCCCGCAGCCTGTGCTTTGAGGCGCTGCACGCGGCGCGCCAGGGCAACATTGACGAAGCCAAAAGCCTGCTGCGCGAAGCCGACGGCTATGCGCGCCAGGCGCACAAGATGCAGACCAAACTGATCGAGCAGGACGCGGGCGAAGCCCGCCAGCCGATGACCTTAATCATGGTGCACGCGCAGGATCATTTAATGAATTCGCTATTAGCGCGTGAATTGTCTGAAGAAATTATTCATTTATATCAGAGATAGTCTATGGCGAAATAAATTAATGTAATACCTCTGTACCTAAAACTAGAAATCCACTTGTTCTGATGATAGCGACATATTCTGTCAGATCGGAGCGGGATGGTTATTGTCTGAATAAAATTAAACTATATTGAGATAACCATGAATACGATTAAAAAACTTCCATTAACCATGGCGGTTATCGCCGCGCTTTGCCCAATTTCCGTGCTCGCACAAGAATTCACCCAGGAGCAAATCGACGCCATTGTGGCGAAAGCGGTGGATAAAGCCCTGGCCGAGCGCCAGGCCAAAATGGATGCCGCCGTCGCGAAAAAAGCGGACGTGGTGACCGAGCCGCAAAGCGCGGCGCAATCCCCGGACATGGCGATTCCGTTCGGGATTAAATTTACCGGCTACGCCCGCTACGGCGCGCACTTCCAGGCCGCCGATCAGAAATACGTGGCTGTCGATGGCTCCTACAACGGCGCGTCCGCGATTGGTCGTCTGGGTAACGAAGGCAACGGCGGCGAGTTCCAGCTCTCTAAAGCCTTCAAGGGCGAAAACGGCGCCATCTGGGACATCAACGTGATGATCGACCACTGGGGCGACGAAGTTAACCTGAAAAAAGCCTATGCGGGGGTGACCAACATTATGGCCTCCAACCCGAACGCCTACTTCTGGGCCGGTCGTGACTTCCACCAGCGTCCGCAGCAGGGCATCAACGATTACTTCTGGATGAACCACGACGGCCAGGGCGCCGGGGTGAAGAACTTCGACATCGGCGGCGTGCAGTTTGACGTCGCCGCCGTGGCGGCGGTGGAATCCTGTAGCCCGGAAGTGATGGAAGACGAAGCGAACCCGTCGCGCATCACCTGTACCGGCGGTTCCGGTACGGGCGACAAAGGCAACTACGCCGCGACGTCTAAAATCCACGGCATGAAGCTCGGTCCGCTGGATCTGGAGCTGTACGCCAACTACGGCTTTGACTCGAAAGCGGTGGAGAGCGACGAGCGTCTGAACGCCTGGCAGGGCGGCGTGGTGCTGAGCCACACCAACGACAGCGGCGTGAACAAGGTGATCGCCCGCTACTCCGATAACGCGGACAACAGCGTGTTCAACAAAACCGAGGATCTGACCACGGTCTACGCCAGCTTCGAAGGGCTGTATAAATTCACCCAGGCCACGCAGGTGGAGTACATCCTCGCCTTCCACGACTATGACAACAGCCGCGATAAGACCGACAACCGTAAGAACTACAACGCCATCGTGCGCCCGATGCACTGGTGGAACGACGTTCACTCCACCTGGCTGGAAGCAGGCTGGCAGCACGTTGACTACGATAACGGCGGCGACAACAAGGGCTGGAAGCTGACCCTGTCGCAGAACATGTCTATCGCCATGGGGCCAGAGTTCCGTCCGATGCTGCGCTTCTACGTGACCGGCGGCAAAGTGGATAACGCACGCACCGCGCGCGTGAACAACACCAAAGACGAGACGCTCGACGACTTCAACGTCGGCGCGATGTGGGAGGCGTGGTTCTAGTAGAGCGTCGTTTGTTTCGCCCGGCGGCGCTGCGCTTGCACGGGCCTACAAGGTTTTGTAGGCCGGGTAAGCGTAGCGCCACCCGGCAAGATCCCATGTTATGCTAGAAAAAAATCAACATAGCAGGGGAGAAAATGGGTTCCACACGTAAAGGGATGCTGAACGTCCTGATCGCCGCCGTTTTATGGGGCAGTTCCGGCGTTTGCGCGCAGTACATCATGGAGAAAAGCCACATTTCTTCGCCTTACCTGACCATGGTTCGCCTGCTGTTTACCGGCGTGATCCTCCTGACGCTCTCCTTCGTTCACGGCGACAAGATTTTCTCGGTCATTAAACATCGCAAAGACGCCCTCAGCCTGCTGTTTTTCTCGCTGGTCGGCGCGCTCACCGTGCAGCTCACCTTCCTGCTGACGATTGAAAAATCCAACGCCGCTACCGCCACCGTGCTGCAGTTTCTGTCGCCAACGATTATCGTGGCGTGGTTCGCGCTGGCGCGGAAAACGCGCCCCGGCGTGTTTGTTCTGTCCGCAATTGTGACCTCGCTTGTCGGGACGTTCCTGCTGGTGACCCACGGCGACCCAACCTCGCTCTCCATCTCGCCAGCCGCGCTGTTCTTTGGCATCGCCTCGGCGTTTGCCGCGGCGTTTTACACCACCTATCCGTCAACGCTGATTGCCCGCTACGGCACATTGCCGATTGTCGGCTGGAGTATGTTGATTGCCGGGTTAATGCTGACGCCGTTCTACGCCGGGCGCGGGACGACCTTCGTCATTGACGGCAGCCTGCTGCTGGCGTTTTTCTATCTGGTGGTGATCGGCACCGCGCTGACGTTCAGCCTGTATCTGAAAGGCGCACAGATGATCGGCGGGCCGAAGGCGAGCATCCTGAGCTGCGCCGAACCCTTGAGCAGCGCGCTGCTGTCGGTGATTTTGCTGGGCGTGGCGTTTACCCTGCCGGACTGGCTGGGAACGCTGCTGATCGTGTCGTCGGTGGTACTGATTTCGATGGATTCGCGTAGAAGGGTTAAGGCATCGGCGTAGCCTGATGCCCTCACCCCAACCCTCTCCCACGGGAGAGGGAGAAAAACACTACTTCGCTTTAACCTTCCCCGCCACCAGCAGCGCGGTCAACAGCATCAGCGTGCCGGAAATCACCAGCGGTGACGTCAGCCCCAGGTGGTCGAGCGCCACGCCGCCAATCGCCGCGCCGCAGGTGTTTGCCAGCTGGATCACCGCCACCTGAATCGACCCGGCTTTTTCCGCCTGATCGGCGAGCGAGCGGGTGATCCACGTCGACCAGCCCACCGGCACCAGCGCAAAGGCAAAGCCCCAGATAATCGCAATGGCAGACGCGACCCACTTATCGCTGCCCCACAGCACCAGCACCGTGGCGCTCACTGCCAGTACCAGCGGCGCCCCCGCCAGCGCCACCTTCAGGGAGCGCTTCAGGAACTGGGACGACAGCGACGTGCCGACAAAGCTGGCAATACCGAAGCTCAGGAGCACCAGCGTCAGGCCGTCGACGTCAAAGCCCGCCATGGTCATATACACCGGGCGGATATAGGTAAAGAAGGCAAACTGCCCGGCAAAGGACATAAAGATCGCGGTCATCCCCGCCAGCACGCCGGGGCGCTTCAGCAGGCTGAACATGTTCTGCTTGTGGTGCGCCGCTTCGCCCGGCAGGGACGGCAGCGTCTTCCACACCCAGATAACGCAGAGCAGGCCCATCACTGCCGCCGCGTTGAAGACGTTACGCCAGCCGATAATCCCGCCGAGGAAGCTGCCCAGCGGCGCGGCAATCACCAGCGCGATAGAGACCGCGCCAAAGATGACTGACAGCGCTTTCGGCACGGTGCGCGCAGGCACCAGGCGCATGGTCAGCGAGGCGGACATAGCCCAGAAGCCGCCGAGCCCCAGCCCCAGACAGGCGCGCCCCAGCAGCAGCAGGGTAAAGCTTTCCGCCAAGGAGACCAGCAGGCAGGAGAGCGTCAGCAGTACGCTGAACAGAATGACCACTTTGCGGCGGTCGATGGTGCCAATCACCTGGGTGATAAACAGACTGGCAAACATCGCCACAAAGGCGGTGACGGTAACGGATTGCCCCGCCACGCCTTCGGAAATGCCCAGATCCTGCGCCATCGGCGTCAGCAGGCTCACCGGCAGAAACTCAACGGTAATCAGGCAGGCGACGCAGAATGCCACGGCGAAAACGGCCGACCAGTTGGGGCGTGAAACCTCGCTGGTCTGCGGTCGGGTCGTGGGCTGAATATGTTCTGTCATGGCGTCACCTGAAGATAAAAACGTGCGGAAAAGTCGCGCAGTTTATCATCAAAAGTGTGACGAATTTAACGTTTAGACAACTTTTGTGGTTTTTAGAGGAGATCAGTGCAGGTAAAACACGCCCTCTTCCGGCAGGAAGAGCTGGTTATAGCGCAGCTGGAAGGCGTTCAGCTCCTGCGGATCGGGCTCCATCTCGCGCATAAAGCCGAGCGCCAGACGAATTTGCGCATCGGTGATCGGCGCGGCCAGGCGGGCTTTACGCAGCAGGCGGTGCCACGTGTGCAGGTTCTCTTCACTGCCGTCGACAATGCAGACCTGCCAGATCAGCAGCACCTGTGCGGCGTTTTGCAGATGCGCCTCGTCGGGGCGCTCAAGGTAGCGGATAAACTCATTGCCCGGCGTTTTACCGAACTGATCGATCATCGACTCGACCGGCATCGGGGTGATGCCCAGACGCTCGCTTAAACGTTTGATGGCGCGGCGGGAATCTGAGGTCAGGACGCGAAATCCCACCACAAACACCACGGCAAGCGTTGCCAGCATTATCCAGACCATGCGTTCTCCTTTGACTAGCCGCTCATCATAGCGGGAAACGCACGGCGTCAACAGCGGGTAGAACCAGAATAGTGCACTGAAAAGACGTTGCAGAACGGGGGATAAGGTATTAATGCCGTCGGCGGAAATAAAAAAGCCCGGCATCACACACCGGGCAAAGAAGTTACCTGCACACTCAGGCTGTTTTTAATTTCTGCGCACGATTCTCACGGCGAATTTTACGTTCTTCCAGTACGGCAACCATCGCCATCAGGACGATACAGCCGATCGCTGCCGCATCCAGCGCCGCGAAGGTGCCCGCCCAGCCGGTGAGGCCGAAAATTGGCGTGCCGTCGGCGATCATTCCCAGACCCAGCTTGGCGAAGCTGTCGCCGATCAGGTAGGCGAAGGTGCCCTTGATCCCGTCGGCGGCGCCGATCGCTTTTTTCGGGACGAAGCCCACTGCCGCCACGCCGATCAGCAGCTGCGGACCAAACACCAGGAAGCCGAGCGCAAACAGGGATGCGAGGTAAACGTACTGGTTGCTGGCGTGTTGGTAGACGCCGAGGGTAGCGATAATCAGCGCCAGCGCGATGCAGGCCACCAGCGCGCGACGGCCGTTGGCAAGGTCGGAGAGCCAGCCCCACAGCAGCGTGCCGACCAGCGCGCCCACTTCGAACAGGGTGAAGCCCTGAATCGCCACCTCTTTAGAGAGCTTAAGCTCCTGGAAGGCGTACACGGTAGACCACTGGTCGATGCCGATGCGCACCACGTAGAGGAAGATGTTTGAGAAGCAGAGCAGCCAGATCACTTTGTTTTTCAGCACGTACTCAACAAAGATCTGCCATTTGGTCATCTCGTTCTCTTCGGTCTCTTTGTCCTCTTCGCTGATCTCCTCGCCGAACAGCTCTTCAGCTTTGCCGAGGCCGTAGGATTCGGGGGAGTCGCTGCCGAAGCGCAGGCCGATAAAGCCGACAATCAGGGCGATAATCGACGGGAAGATAAACATACCGATGACGTGGCCGTCGAACAGGTAGTTTGCGCCAAACAGCGCCACGCCTGCCGCACCCGCCCCGCCGAGGTTATGGGAGATGTTCCACATGCCGAGGTACGACCCTCGCTTGCGGCGCGGCGTCCATTTGGTGATGGTGGAGTAGCTGCACGACCCGCCGGTACTCTGGAAGAAACCGCTCAGGGCGTAGAAGGCGATCATCAGGAACAGGCTAACGGATCCTGCGCCCATGCTGGCGCTGAAGCCGAGCATACAGATGGCGGAAAGGATCAGCATAAACGGCAGGAACTGCTTGGTGTTTTTGCCGTCCGCGTAGTAGGAAACGACCGTTTTCCCCACGCCGTAGGTGATGGAGAAGCCCAGGCCAATCATCCCCAGCTGCGTCATGCTCAGCCCGTAGGTGGAGATCATGTCGTTCTGCGCGATGTTAAAGTTTTTGCGGATCAGGTACATGGTCAGGTAGCCGATGAAGACCACCAGATAGGACTGCATGAACGGTTTGAACCACATTTTGCGCCGCACGTCGAGCGGCAGATCCAGGGTCGGCTTGCGCACCTGATTTAAGAAGGCCAGCATGGTTGGTTTACTCCTGAGCTGATTTTTGCAGCATTGTAAAAATCAGCCGGGAGAGATGCCTGAGACAGCGTCCAGGTAAAACCGGGAAAATTTCTTAGTTTTGCGCCACTCGGAGTGAAAAGGTGAGGCGCATCACATCACACTGGCTTCACGCGGGGACTGGGCATGTAAAAACGGCAGCAGCAGCAGGGCGGAAATTCCCGCCGCGATGGCGATCACCGCGAAGAAACCGCTCCAGTGCCAGATGTCGATGACCCGCGCCAGCGGCCAGCCGGAGAGCGATGCGCCAAGATAGGCAAACAGCCCGACAAAGCCCGTCGCCGCGCCTGCCGCCTCTTTGTGGGAGCACTCTGCCGCCGCCATGCCGATGAGCATCTGCGGGCCAAAGACGAAGAAGCCGGTGGTGAAGAAGCACGCCGCCTGCATGACGTAGCTGGCGAACGGCATCAACCACAGCGACCCGACGGAGAGCAGTATGCCGGCGGCGAAAATCAGGTTCATCGGGCCGCGGTTGCCGTTGAACAGCTTATCCGAGCCCCAGCCCGCCACCAGCGCGCCGATAAACCCACCCAGTTCGAACATCGTGACCGCCGAGTTGGCAGTGACCAGGTCCACGCCGAGCGTCTCGGACATGTACAGATTGCCCCAGTCGTTGATGGCCGCGCGCACCACGTAGACCAGCACGTAGCAGAGCGAGAGGAGCCAGATGTAGGGGTTTTTCAGCACGTATTTGGTGAGGATCTCCTTGCGGGTCAATCCCGCGCCCTCCTGCTGCTGGGCAATCTCCATCTCGTCGTGCCGCCAGTCGCCCACCGCAGGCAGGCCCACGGTCTGCGGCCTGTCACGCAGGCGCCAGCAGAGGAACAGCCCGGCGACAATCGCCAGGCCCCCCGCAATCATCATCCCCGCGCGCCAGCCGTAGTGCAGCGCCGCGGCACCCACCACCATCGGGATCAGCGCCCCGCCGACGTTGTGCGCGGTGTTCCAGACGGCCCACCAGCCGCCGCGCTCGTTGCGCGAGTACCACGCCGTAAGCAGGCGGGCGCAGACCGGCGCACCCCAGCCCTGGAAGAAGGCGTTCAGCGCCCACAGCAGGGCAAAGGCCCACAGCGAGGTAGAGAAACCAAACAGGATGTTCACCACGCCGGTGGCGATCAGTCCTACGCCCATGAAATAACGCGCGTTGGAGCGATCGCTGACGATGCCGGAGAAGAACTTCGACAGGCCGTAGGTGATGTAAAACAGCGTCGCCAGCAGGCCGATGTCGGTGCGCGTCATCACGCCGCTGGCGAGGATTTCCGGCGCGGCGGCGTTGAAGCTTTTGCGGGTGAAGTAGAACAGCGCGTAGCCGAGCCAGATGGCGATCAGAATATGGCGACGCCAGTAGCGGTAGCGGGCGTCGATTTCCGCTTTGTCGCCAATCGGCGCGGCGCTGGCAGGGGTTTTAAACATGATAACTCCGTAGCGGCAGGCTGACGCTGACGCGCGTCCCGTGGGTGCAGGAGAGGTTCAGCGTGCCGCCCAGCGCCTTGACGCGCTCGCGCATGCCCGCCAGGCCAAAGCCCTGGTGGCCGGAGCCCGGCGGCAGGCCGCAGCCATCGTCTTCAATTATCAGCATCAGGCGTTCGTCCTGCTGCCAGCCCTGTATCGTGACCGCGCTGGCATTGGCGTGTTTAACAATATTGTTCAGCCCTTCCTGACAGACGCGGAAAAGGGTCACGCGCTGGCCTTCGCTCAGCGCAGATTCGTTAATTCGCCAGTCGAGATGGCTGACAATGCCGCGGCTTTCCAGCTCCATCTCGCGCATCAGGGAACGCACCGCCTGCTCCAGCGACAGGTCGTCGAGCTGGCGCGGACGCAGCCTGCCGAGCAGGCGTCGCACCGAGTCATACACGCCCAGTGAAAGCTGCTCGATATGCGCTCCGCCCTGCTTCACGCCCGCGTTTTCCGCCGCCAGACGCTGGACAATGCCCGCCTGGGTGCGGATGGCGGTGATCGTCTGGCCGATATCATCGTGCAGCTCGCGGGCGACCTCCTGCCGCACGCTCTCTTCCGTCTCCAGCAAGCGTTCAGCCAGACGCCGGTTGCGCGCCAGCTCGGTTTGCAGGGACTGGTTCAGCTCGCGCAGACGCTGAATACCCGCCCCGAGCAGCAGCCCGGTCAGGCTCTGGGCCAGCAGCGAGAGCAGCAGATCCACCGGATGGTCGTGCCAGGTCTGGCTGGCAATCAGCGCAATGGCGTTCATCAGGGTCGCGATCAGCGCCCCCTGCCAGCCGTAGTGCCAGGCCAGGGCAATAATCGGCAGCGCCAGGCAAAACGGCGTAAAGCGTGAAAGCTCGGCAGGTAGACCCAGCTGAAGCCAGAGGCTCACCACGAACAGCAGCAGATACCAGATGAGATGCCTGGCGCGCCAGTTCACCGGTTGGGACACCAGCCCCGGACCAAGCGGCTGCCAGACGGTGCTGGAGAGATAGTGCCAGATAACGAGGCAGGTCGGCGCAAGCGTCAGGCCACCGGTGAGGGTGAGCAGCAGCGCGTTAAGCATCTCCTTGTCGCCAACCCACGGCAGGGACTGCAGCAGCGCGGCAGCAATCAGCGCCGCCCCCTGGCGCAGCAGCGTGCGCCAGTCGCGCTGGTGACGGTAGCGGGAAATGAGCGCAACCGGGAGAAGCGTCAGCAGGCTTCCGGTCATCAATAATGGCAGATGCGCCAAAGCGACTTCCTGCGCCAGCCAGACCAGCAGCAGCCACTCTGCACCCAGCAAAACGGGCCAGTAGCCGCGCGGGCACTGGAGCATTAGCCCCAGTCGCAGGCCGAAGGGAAAGAGCAGCACCGCCAGTTCAGGACGTTCCACCAGATGCAGGCTGATGCTCCACAGGCAGAACCACGCGGCAGAGAAGATAAAAAAGCTGGCAACGACGGCGATCAGCCGCGAAAACACGGGACTCATTGCCAGCTGTCGAACATGCGGCGCGCCAGCTCGACGTCGTTGCTGACGTTGAGTTTTTCCATCAGGTTGGCGCGATGGACGTGCACGGTCTTCGGCGACAGATCCAGCTCGGCGGCAATCTCTTTTACCGACATCCCCTGCGCGAGCTTCTCAGCCACCTGACGCTCGCGTCTGGTGAGCGGATCCTGTCGTCCGGCCGCCAGCTTGATGGCGATATCCGGCGTCAGGTAGCAGCCGCCGGTGGAGACGGTGCGCACGGCGGCAATCAGCTCGTCCGGGCTACAGCGTTTGGAGAGGAACCCGCGCGCGCCCGCGTTGAGCGCCTGCTCGACCAGCGCCGGGCTGTCGTGGACCGAGAGCATAATGGTCGCCATCCCTTTCGGCAGCTGGCTTAACAGCTCCAGCCCGGAGAGATCTGGCATCGAAATGTCGCAGATACAGACCTGCACCCCGCGCCCCGGCAGGCCCGCCAGCGCTTCGCGACCGGAGCCAAACTCGGCCACGACCTGGAAATCCGGTTCGAGGTTGAGAAGCTGGGCAAAGCCAGAGCGGACGATAAGGTGGTCGTCTATAAGGGCGATGGTGGTCATGTGTGTTCCTGCGGTCTGAAAAAGCCGGATGGCGCTGCGCTTATCCGGCCTACAAGAGCGAAAGACGCCTACCTTAAGCGATCTATTCGAAGAACACCGCAATTTTGTTAAACATGGTGGGATCGGACTGGTTGCGCGCCACGTTGGTGACGTCCTCCAGCTTGTCGATCTGCGCCATCATCTGCTCCAGACGCTGGTCATCGTTGACCAGTAGCCAGATGCGGCTGTGCTCGCTGCCCTGAATCGGCAGGCAGAGAATGCCTTCCACGTTAAACGCCCGGCGGGCAAACAGCCCGCAGACGTGAGTCATGACGCCAGGATGGTTGCGGACGGTGAGTTCCAGAATGACGTTATCATGTTGTTTCTGCATGGCTTATTCTCCCACCATCTCAGTATTTGCCGCACCCGGCGGCACCATCGGATACACTTTTTGTTCAGGGTCGATACGGACGTGGATCAGCGCCGGGCCCGGACGCGAGATCGCCGCCTGCAGCGCCGCGTGGGCATCCTCTTCCGCGTTCAGATCGCAGGTGTGCAGGCCAAAGCCGGCGGCAATCTGCATAAAGTTAATCATCCCGGGATAAGTCGCCGCAAACACGCCCTGCTTGTAGAACAGGCTCTGCTGCTGGTGCACCAGGCCCAGCGCCTCGTTGTTCATCAGGATGATTTTTACGTCTAACTGGTTTTCGGCTGCGGTGGCCATCTCCTGAATGTTCATCATCAGGCTGCCGTCGCCGGAGAAGCAGATGACCTTGCGGTCCGGATTCGCCAGCGCCGCACCAACTGCTGCAGGCAGACCAAAGCCCATGGTTCCCAGACCGCCGGAGGTCAGCCACTGGCGTGGACGGTTCAGCGGGTAGGCCTGGGCGGTCCACATCTGATGCTGTCCCACGTCGGTGGTGATAATCGCGCTGTCGTCCACGCAGGCGGCCACGGCGTTGATCAGGCCATAGTGGCTCAGCGGATCGCCTTCAGTTGGGATCGCGCCCGGGAACTCGCGCTGCAGATCGGCCACCAGCTGGCGCCAGTCGGCGCGATCGGTCGCGTCGGTTTGCGGGATCAGCTGCGCCAGCACTTCGGCTACGTCGCCCTGAATCGCCACGTGCGGCTGCTTGATTTTACCCAGCTCGGCGCGATCGATATCCACGTGAATGATTTTCGCATTCGGACAGAACTGCTCGGTTTTGCCAATCGCCCGGTCATCAAAACGCGCGCCCATAACAATCAGCAAATCCGCCTCTTGCAGGATGTAGTTGGTGCTGCGCGCGCCGTGCATGCCCAACATCCCTAGGGACAGCGGGTGCGCTTTTGGCAGCATGCCGAGCGCCATCAGGGTCATGGTGGTCGGCAGGTTGGCTTTTTCCGCAAACTGGCGGATTTCATCCGCGGCGTTGATCGCCCCGCCGCCCAGATAGAGCACCGGACGTTTGGCGGCGTTAATCATGGCGGCGGCGTCGCGCACGCTCTCAGCGCTGAACTCCGGCGCAGGGGCACGTTCACCCGGCTCCGGCAGAATGTCGATCTCAATTTCTGCGGTCTGGACATCCTTAGGAATGTCTATCCACACCGGGCCCGGGCGGCCGGACTGCGCAATGCGGAACGCATCGCTGATAACCTGAGGAAGCTCGGCGATGTCGCGAACTAAATAGTTATGTTTGGTGATGGGGATAGAGATGCCGTAGGTATCCACTTCCTGGAACGCATCGGTACCGATCATCGAGGACGGCACCTGGCCGGTAATGCAGATCAGCGGAATGGAGTCGAGGCGCGCGTCGGCGATGGCGGTGACCAGGTTGGTTGCGCCCGGGCCGCTGCAGGCCATACAGACCGCCGGTTTACCCTGAGTGCGCGCCATGCCCTGAGCGATGAACCCCGCCCCCTGCTCGTGGCGCGCCAGCACGTGGCGGATCTGCGTGCTTTGGCTTAACGCATCGTACAGCGGCAGCACCGTGCCGCCGGGGATGCCCGCAACCGTGGTGATGCCCTGTCGCTCCAGCAGATGAACGATCAGCTGCGCGCCGGTAAAACGCGTCTTGGTGGATGTTGTGCCCGAACTTGCCATGCTCCAGTCCTTTTCTTCTGAGCCGACTTTCCGGGGAGGGTCCTAAACGAAAAACCCCGCCCGGTTTGCGCCGGCGGGGTTTTGGATTCGTGTGTTGATCCAGTCCCTACGGCGCATTGCCGACGACCACCACCACACGCACGACGACCACTG